>Ga0315533_1002417_pt1 | contig 13039 bp, 13 predicted proteins | sample SalMarSW160130MG_FD_203081 | JGI IMG/M metagenome (GOLD analysis project Ga0315533, IMG submission 203081) | Salt marsh sediment microbial communities from the Plum Island Ecosystem LTER, Massachusetts, United States - Salt Marsh Sediment SW1601-30 ...
ATTGCCAGGAAGGAAAGGCCCCAGATAAGCATCGCCGAGAAGAGGGCGAGATAAACGATAGCGGTCTTCCTGTAAGATTGCATGGATGTACCTTCCTGTTTATCGCGGTGTGCTGGGTGCATTGTGCAGTCTATCACGGCCTTCTTCAACAAATGCACTACCAATGTTCGGGTAACGATGTCCTGGTGCATGCAGTTTCTCTCTTGACTTGAACGCAGGGTTGTGTTATTATTAGTAGTATACTACGCAATACATTTGACGTGAGGTCGTTGATCTTATGGTGTCTTCAGGTGGTGGCAGGAGAGTCAGAAATAATAGTCCCACCGGGCGAATCTCACTGGTCGATCGGCTTTACAAAGAAATCCGGGACAAGATCATAACGTGGGGGGTTTCCCCCAACGAAATCTTGGTAGAAACTCGCTTGGCGGAAGAATATCAAGTGAGCAAGACACCGGTAAGGGAGGCGTTGGCTCTTCTCAGTCAAGACGGGCTGGTCGAGGTGCTCCCCCGGGTTGGATATCGTGTCACATCGATCAGCATTCAGGACATTCATGAGATCTTCGACCTGCGGGTTCTCCTGGAAGGAGAAGCAGCGGCACAAGCCGCTGTCAAAGCCCCCAGGAACGAGATTACTGCGCTTAGGGACTCTCATCTAGCACGGGCGGAAGAGCTAAGCAAAGAGACTGCTTCCGTGGTGGAATATCTGCATTTTCATGATGCATTTCACTCACAAATTGCCGAGCTGTCCGGAAATGCGCGTTTAGCCCGGTTCGTCGGCCGGCTCCTGCGCGACGGTGCACGGTTGCGGATGATCGATCCGCTGATGAGCTGGAGCGCTTTGGAAGAGGAGCAGAAAGAGGCTAAACGCATTTGTAAGGCGTTCTTCGAGCGTGATGCGGAAAGTGCTCAACAAATCATGCGCGACCACATCATTCAATCCAAATCCCGCACATTGGAGTTCCTCATTCAGCGGGGAACCCAACATAAAATTGAACTCAGGAAAGAAACGGCCGGTACAGAAGCAAGAACAGTGAAAGGGAGTAAAAGTGCGCCGATACGACAGTGATGTATTGGTCATAGGAAGTGGGGGTGCGGGACTGCGAGCTGCTCTCGAAGCTGCGAAATCCGCCTCGGTGACAGTGGTTAGCAAAGGCCCAATGGGACGAAGTGGCGCCACGATCCTTGCAGGGGCAGATATCATGGCTGACGGGGCGACGTTCCACGCTCTGGGATTTCCTGGCAATCCGGAAGATAACCCAGCCGCATGGGCAAAGGACATCCTCATCGAAGGATTTTACCTAAATGACGAGAATTTGGTCCAGGCCTACGTGGAGGGGGCAGGTCAACAAGTAAAGGAGCTTCTGGATTGGGGGATGACGGTCCGCGATACGGAGGAGCGGGCAGTGCTAACAACTGGCATGTCAATCTGCGCTGCCCTGCGTCGAGGCTTGGAGGAACTCGAAGGTGCCCCGATCACACGGGTTGATGGGACGATGATTGTCGATCTCCTTATTTCCCAAGAACGGGTTGTTGGTGCCTTTGGCATCGATTTCGACACCGGAGAGTTTGTTTGCTTCCAAGCCAAGGCCGTGATCCTGGCCACGGGAGGTTGGCATCAGGCTTACGCGTTCAATGCCGGAGCCGATGAGCTGACTGGGGATGGCCAAGGGATGGCGTACCGTGCCGGCGCTGAACTAGTGGATATGGAAATGGTCACGTTCGTCCCGAATATCCTCCTGGCTCCACCGCGTTATCGGGGAAGTCTATGGTTCTACATTCTTCCCGGAGCTCTGCTCAATAGCCGGGGAGACGCTTTCATGGCATGGGAAGACCCGAAGGTGGCCAAGCTTGCCTTAACAAGCGAGTGGAACAAACTCCTGTTTTCGAAAGCCTGTATGAGAGAGGTGCTAGAAGGCCGTGGAAGCCCATTGGGCGGCGTGTACTTCTCCTTGAAGCATCTTCCAACGAACGTCTTCGATGCCTTGGAGCAAGCCTACCCAGGATGGAAGTTCCAAGGTGACGATTTCTCCGAGCTTATGGCCAAGCTGCGCGAAGGATATGCCGCCGAAGTGGGGCCGGCTGCGGAATACTTCGAGGGAGGCATCCGCATCAACGAGCGCTGCGAGACCTCGCTTCCTGGCCTATACGCTGCGGGGGAGTGTAGCGGCGGGCTATTCGGAGCAAACCGCGTGGCCGCGGCGACGACGGAGATGGTCGTTGAGGGAGCGATTGCCGGTCGTGAGGCGGTAAAGTTGGCCGCAAAGGACGAAACCCCTCCAATCGACGAGAAACAGGTCGAACACCTCACCCAGGAGTGCACGCGCTTCTTCGATCGAGAGGATGGTGTAACAGTTGCTGAGCTTCGAGGTCGCTTGCGGCGCCTTGCCTACGAGAAGGTGGGCGTGATCAGAAACGGGAAGTGTCTCTCTGAGGCCTGCAAAGCGGTGAATGAGCTTGAGGAGAGTTTGGGACAAGTGACGGTGGCCACAAAACGGCGCGCCTACAACCGCGAGTGGATGGAATCGATCGAGCTTCGTAATATGGTGCAATGCCTCCTTCTTTCAGCACGCGCCGCCCGCGAACGCACGGAGAGTCGCGGTGTTCACGTGCGCGAGGATTACCCGGTGGTGGACAACGTCCATTGGCGCCAACACTTGGTAATGCAACAAGACGGAGAAGACTGTACCATGAGACACGTGCCGGTAATTTCGCGAACCGAGATTCCCAAAGAGCAAATTCCTTATGAGGAAGCGATTGTCCAGGCCGCGGAGGCTTTGATGACAAGGAAGGAAGAATCATGACGGGGAAGGGCGAGATCACCGTTCGGATAAGGGCTTGGGGGCAAACGGGCGAATCCGCGTATCGAGAGTATGTGATACCTGTTGATGGCGAAATGAACGTCTTGAACGTGCTAGAATACGTTCACGGACAACTCGATCCCACCGTTTCCTACAAGAGTTCTTGCCGCCGTGGCGTGTGCGGGGCGTGTATGGTGACGATCAACGGGAAAAGACGCCTGGCATGCGAAACAGTAGCTGAAGATGGAATGACCATTGATCCCTTCAAGGATGCTTGAAGCGAGAACATCATGATAGAGAGCAAAAAGGGTATTCCGCTGGCTGAAGCGGCCTACGAAGTTGAGCTTGCGAGCCGTCGTCTCGCCCTGTTACACCTGGCGTTTGCCAAGACGCTGGTGCAGGAGTTTGGACCGTCGAAAGGCAAACAACTAGTCGCCAAAGCGATCAAGGCCTATGGCCGGATGATCGGTGAACAAGTGCGAAAAGACGTGCTCGCACAGGGGCTTGAGCCCACGCCGGAGAACTATGGCGTCGGGACAAGCCGAAGCCTTCCCAACATCGGGATGCACGAGCGGGTCGAGGAAGTTGAGGCTGAAGGCGAGAAGCGGTTTCGCGCCTACGGGTGCGTGATGGCGAGAGTGTGGAACGAGTATGGAGAGAACGAACTTGGACGGTTGTACTGTTACGTTGATCCAGCCAAGTACATGGCGTACAACCCAGATTACAAGCTGGCGCACGCCAAGGTACTTCCCGGCGGAGATGCGTACTGCGAATTCTGTATCCGGCCAACGAGTGCCAAGGAACGGGCGGACTTTGCATCGGAGGACGTAGATTGGCTTTACATCGATTACTGTGGGGAGAAAGACAAAGGCAAATGAAGCGATTAAACTGCAGGGCAACACCAGAGAACAGGCCTCTTCACTAGCGAACAAAGAAAGGAGGTGAGCACTGACCAAGAAATTATAGTAGTACTTTCAGAAGAGTTTGAGAGCAAGCGAGGAGAACTAGAATCTAAGAAAATCTTTGCAAAAGGAGGCTTTGAAATGAGAACGTTAAAAAGTGGGATTTTGCTAGTATTACTAGCGATATTCACTTCGGTTCCTCTTCTTGTTAACGCTGAACCTATCAAGATCGGAGTTCCCATTCCTCTCAGTGGTGTGTTTGGAGTATATGGGGAGCAAATGCAAATGGCGACTGAGCTCGCTGTGGAAGAGCTGAACGCCGGTGGCGGTATTTTGGGACGGCCGGTCGAAGTCATCTACGCCGATACCGAGTCTGAGGTCCAACCCACCATCGATAAGGTCAAGGAATTGATCCACAAAGATATCGATGTGTTGATCGGGATCATCAGCAGCGCAAATCGAGACGCGGTAGTACCAACCGTCTTCCGGGCAAAGAAAGTCTTGATTTACCCCACCACCTATGAGGGCGGCGTTGCGGCGAAGTTCGAGGGCAAAGGGGCTCGGTACGTCTTCACAACCGGGCCGGTGTCCGAGCAGTACATCAAGCCGTTCATTCCTTGGATTGTTGAGAATCTAGGGGAATCGTTCTATATGATCGGCATGGACTACATCTACGGCCATGGAAGTATTGCAAACGCGAAACAGTACGTTGCCGAAGTCGGCGGAACTGTCGTCGGTGAGGAGTTCGTTCCGTTGGGAATCACGGACTTCAGTGCCGTTCTGAACCGAGTTGCGGCCGCCAAGCCGGATGTGGTGTTTGCTGTCGTGGCTGGAGATGACCTCGTGTTCCTAGGGAAGCAGTTCTATGAGTTTGGGCTAAAGGACATGGGAATCAGCTTCACAACCTCAGAACTCGATGAGAGTTACTTGACCGCAATCGGTCCGGAAGCCGTGGATGGCATGGCCTGTTCCTATCCGTACTTCATGGGTGTTGATACTGAAGAAAACGAAGTGTTTGTACGGAGTATGCGCGAGAAGTACGGAGAGGACACGCTAGTAAGTTTGGCTGCTGAGTCGATGTACTACTCCATCAAGCTCTTTGCGAAAGCAGCGGAACGAGCGGGCTCTGTGGAGACAGAAGCACTGATCGCTGGACTTGAGGGCGTGGAAGTCATGGCCCCAGAGGGCCGCGTCTGGATCCGTGCCCAGGATCACCAGGGCATTGTCAACGACACGATTTGTGTCGTCGAGGTCGACGAGTCCCTTCCGCCGGAACAGTGGTTGAAGATCGTGGCTCGCTACGAGGGCATCCTGCCCGAGCTACAAGGAGACGCGAGGTAATAGGACAAACCGGACGGAGTGCCACCCCTCTCGCCTCTCAAGGGCGAGGGGGGTGGTCAGACGAGCCTCGGCTATATCAGATCGCAAGAGGAAGAATAACTTCCATCCACGTTTTGTAAGAAACGAACTATGACCCACGGTTCGTTGGAGGAAACCCAATAGATACGGATTTTGTCATCCGCCAATTGCTGAATAGCGTTACGCTCTCATTCATCTTGATCCTTGTCTCGCTTGGTCTATCGGTCATCTACGGTTTGATGAAGATTCTCAACATGGCCCATGGGGAGTTCTTCATCCTGGGAGCTTATGTCGTCCTTTGGATCACCACTGCCGGAGCGAACTTCTGGCTTGGCGTTGCCGCCGCACCAGTTATCCTCGGTGCGTTCGGCTTTGCCCTTCAAAAAGGGTTATTGCGGTTTCTTCAGCGTGATCCGATCGCGGCGATCCTGGTGACATGGGGCTTGGGGATGATTATTCGGCAGTCACTGCAAATAATCATGGGGCCACGGCCGTACTCGGTCTCCAATCCCTTTCCGGGGTCGGTTTCGCTGTTCGGCGTTGCCTACCCGGCATATCGTATCGCGATCATCGCGATCGGTGTGGTCATCGTGCTAGCGGTCCTTTGGCTGTACATGAAAACCAGCTTTGGACTGCAAATTCGAGCAACTATTCATAATCGGCAAATGGCAGCTGCGTTGGGGATCAATACGGGGAGAATCAACGCTGTCTCCTTCGTCACCGGCTCCGCACTGGCGGGTCTCGCTGGAGCTCTATTGAGTCCGTTGATCCCGATCGGACCTCTGATGGGATTGCACTACCTGATCAAGTGCTTCTTCGTCGTTATTGTGGGAGGAGCGGGGCACCTGATTGGAACAGTGGTAGGAGGCTTCGTCATCGGTGGCGGAGAAAGTATCTTCCAATTCGCTATCGATCCGGTATTGGCAGAGATTCTTATCTTCTTAGTTGCCTTGGTCATCATTACCATTCGCCCGAAAGGATTGATAAGGGTTTAGTGATGGGAGTCAAAAGACGCATAGTAGGGATAGCATGTCTTCTGGTACCTGCCGGAGCCCTTTTCCTGATTCCTCAGTTGCTCGGGACGTTTCACCTAGAACTATTATCAACGTATCTGCTTTTCGCACTGGTGGCGCTGGGTCTTGGCCTGGTCTGGGGCTACTGTGGAGTTCTAAGCATCGGACACTTCTTGTTCTTCGGAGCTGGTGCATACGTGGTGGCATTGGCTACTACCCACCTTGGTGGGCTTTCTGTAGGCTACCTGCCGTTGCTCGTTCTTGGTGCACTCCTTTTGGCAGGACTTCTGGGTTTCCTCATTTCCTACATCTCCTTCTCCTTGAACCTGGGTGAGCTGTTCGTACTCGTTACGATCAGTTTGGCCATTGTGGGAGAAAAAGTGGCAATGGACCAAGTCAAGCTATTTGGCGGCATCAACGGGATTATTCTTCCCTATTGGGTTGTTCCATCCGACATGCGAGGGTTCTTTCAAATTACCGTTGTGGTTGTAACGTTGGTGTGTCTCCTCCTTTGGCTGCTGACCCAATCGCCTTTTGGGAAGACCATGCTTGCCATTAAAGACACAGAAAGGCGGGTTCAGTTCCTCGGCTACAATACAAATCTAGTTAAAGCGATTGCGTTTGCTATTTCAGCAGCCATCGCCGGGCTGGGTGGAGGGCTCTACGCGATTCTCACGGGATTTGTGTCTCCAACTTTGTTAGGATTTATCCATTCTTTCGATGCCGTTGTCTGGGTGGTGGTGGGCGGTCTAGGCACTGTACTTGGTCCTTTAGTGGGAACTATTGTAGTCAACATTGCTAAGTTTTATCTAAGTGGCTTCTTGCTCAAGTACTGGATTCTCGCAATCGGCTTATTCTTCGTCTTGATCGTGCTGTTCATACCTCAAGGGATTACCGGCATGGCACTTCGTAGACAAAAGCAATCGGTGAAAATCTCCCTCATCGGAAGAATGAGAAACTTGAGGAGACGAGGCTGTCAGGAGTCTGAAAATGCTGAGTGACCCGCAAGGGAGACGCCACCTCTCAAGGCAGATATTCGGGTTTGAAACTGTACCGAGGAGGGGAGCCAGTAGTGGTGGATAACAGCCGGGATTCTATCCTCGTCGAAACCAAAAATCTTTCAAAACGTTTTGGAGGCTTGTTAGCGGTCTCCGACCTTTTCTTTCGGGTTGAACCAGGAGAGATCCGCGGGGTCATCGGCCCAAACGGAGCTGGGAAGACCACTCTCTTTAACTTAATCAGTGGGTGCATGAAACCCACGTCGGGCCAAGTTTTTTTCAAAGGGGAAAACATCACAGGTCGCCCTCCCCATGTGATTGCGAAGAAAGGGATAGCGCGGAAGTTTCAGGTTACCCAGGTCTTCGGGAGTCTATCACTTACCGATAATATTCGCCTGGCCCTCCAGCGAACTGCGACACGATCCATGCTTGGCCTTTTCATCCCACGACCTCTCGATAGGCAGATCCAAACGATTCTTGAAAAGGTGCACCTGACTGACAAATGCGCGCTTCCAGCGGCGTCGCTCTCTCACGGCGAGCGGCAGTGTCTCGAGCTTGGGATCGTCTTTGCTACGGGTGCTGAGCTTCTCCTATTGGACGAGCCGACCGCTGGGATGAGCATTGAGGAACGTGCGGAGATGGCAGAACTCATAAAGGAGATCGCAAGGGAGACGACCATTGTCATCACAGAACACGATTTCGATTTCATCAAGGAGGTGGCGACTTTAGTCACCGTGTTGAACAAAGGCAAGAAGTTGGCCGAAGGCCCCGTAGAAGAAATCGAAGGCAACGAGGAAGTTAGAGAATGCTATTTAGGACGAGACGATGTTGAAGATTAGCGAAATTGACGTCTACTACGGTCTGGTCAAGATCCTTTCAAACGTTTCATTGCATCTCGATGAAGGGGAACGGGTGTGCATTCTAGGGAAAAACGGGGTCGGAAAGACCACGCTTCTTCGAAGCATCATGGGACTAATCCCACCCCAAGCGGGCACAATCTTCTTTGACAAAGAGCGGTTGAGCGGCCTTCCTCCATACAAGATCTCGCAGAAACGGATCGCTTACACCCCTCAGGATAATCAACTCTTTCCTAATCTATTGGTAGAAGAGAACCTCTTCCTCGCGGTTCGTGATAAGAGAGTATTCGGGAAACAGGAGGAGCGTGTTCTCAGTTACTTCCCCGTTTTGGGCGAGAAGTTGAGGGATCGCGCTAGGAGCCTGAGCGGCGGGCAACAGAAATTCCTCGCCATTGCGAGGGCGTTGATTGTACAACCCAGGATTATCCTGCTCGATGAACCCTCTGAGGGCATACAACCCAACATTGCCCAGGAGCTGGGCACCATCATTACGTTGATCGCCGAGGAAGAGGGGTGTGGAATCCTTCTCGTCGAACAGAATCGAAAGCTTGCACATGCCGTAGCACCGCGTGGCTATGTGATGGATCGTGGGACCATCGTAGCAGAAGGAGCGATGAAAGAAATGGAAGCGGACGGAACAATCTGCCAGTATTTGACGTTCTAGAAAAGAAAAAAGAAGGAGGGAGATAAAGAAATGACCGCTCAACGAAGACCGTTAGGGAGTTTTGACGAGGCGTACATCCTTCAGACAGGGAAAGAGGTCTATGAGTCGGCAAACGCCACATTCCAGTTTGGAAAGCAGAGAACAACTCTCATTGTGGTGGACATGCTCGATGAATTTGTGAAGCCGAAATGGACGCCTTATTGGGTACCAGAAGCCACGAAACAGGTTCCAAAAATCAAGAGGCTGATCGAGATCTGCCGCCAGGAAGGCGTCCCAATCATCTACACAGCGTACAAGTTCCATACCAAGGGCATCGATGTTCCGCGGGGGGCTGAGTATATCCCGATTTATCAGGCGGACTTGGAGCTGTTGGGGCAGATATTCAATAAGGAAAGCATCTACGGAGAGATCGCACCGCAACCTGAGGATATAGTGATCTTTAAGCCGACCTATGATGCTTTTTATGGGACAAAACTTGATCTCGTGTTGAAAAACATGAAGATCGAGACAGTGATCGTTTGTGGCACGATGACGAACTTCTGCTGCGGATCAACGGCTCGTTCTGCATTTATGTGCGGATACAATGTCGTTTTTGGCAGTGACATCACGTCTTCAGACTTGGAAGAGCTTCATGAAGCAGAGATCAAAACGTTACGCCGAGGGTTTGCGAAGATTATGACCTGTGAGGAGATCATCGCGGAACTGACAAAATAATCGCGGTCGGTGTCGCACGCTGGGAGCTTAGGGAGATAGCAAGATGGCTTCGAAAATACCGTCCAGGGACCGGTCCTTCGAGAGAGACAGAGCGATGGTATCGCAAGGCGAGTGGCGGGAGGAGCTCCATCGACGCCGCAGGCAAGCGTGGGCGATCATGGAGCGAAACGAGTGCGACTCCGCGTTGGTTTTCGGCAGCGGTGAGCACGCTCAATCGTTTCGATACCTTACCAACTTCGTCCCCGTGTTGGGCGATATGTGGGCCATAATGGCAGGTCCCTCTCACATTGAATGTATCCTCACCTTCCATTGGCAACTCGACGAGGCCCGAAAACGATCTGGGATCGATGCATGGACCGGGGAGTTTGATCCTCTTCCCGCGGTCTTGGACATTCTGTCTGCATCCTCGCCAAAACGAGTTGCCGTGATCGAACTGGATCGGCTTCCTGCTTCTGCATACGTGGCCTTAACTTCTGGTCTTCCCGGGGTCTCCCTTGTGGATCTCGGTCCGGAATTTACCGCACTTCGCCGACGGAAGAGCTCCCTTGAGGTGCGGCTCCTTCGTGAGGCGGCGCGCATTACTGACACGGCCCTTGATCAGGTGCGTGCGACTCTGAAACCAGGGCTCACGGAACACGAAATTGCTGCGACGATCGGATACTTCATACGGGGGCAAGGTGCAGAATTGGCTTTTTGTCCTGGCGTGATAAGCGGCGTTGACGAACCTGTCATCATGCGCCAGCCAACCGGCCGACATTTGCAGGTCGGAGATACCGTCATGGTAGACATTGGCGCTTCTTATGAGGGATATCAATCGGACGTCTCGCGAACCTTCGTGTTAGGAACCCCCACCCCCACCCAACAAAAGGTGTGGCGTACGGTTCTTTCTGCTTACAATGCCGCCCTGGAACTGGCTCGGTCAGGAATTCCGTGCAACCACCTTCATGCAGCTGCTCAGAAGGCCATCGAAGATGCAGGCTACCGGCTTTTGCACCGGGTTGGGCACGGGGTGGGGCTGGCGACCTCATACGAGTGGCCCAGCCTTGATACGGAAACTGCCCTTTTGCAGGAGGGCATGACCCTCGCGCTGGAGCCGGGGATCTATGTGCAGGGTGCAGGGAGCATGAAACTGGAGGATGATATCTTGATCACGAAAGACGGACCCAAGAACCTCTCACGCAGCTCTCACGAATTAATCGTTCATATCTAGTCAAGAAGAGCTATGCAATTTTTACTGAAACAAGAAAAACTTGAAGACGGAATGTCAGCTCTTCGGTCAGGCAACCTTGAACTGGGGTTGCTTCTCCTAAAAGGACGAGACTATGTCTGAGCAGTTGACGATCGACAACGTGAGGGAGCAGATGGTTGGCGTGGATGCAAGGGTACCTTTGTTAGACGGAAGTCTTCGCACTTGCATTAACTTTGATAACGCTTCCACCACACCGGTGCTCAAACCAGTGCTCGACAAAGTAAATGAATTTATGGACTGGTACGCCAGCGTGGGTCGAGGAGCGGGCTTTAAGAGCAATCTGTGCACGGAGGTTCTTGAAGAGGTTCGCGGCTTCATTTACGAATTTGTCGACGCCAGCCCAGAGCACTATACGATTATCTTCGGGAAGAACACCACCGAGGCAATCAACAAACTTGCCCACCGTTTCCCGTTCTCCCCTGGTGACATCGCTCTTTCCTCGAAGATGGAGCATCATTCTAATGATCTGCCCTGGCGGGCTGTGGCCGAGGTGCAGTACATCGGGGTGGATGAGAGAGGTGCGCTGGACCTTGATCACCTTGCACATTTGCTTAAGAAAAACTCCGGCAAGGTGCGGCTGGTCTCTGTAACTGGGGCGTCGAATGTCACGGGCTTCATTAATCCAATCTATGAAATCGCCGAGATGGTTCACTCTGTTGGCGCGAAGCTCTGTGTAGATGCTGCTCAACTTGTGCTTCACCGAAAAGTCACGATGGGAAACGTGAAAGATGTAAGACATATCGACTATCTCGCGTTTTGTGGGCACAAGATGTACGCGCCGTTTGGGGTCGGGGTATTAGTGGGTTTGAAGGAATCGTTTCTCCGAGGTTCCCCGGACTCCGTTGGCGGGGGGACGGTCGATCTTGTGACCCCGGACCGCGTTCTCTGGGCGAACCTTCCTGCAAAGGAGGAGGCTGGCACGCCGAATGTGGTCGGTGCGGTGGCGTTGGCAAAGGCGATTCTATGTCTTCAAGAGATTGGGCTGGATAAGGTGGCCTACCATGAGGCGCGGTTGACCAGCTACTTGCTTGAGCGATTGGTGAATATCGACCGGATCACCGTCTATGGAGATGATGATCCGGATCGATCCATAACACGATTAGGTGTGGTCCCGATCGAAATTGAGGGTGTACCCCATCAGTTGGTCTCCGCCATCCTCGGGATGGAGGGAGGAATTGCGGTGCGGAATGGCCTGTTTTGCGCCCATCCCTATGCCCTGCACCTGCTTAAGGCCTCAGCGGTGGAGGTGAACACCCTTGCAAGTGCCCTCAAGAAAGGCATCCGTTCCCAGTTGCCAGGGCTCACCCGTATCAGCTTCGGTATGTACAACATCAAATCGGAAATTGACGTTCTCGTTGACCTTTTGGAGAGAATCTGCCAAGGCAGATACCAGGGCCAGTACGTGCAAGACCCTTTCACAGGGTGTTTTGTCGCAGAGAGGTTCCCTCTTAAGCCCCAAGAATACTTTGCTCTAAGATAGCTTGAGTCTCCTCAGCAGAGCATGCCTTTGGGTTTTTGCCGGGGCGATCAAATCCTGGAAGAGTCTCTTCCAAGGAGCTTCTTGCCCAAAGATCCCATATTGGACCACGTTGAGGGGTTTTATTCCGCTGTCAATCGAAAGAGAGCACGAATGGATGAAAAACCTGTGCAGCCTGGGGCTTCTTGATATCATTGCTTGACGAGTGGAGACTTTTATTCCAAAGGGGGAAGCTGTGAATCGCATTTGCCAGATGCTTCGTATTCGCTACCCTATTCTTTTGGGAGGGATGGCACACGTGTCGCGCGCACCGCTAGTTGCTGCTGTCTCCAACGCGGGCGGCTTGGGGATCATTGGATCTGGCGGGATGCCGCCCGATATCTTGGTCGAGCAGATCGCGCAGGTGCGGAAGAAGACCGACCGACCGTTCGGCGTGAACCTGATGTTGATGGACTTAAACATCGAAGAGCAGGTCGAGGTCGTCCTCAATGAGCGAGTCCCGATGGTCTCGACTGGGGCGGGCAATCCCGCGAAGTACATTGGCAGGCTCAAAGAAGCCGGGATCAGAGTCTTTCCGGTCGTCCCGGCGACCGCACTTGCCCGCAGAATGGAGCGGGCCGGAGCCGACGGGATCATCGCTGAGGGGATGGAATCCGGCGGGCATGTCGGCGAGGTGACGACGATCGTCCTCGTGCCGCAGGTAGTTGATGTTGTGTCCGTACCGGTCGTCGCCGCCGGTGGAATCGCCGACGGCCGCGGTCTTGCGGCCGTCCTTGCCCTTGGTGCAGAGGGAGTGCAGATGGGGACTAGGTTCCTTGCCGCGGCTGAAGCACCGATCCATTCGAATTACAAACAGGCGCTCTTGAAGGCAGGCGATCGCTCGACGATCGTCACCGGGCGCAGCCTCGGCGCACCGGTGCGCACGATCGTCAACCGAATGACCAAACAGTTCGCCCGCTATGAACAGGAACATCGCTCGTTTGAGGAATTCGAAAGCTTGGCCGTGGG
>Ga0315533_1002425_pt1 | contig 12984 bp, 9 predicted proteins | sample SalMarSW160130MG_FD_203081 | JGI IMG/M metagenome (GOLD analysis project Ga0315533, IMG submission 203081) | Salt marsh sediment microbial communities from the Plum Island Ecosystem LTER, Massachusetts, United States - Salt Marsh Sediment SW1601-30 ...
AAGTGCAAGGACTTGGCCGGAGCGAGATTGCCGCGTCGCTTCGCTCCTCGCAATGACGTGCTGGTGATATACTCCGCCCCATTGTGTGATCTTAATTGTGTTGAGCTGCACTAAGAATTATGCAAGTAAGAATAAAGATGAATTGTGGGCACGCTCAATTCATCCCTAACTCGTTTCACCCTTGCTGGAACCGCTTGAGGTTATCGATAAACCGGCGGTAGATTGGGTAGGTCCTGGAATCGCTAAGGTCCTGGAATTGCTGGAGCAACTCCCTTTGCTGTCGTGAGAGTCTCGCGGGGGTCTCGACGTTGATTCGGACGATCTGGTCGCCCTGGCGGTAGCCGTGAATGTCGGGCAGGCCCAAACCTCGAAGGCGCAGCATCGCCCCGGACTGCGTGCCTGGGGGAATCTTCAATTCGGCTTCGCCGGTCAGTGTAGGCACTCGGATGGTAGCGCCCAAGGCGGCCTGGGGGAAGCTGATGGGGACTGCGCAGATGATGGTGGTGCCGTCGCGCTCGAAGATTTCGTCCGGCGTCACTTCGATGAAGATATAGAGGTCGCCGCGCGGCCCGCCGCCCTCGCCGGGCTCGCCCTCGCCTGCAACCCGCAACCGGGACCCCGTGTCCACGCCCGGTGGCACGTCGACGGACACTTCGCGCCTCGTGCGCACGCGTCCCTTCCCATTACACCTGGGGCAGGGGTTTGAGATGATTGTGCCCGTGCCGTGACAGCGGGGGCAGGGACGCGTGACGGTAAAGAATCCCTGGGACGTGCGCACCTGGCCCGCGCCCTGGCAGTTCGGGCAGGTCTGTGGGTTGCTGCCAGGCGCGGCGCCCGAGCCCTGGCACTCTGCGCAGAGGTCCACCCGATCGAACCGGACCTTTTGCTTGGTCCCCAGCGCCACCTCCCGGAGGGTGACCGTGAGGCGGTATTGGACGTCATTGCCGCGCCTGGCTGCGCTGCGACGCCCTCGCCCGCCGCGTCCAAAGAGCACATCGAACAGGTCTTCGAAAGGCGCTTCGAAGTCGGCTGAGAAACCGCCGCCAAATCCCGCCCCGAATGGACCGCCGCCCGCTCCGGCTCCGGCGAACGGGTCGCCTACTTGGCCGAATCGGTCGTATTGGGCGCGCTTGTCCTGATTTTTCAGGACATCGTACGCCGCGTTGATCCCCTTGAGTTTCTCCTCGGCGGCCTTGTCGCCGCCGGTTTTGTCGGGGTGGTATTTGTGCGCAAGCTTGTGATAGGCCTTACGGATTTCCTCTTCGGAGGCATCGCGCCTCACGCCAAGGATTTCATATAGGTCCTTTTGTCGCGGCATGCCGCATACTTCTTCCTGTGCGCGTTACCTTTATGCGGGTGGCGCCCCCAAGTGAAACTTTGCGTATATTGGCCGGAATTCACTTCGAGCCCGTCCAAACAAGTCCGGACGTGGGAGCCGCATGGACGCGAACCTTACTTGTCCTTTTTCTCAGCATCGTCATCGTCGACGACAGTGAAATCGGCGTCCACGGTGTCTTGCTTCGCGCCATCGCCCTTGGGGCCTTGGGCGCCATCGGGTCCGGATTCGGGCTGGGCTTGCCCTTGGGCGCCGGCCTGACCCTGGGCGGCCTGCTGGGCTTCAGCGGCGGCTGCGTACATGGCCTCGGCGAGCTTGTGCGAGGCCTTCGTTACCTTCTCCATGGCCGCTTCGATAGCCGCCGTGTCACTACCCTCGAGCGTCTTGCGCAACTCGGCCAGCGCAGACTCGATGGCCGCCTTGTCCTCGGGACCAATCTTGTCCTCGTGCTCTCTCAGCGTCTTCTCCGTGGTGTAACACAGTGTGTCCGCGTTGTTGCGGATTTCGATCTCTCTCTTTTTTACCTTGTCCTCTTCGCCATGGACTTCCGCCTCACGCACCATCTTCTCAATTTCCTCTTCGGACAGTCCGCTGGAGGACTCGATGCGGATTTTCTGTTCCTTGCTCGTGGCCAGGTCCTTGGCCGACACGTGGACGATGCCGTTGGCGTCGATGTCGAACGACACCTCAATTTGTGGCACACCACGCGGCGCCGGCGGGATGCCGATCAGGTCAAACCGGCCGAGGGTGCGGTTGTCTCTGGCAAGCTCGCGTTCACCCTGAAGCACGTTGATCGTGACGGCCGTCTGGCTGTCGGCCGCCGTGGAGAAAATCTGGCGTTTGGTCACAGGAATCGTCGTGTTGCGCTCGATGAGCTTCGTGCAGATGCCGCCGAGCGTCTCGATGCCCAGGGATAGTGGCGTCACGTCGAGCAGGAGCACGTCTTTCACATCGCCCGAAAGGACGCCGGCCTGGATGGCCGCCCCAATCGCCACCACCTCATCGGGGTTCACGCCGCGGTGCGGCTCCTTCTCGAAGATGTTCTTGACGATGTTGCCCACGGCCGGCATGCGGGTCATGCCGCCCACCAGGATCACCTCGTCGATATCAGACGGCTTAAGTCCCGCATCCTCGAGAGCGCGGTGGCAGGGATTTTTCGTCCGCTGCAGCAGGGTGTCGCACAGTTGTTCGAGTTTGGCACGGGTCAGGGTGTAATTGAGGTGTTTGGGCCCGGCCGAGTCGGCCGTGATGAACGGTAGGTTGATGTTCGTGGACATGGCGGTCGAGAGCTCGCACTTGGCTTTCTCGCTCTCTTCCTTGAGCCTCTGCAGCGCCATGGCATCTTTGCGCAAGTCAATGCCTTGGTCCCTGAGAAACTCCTCGGCGAGCCAGTCGATGACGCGTTGGTCGAAGTCGTCGCCGCCCAGGTGGGTATCGCCGTTGGTGCTCAGCACCTCGAAGCTGTCGTCGCCGATGGCCAGGATCGAGATGTCAAAGGTACCGCCTCCGAGGTCATATACGGCCACCTTCTCATCCTTTTTCTTTTCCAATCCGTAGGCGAGGGCCGCGGCAGTCGGCTCGTTGATGATCCGCAGCACGTCCAGTCCGGCGATTCGGCCCGCGTCCTTCGTGGCCTGGCGCTGGGAATCGTTAAAGTAGGCGGGCACGGTGACGACCGCCTGAGTCACGGTTTCGCCCATATAGGACTCGGCCGTTTCCTTCATTTTTTGGAGGATCATGGCAGAGATCTCCGGGGGACGGTACATCTTTCCCATGACCTGCACCTGACAGTCGCCCGAACTCGAGGCGGCAACTTTGTACGGTACGAGTTTCTCCTCTTCGCTCACCTCGTTATGGCGCCGGCCCATGAACCGTTTTATCGAGAAGACTGTGTTCTCCGAGTTGGTAACCGCTTGACGCTTGGCGACGGTCCCTACGAGCCGCTCGCCGTCTTTGGTAAATGCCACCACGGAAGGCGTAGTGCGGCTGCCCTCGGCGTTGGCAATGACGGTTCCTTCACCGCCTTCCATCACGGCGACACACGAATTTGTTGTTCCCAAGTCGATGCCAATCACTTTACCCATTGTGCAACATCCTCCACGTGTTCGTCCCGTTCCGTGCACCAAGCACGGCCTACTGTGCTACTCACTCACCGGTATTCTGGGGACAGTATACTTAATTCAGTCGCTCTTGGTCTTTGGTCCTGGTTTTCGCTTCCTACTGAATTAAGTATACTGTCCCCAGAATACATTACTCATCGTTCGCCTCAGCCACCTGCTCGGTTTCGTCCACCTCGCCGGGTTCGTCGGGCGCGCCCGCGCTAACGACGACCTTCGTCGGCCGCAGCAAGTAGCCACCCAGCCGGTAGCCTTTTTGGAACTCCTGCGCGACCACATCCGCCGGATACTTCGTCGACGGCATACGCGTGACGGCCTCGTGAACGTTCGGGTCAAAAGGCTCGCCTATGGCAGGGATGGGCTCGACGCCGTTCTGGCCGAGTACGTCGTGCAATTGTTTAAGCACCATCCCGACGCCCTCGGCCAGGCTGCCGGACGCGTCTGCGCCGTGTTCGAGCGCCCGCTCGAGATTATCCACCACTGGCAGCAAATCCCGAACAAGGTCTCCGGCGGCCGTTTTCCGAATTCGCTCGGTTTCCCGGGCAACGCGCTTGCGATAGTTGTCGAATTCCGCGCGCGACCGCAGCACTTGGTCCTTCAATTCGTCGCGCTCGGCCACCAGCGCCTCGATGGTCACCTCTGGCGCTGATTCCGCCTCAGGGGACTGGTTGACTGCGTCCTGCGATTCCTCGGCTGTTTGAGCCACCTCCGCTGACATTTGCGCCTCCAGGCGCTTTTCTAGTTCTGTCTTTTGCGGCTTTCTCTGCTTCATAACTTCCGTTTTGTGACTGTTTTGTGCGCAGTCTCATCGGTAATGTACTAATAATTTCAAATAACCGGACCGAGCTCTTTTCACCCGGCAAATCGTGTCAGAAACCGCCCCAGCATGTCGGCGGTATAATCCACAATCGCAGTCAGCCGCGAGTATGGCATGCGCCGCGGCCCCAGAATGCCCAGCGTGCCCATGGCCTTCTCACCGACGCAGTAGGGCGAGGCCACAACGCTGATTTCCCGGAGTCCGCGCTCCTCGGCCTCGGACCCGATGACCACCGAAGACCTTAACGGCGCGCCGCAGGCCACGGCCGCCCGAAGCAGGTCGAGAAGCCGATCGCGCTCCTCGAGCAGGCCGAACACCTCGCGGGCCTTGGTGACGTCGCTGAATTCGGGTTGTTCGAAGAGCTGCGTGGCGCCTTCCAGGAACAGTTGACCATGGCGGCTCAAAGGCAACTGGTCCAGCACCCGCAGCGCCTGCTCGGCCATTCGCCGCTGTTCGCTCAGCCACTCCTGCATGTGTGTTCGGACCGATGCTGCCAAGCTGTCCAGGGCCACCCCCTGCAATTCCTCGTTGAGAAACGCGGCCAGTTTGGCCAGTTCGTCCAACTGCACGGGTTCGTCGACCGGCGCCATCAGCGTACGCACCCGGCCGAGACTGTCGGCAATCAATACGGCCATTCGCGACGGCGCAATTGGCATTAACTCGATGCGTCGGACCTCGGCGCTGCTTTCATTAGGTCCTTCGACAATGCCGGTCTGGTGCGTGACAAGAGCCAGCAACTGGCTGGTATGCCGCATGAGATCGTCGACATCATTCAACTTTTCGGAAAATTCGTGCTCGATCCGCTGACGCTCAGTGATCGTCAACTCCTGCACGCGCATCAGGTAGTCCACGTAGTATCGGTAACCAAGGTCAGTCGGCACGCGGCCCGAACTGGCGTGCAACTGTTGCAGGAACCCCGCCTCTTCCAGGTCGGCCATTCCATTGCGCACTGTGGCCGGACTGAGGTCGAGGTTAAACCGTTTCACGACGGAACGCGATCCAACGGGCTCGGCGGTGGTAATATAAGTGTGCACCACCGCCCGGAGGATCAGTTCCTCGCGTTCAGTAAGTTGTGGTCCCGAGTTCATGTTGGAGCCGAGGCCTTAGCACTCGTTCATCAGGAGTGCTAACAAACTGTCCAAGTCTACCATACCCCTCAGCCACTGTCAAGCTAAATACCGATCCGCCATGCGCCGCCCAATTCCATCGCAGTATTGACAAGGGTCTTCGTAAGCTGATAGCATTCAGCTAGTTAGACTACTATGGGCCAGGACCGGCCATGCGAATCGGCTTTGATATCAGCCCCATCACACGGACCCGTACAGGAGTCGGCGTCTTCTGTTACTATCTCCTCAAGCACTTGGTCCAACAAGGTCCAGAGTGTTCGTTTGCCGGGTTTTCATCGGGCCGATACCAGGTCGATCTTGGCCCCCTGCGCGATACGGTGCCCCACCGGCACATTCCGGTGCCTACGCGGGTCTTGTACAAGGTCTGGACGGCCTTCGGCATCCCCAAGGTCGATACCCTACTCGGCGGCGTGGACGTGTACCACGCCACGAATTTCTTCCTGCCCCCGACGAAAACCGCGCGCTCAGTGGTGTCGATATACGACTTGTCGTTTCTGGCCGTGCCGGAGTTGTGCAGCCCGAAGATCGTCCGGCCGTTTTCGACCGGTGTGCGGCGGTTCGCCGCGGAGGCCGACGCCGTTTTGGCCTGTTCCGAGGCCACCAAGTCAGACATCGTCAACCGGCTGGACGTGGAGGCGGCGAAGGTGACCGTGACGCCGGGCGCCGTGGACGAAGGCTTCGCACCCATGGAGCGCGAGGGGGCCAAGGCCCACGTGGCGAAGCATTACGGTATCAATGCCCCTTTCCTGTTGTTCGTCGGCGCGCTGGAACCGCGCAAGAACGTGCCGGGGCTGTTGCGCGCGTTCGCCCTAGTGGCTAAGGATATCCCCCACAACCTCGTCTTGGTGGGGCCGTTGGGGTGGAATCCACGTGGGCTATTTGAAACCCTCGAGGCGCTTGATCTAGGCGAGCGGGTCGTTCGCATCGGTTACGTGGCTTCGCACGCGGAATTGCCCGCGTTTTACTGCGCCGCGGACGCGTTCGTGTTTCCGACATTTTATGAAGGGTTCGGGCTGCCCTTGCTCGAGGCGCTGACCTGCGGCTGCCCCGTGGTCACGTCCGAGAACTCGTCCGTGCCCGAGGCGACGGGCGGTGCAGCCGTTTACGCCGACCCAACGGATGTGGAAAGCATCGCCAACGGCATCCGCCAGGTGCTCGAGGACGCGGCGCTGCGCGAATCGCTGATCGCACGCGGGTTGGAGCACGCCCGAAGGTTCTCCTGGCACGCATGCGCCCGGACCACGCTCGAGGTGTACCGGAGGCTGGCGCCATGTTAGTCCTGCTCAACGCGCTTCAGGCCGGCAACCGCAGCGGTACAGGCCGCTACACGGCCGAATTGGCCCGGTGGCTGCCATTGACATCCGATGAACTTGATTTCGCAGTGCTGTGGCCCCGGCACGTGCCCCACCCTCATTTTGACCTACCGTATCGTGAAGCGTTCTTGCAGTGTGGGGCCCAAAACCCGCTCAAACGCTTCTACATGGACCAAGTCGGGATTCGAACGGTGCGCGACCGAATCGGCGCCAACATCGTCCACTACCCGGCCACGGTCGGCAGCCTATTCGCCATCCGCAACCACGTGCTGACCGTGCACGACCTCAGTTTCCTGCACCAGCCCGCTTGGTTCCGGCCAGGACGCGCCGCGTACTACCGCTACGCCGTGGGGCGTAGCGGGCGATTGGCCACGCGCATCATCACCGATTCCCAGGCCACCGCGGCCGATCTGCACGGAATGCTCGGCATCCCACAGGACCGTATCGATGTGATTCCCCTGGGTGTCGACGAGGCGTACCGGCCGGTATCTCCACAGGACGCAGCGGCGGTCCGGTCCAAATACAGCCTGCCGGAAAGCTACTTTCTTTACCTCGGCACGCTCGAGCCTCGCAAGAATCTCGTCCGGCTCATCGAGGCCTGGTCGCGGATTGCCGACGCCTGCCCACACGACCTCGTAATCGCCGGCCGGGAGGGTTGGAAAATGCGACACATACGGCGGGCCGTGGCCGCCTCGTCGCAGCCAAGCCGCATTCACCGGCCCGGGTTCATCGCACACGGGGACCTACCCGCGATGATCGGCGCGGCGGCGGCCTTCGTCTGGCCCAGTCTCTGCGAGGGGTTTGGGTTGCCGCCGCTCGAGGCAATGGCCTGCGGCGTGCCGGTCCTGACCTCGAACATATCCAGCTTGCCCGAGGTTGTCGGCGACGCGGCGCTGCTGGTCAATCCGCACCATGTGGAGGCGATCGCCGAAGGGATGCTGCAACTGGCCGAAGACGTGCCGCTGCGAAACGCCCTGAAGGCCAGGGGCCTGGAGCGCGCCGCCGGATTCACATGGCGCCGCACCGCCGAAGCCACGATTAAAACCTACCGCGCCGTATTGTCCATGTGAAATTGATCAAGCAAAGCAGAGACTCGATATGGTAGACAAAAGAGTGGCCAAAGCGAAGTTCCCCTTGGGCCACACGGTAATCACGTGAAACGCGCTCAATACGCTTACCAAGGAGGACGTTCTCAAGGCCCTTACCCGGCACTCCGCCAGCGACTGGGGTGATCTTTGTGAGGAAGATGTTCGTGAAAACGAACTGTCCCTCAAAAAAGACTTTCGGCTCTTCTCGGTGTATCACGCCGAGAGTGGGACGAAGTTCTATATTATCACCGAGGTCGACCGTTCGGTCACCAGAGTGCTTTTGCCAGAGGACTACTGAAACTCACGCCGGGCACACAGGCTGACTTCGGTCAGGCTCTTTCTTATAGGGTTATTCTACAACGGATTGCTAGCAAAAGGGATTCTCCGCTATAATCGCGGCATTTACACGACGTAAAATGACATGCGGTAATGAATGCAAGTAAGGCAAACATTGGGAACCGTAGACGCCAAATTACACACGTTCCGCTCGCCGAGATTTGCGAGCGTTGTAGACGAGGCGATCCTCTTCCTGGAAAATACCCCCGTTCATCCGTTGCCCCCTGGCGACAGTTTTATTGGCGTCGGAGTTTATACCCTGTACTACGGCGGCGACTTCGCGCTCTACGATTACATCAAAGCAGCAAATCACGAACAGTGCACTCAACCTATTTACGTGGGTAAAGCAGTGCCTCCTGGTTGGCGCTCTGCCCGTTTGTCACGTGACCCAAGCGCCCAAACTTTATACGCGCGATTACGTGAACACGCAAGAAGCATTCGACAGGCCGAAAATCTCGACTCGGACGACTTCTATTGCCGCTTCATGATTCTGGAAGGAATCGAAACAGACTTAGTGACAGCAGCGGAAGCACAACTAATACGTCGTTACACGCCTCTCTGGAATTGCATCGTCGATGGATTTGGAAACCATGACCCTGGCAGCGGGCGCTACGGCCAGGCGCGGTCAGAGTGGGATGTCGTACATCCTGGTCGATCATGGGTGGACCGACTTACGGGCACACCGCCAGAACTCAGTGACATCACAGGAAAAATCGAGAGTCACAAACAATAACTACCGTTTTCGCAGTTCCACCACCGCTTCATATAGCCGATGCGAATCTTTCGCTTTCGCAACCCGCACGTCGGACTGAATAATGCTGCTACCGACCCTGGTTGCGCGCGAGATGTGAATATCAACCAACTCGAGCCCGACCGATTCAGCAATCTTCCCAAGGTAGCTGTCTGTTGGAATCATGACTCCTTGTAGGATACTGTTGCCAATAACCACAAGTGCCCTCGCGCCGGGCTTCAGCACGTACTTGGCCGCCTTGGCGAATCGGTGGCAATCGTTGAAATAGGATGCCGCATAATTCGCCCATCCGTTGCCACCATAGACACCCTTCTCGGGCGTTTTCATTCGCAGTCTTTTTAAGGTTTCAGCGATTTCCCCGTCATTGGGCTCAAAGTCCAGGTCGACACAGGGCTCCTGGCGGACCGTCTGCCAGTACTTCCCGAAGTTATCCTCTTCCAGGCGCTTCAATTCGCGCGGTGTATTGACGAAGCCCAGCCAGTACAGATGCGGTCGCGTATTCCGGTTATAGTGATAGTTATTGAGATAAGGAGGTGACGTAATCAACAGGTCAATGGTACTCGCACGCATCTTCTCGCGGCTCCGGAAGAAGGATTCATTGAAAACCTGCGCCCTCGGACTTTTCCCATTCAACTGCGCTTGCATCCACCTGATGTCCTGGGCCATTTCGCGCAGCTTATGCCCAATCACCTGACCTACGGGAAAATCCTCAACGTCTCTCTTTCCTGCAGACGCCCGCCTTCCGAGACTCGGTTCATAAGAGTAATTCGAATACACCACCATCGTTGCCGCGAATGCGACCCTGAAGAGGTCGCGCAGCGCGTCATCTTCAAGCCTGGCGATGAAATCATGCACTATAAGGACCTTATGCAGTACTCTTGGGCTATAGAATTCCCCGCGTGTTCTGAACCCTACGGGTGGTTTGGTTAAAGGAGTGTAATCCGCGGTCACAGCCTGGCTATAGAACTGTTGAAACCGATCGATCACCCCCTTGGTCATGTTAACGTCCAGCCGGTACGCGCTAAGCTTGGTATGGCAAGCCAGCGCTGCGTAGGGATTGATCTCAAACCCAATTGCATGATGTCCCGCGAGTATAGCCTCGACCAACGTCGTGCCTACTCCCGCGAATGGATCGAGAACTGTTCCTCGCTTCCCTAGGTACCGTTCCAGCGCACTTTGAACGAACTCGCGTGAGAATCCGGCTATCCAAGGAACCCATCGATGCACAGGAGTGCTCTTATTGCTCGCAAATGCTGTGTCGTTGAATGCGGCGGAACCGTTGGTCAGGGTCTTGCCCTTACTCTCATCAAACAGTTCCAGTTGTTTTACTCTATTCGCGTCCACCAGCTCATGTCCTCTTCAGGCTTTTCAGCAACATCTGCAGTTCTGCACGCCGATACAGCCGGTAACCATTGATAGGGTGCCTTCTCGCTTTGAGTTTCCCTGCTCGGTCCCAATTCCGAAGTGTAGATGCCGATACGCCCATAAAGGCTGCGGCCTCACCGACGGTTAGGTAATCCTCAAGATTCGGCGTTATTTCCTCTTGTACCCTCAAGTCTATCAAACCTTATCAAACATTGCAACACTTTTCTTTTGTGTCGACGCCCACTACTTTACCAAATCATGGCACACGTTTCACAGGAAAAATCACGCGCATAAGGTATTCGCACGATTTACACCTCCTAGAATGACTCAGGGGCGACGAACCGAAGTGCGGTGGGGTCTACCATCGCGATTCGCGACGACGGAAGCTCCTTGTCTCGAGTGGGTCCCGGCTGGCATAATTGAATCCCATGAACCACTCGAAAAATACTGTCGACATCGAAACCGAAGTTGCCAAATTCCTGGAGCGAGATTTCAACGGGCGCTTCGCCCAAATGCGCCGCTACCAGAGCCTCATTTGGGCATCTGCAAATTCACCTTCACTGCATACACCACCGTTCTTGGCGTTTCACCACGGCTTTATAAGTATTCACACGATCGACACCTATCGGGCAGTGTTGTCAATTGAGTGATTGCGCGATTGAGTCACGGACTTCGTGAAGGTTCTGCACGTATACAAGGATTTTGACCCGCCGATACGGGGCGGGATGGAGCGGCACATGGCGCTGATGTGCCGGTTTCAGCGCCAATGGGCTGAGGTCGAAGCGTTGACCTGTAGCCGCTCGCTTCGCACGCGCGTGGTCGTGCGCGACGGCACGCGCGTGACGGAGGTCGGCGAATGGGGGCGGTTTCAGAGCGCGCCGATGGCGCCGATGTTCCCATGGTATCTGCGGCGTATCCGGGCGGATGTGGTGGTGGTGCATGTGCCCAATCCGACGGCGGAATTGGGGTACTTGCTGGCACGGCCCGCGGGGAAGCTCGTCGTGCGGTATCAGAGCGACATTGTGCGCCAGGCCGGTGCGATGAAGGCCTACGGACCGTTCCAAATGAATTTCCTCGAAAAAGCTGATATGATTCTGCCGTCATCGGAGCAGTACCTCGATACGTCGGCGACATTGCAACCGGTCCGGGACCGGTGCCGCGTGGTGCCCCTGGGTATTGTGCCGGAGGAGTTTCGACTCGAGGACGCCGGCCGTGCGCAAGTCTTGCGCGAGCGCTATGGCGGCGGGTTTGCACTGTTTTCCGGCAGGCACCGCTACTACAAGGGTATCGAGTACCTGGTGCGCGCCGCGAAAGACATTCAGGCGCCGGTAGTCATCGCGGGCGACGGCCCGGAGCGGCCACGCTGCCAAGCCCTGGCGCGGGAACTCGGTGTCGAGATCGCGTTTCCCGGGATGCTGACGCAGGAGAGCCTGGTGGCCCATTTACATGCGTGCGATGTGTTTGTCTTTCCCTCGGTGGCGCGCAGCGAGGCGTTCGGCATCTCGATGCTCGAGGCCCAGGTCTGTGGCAAGCCGGTCGTGGCAACGAAATTGGGCACGGGGGTCGAATTTGTGAATCTGGATGGTCAAACCGGCTTCAATGTCCCGCCGCGTGACCCTGCGGCCTTGGCCGAGGCCGTCAACGGGCTTCTGGCCGATCCGGCGCGGCGGGCCGAGATGGGCGAATTCGCCTGTGAGCGGGTCGAGGCTGAGTTTCACGCAAAGCGGGTCGCCCGGATGGAGTTTGCGCTGTATCAGGAAGTACTCGGATGAGAATGGAACAAAACTGGTATCTGATTTTCGCCTATGCGCTGGGCATCTCGTTCATGGTGTCGATCGTGTTGACCGCCCTGGTGCGCCGTTTGGCCCTGCGCTGGAATGTGTTGGACTACCCCGGCGAGCGCAAAGTACACCAGACGCCCGTGCCGCTGATGGGCGGCGTGGCCATCTTCGCCACATTTTACAGCGTGATCCTCGCCCACCTCCTCATACTCGTGCCGGCGCGGCAACTGGGCGACTACTGGCTCGAGGCCAATATCCTGTCGTTTCTGGGCGCGAACGTCCGGCTGAAGCTTACGGGCATCTTCGTGGGTGGAGCGGTGGTGTTTGCGTTGGGCGTTGTCGACGATCTGCGGGCGCTGCGCCCCGAGCTGAAGCTGGCCGGCCAGATTGTAGCCGCGCTGATCCTGGTGTTTTCGGGCATACGGCTGGACTTGTTCATTCCGAACATGTGGTTAGCCAGCCTGATCACGCTGGGGTGGGTGGTCATGATGACCAATGCAATGAATCTCCTGGACAACATGGACGGGCTGAGCGGCGGCGTGTCGATCATCGCGGCACTTTCGTTCTTTTTGTGCCTCTGGCCGCACGGGGACGCGTTTGTGTGCGTGTTGCTGATGGTATTTGCAGGTTCCGTGGCGGGATTCTTGTACCATAACCTGAGTCCGGCGCGGATTTTCATGGGTGACGCCGGGGCCATGTTCTGCGGCTACATCCTGGCCACCGTGGCGGTGCTGGGCACGTTCCACACCGAAGCCACACCATCGCGCGCAGCCGTAGCCGCGCCGCTGCTTGCGCTGAGTGTGCCCATCTTCGATACTTTAAGCGTAATGTACATCCGGTGGCGTAATGGCCAATCAATCCTGAAAGGGGATAAACGACATTTCTCCCATCGCCTGGTCGATTTAGGCATGTCCCGGCGGCAGGCCGTCGAGTTCATTTTTCTCGTAGCAGGG
>Ga0315533_1002433_pt1 | contig 12961 bp, 9 predicted proteins | sample SalMarSW160130MG_FD_203081 | JGI IMG/M metagenome (GOLD analysis project Ga0315533, IMG submission 203081) | Salt marsh sediment microbial communities from the Plum Island Ecosystem LTER, Massachusetts, United States - Salt Marsh Sediment SW1601-30 ...
CACCAACTTTTACTCCGTTTGGATGAGCATTAATAAATGCTAACACCTTATCCTCAATTGGTATATCTTTTTCCCAGGGTTGTTCTTTTTTTGCAGGTTTAGGTTTGGGTTTAGGTTTTTCAACTGGTTTTTCTTCTTTTATTGCTTCTGCTACAGGTCGAACTTTTACTTTCTTTTCAAAAATTGGTTTTCCAATCTTTAGATTTGACATAGTCTTATTGAATACTTTCCAATTTTCTGCCATAGCACTGTGTTCATCAGCTATAACTTTTTGCTCATCAGCAAATTTTTGTAAGAGATCAGCAACATATTTATTCCTATCAGCTTGTTTATTCTGAACATCAGCCATCATCTTATTAAATTCTTCAAGCCTATCAGTCTCACCTTTCTCAAGGGATTTCTTAAGTTCATCTGCCATAACTTTGAGTTCATTAACAGTAATTTTTTGTTCATCAGCCATTTTTTGTAAGAGATCAGCAACATATTTATTTCTTTCTACTTGCTTATTCTGAACATCAGCCATCATCTTATTAAATTCCTCAAGCCTATCAGTCTCACCTTTCCCAAGGGATTTCTTAAGTTCATCAGCCATAACTCTGAGTTCATCAACAATAACTTTTTGTTCTTCATCATATTTCTTTAAGAGATCAGTAACATATTTTTTTCTCTCTACTTTATCAACATCAAGGTTTTTTCTAAGCCCATCAGTCATGATTTTGTGCTCTTTCTGAAAATCTGTAAGCATATTATGAGTTTCACTAACAATCTCTCTCACTGTCTTTATTCTCAGTTTATAGGAAGAGATAATGTCTTCACCGAGTTTTTTAATGTCTTCTGATATACGCATTTTTTTACTCCTTTTTTCATTTTTTAATTTGTAGCTCTTATATGAGCCGTATTAATAAATAAATTTTTCCATTTTAATTCTGTCTCTTCTCTTTCCTTTCTAAATTCGTTCAATTTTTCCCTAACTTCATTGGACCTGTTCATTTGTTTTGAATGAATATTTTTTAAAATTGATTTTAGATCCTGAATACGTACAGCTTCACCCTTTCGTAGAAGGTCATAAAGTGATTTTGTCATTTCTTCATATTCTTCATGGAATTTTTTTAGCATAATATTCACTTCCTTTCCTCTTTGTGTTTGTCTTGTTCTTATACTATCTAATAGATTTTGAAAATCCTCTAATCTAACCTTATTTCCATCTGCTAATTGTTTTTTTATGATTTCAGCCATCTCTTTCTGCTCTTCTAGAAAGGTTTTTAATAAATCTCTCATCTCTTCTTCCCTTCTATCTTGCATTAATAGAACATTCTTTATCATATTATCAAAGTCTTTTTTTCTTAAGGTTTCTTCCTTTGCGAGTCTCTCTTTCAAATGATTACTCATATCATTTCTGATATTTTTAAAATTTTCAATAATTTTATGAGTATTATCAATAATCATAGCAACATTAGCAATCCTTGATTCATAAGAGGATACTATTTCTTCTGTAATTCTTTTCATATCATCAGCTATTTGCATTTGAATTCCTTTTTAATTAGAATAAAAGAGATGTCTTGGCGAAACATGCTTTTTCTCGGTTTAACGAGTGAAAGGGTGTCACGGCAAGACCTCATCAAGTTGCCAACCTACTTATTAGGCTGCTGTGGCTGTTAAGCCAATAGCTTCAGCATACTTCAAGTAGGTCTCAACTGATGCAACAACTACTCTTGCCTCAATAGCAAGTATTTCAATACCTACCAATGAGACTCTTACCCAGGCATCAACTACGATACCTTTGTCCAGTATTCGGTCTATAACTTCGACCAAGCTGGAAGATCCGATTGCTTTTTCTACTGCCATTGTTCTATGCTCCTTTCTTTTTTTTAACTCACTATTATGGTGAGTTTATTATAATTTATTGAATATTATCTTTATATTCTAATAATGCTTTATTTACAATATTAACAAGTCTTTTTATATTAAATGGTTTATCCAAAAAAGAATATGTTCCCAACTCTTTTGCTCTGGCTCTGACTTTTTTATTGCCATAAGCTGAAATCATTATTGTTATTAATGAGGGATTGATTTGTTTTGATTCTTCAAAAACTTGCAAACCGTTCTTCTCTCCTAACTTATAGTCTAATATCATAAGATTAAATTTTTCGTCTTTCAGTTTATTAACTGCTGATTCTCCATCATAAGCAATTTTTACGAAATAACCTTCTTCCTTAAGGACATCAGAGACAATTTTACAAAGATCCTTATCATCATCTACAAGTAGAATTTTTATCATACTGAAATATTTAGCAATAATTGTGCTAAATATAGGATTTAATAAAATTTTAAATTTGTAATTAGCTTTAACATGTTATTATGGAGTGAGAAACGAAAGTAAAAAAATTATTTTCTGCAGTTGATGAGTTTAAAAATATTAACTTATATTTGTGACTTTTTTGTCAAATTATGTCAGAATTGTCAGAGTAACAATTGTAAATATCAGCATTAAATTTTTAATTAGTGTCTGTCCGTGAACCCCGTTAGATAGATATTCTATAGCTTGTTTCAAAAACATTATATATAATTATCTAACGGGGTAAAGTATGAAAACTTGAGTCTCTAATCGCTTGTGATAATTCAACTTAACTCAAGACTGGCGTCTTAAGTCAATTTACATCTGGTTACCAAGCTCATCTACTTCTGGTTCCCATCCTGCTTAGTAAACCCATTAACAGCCCTACATTCCCAAGCTGGGAACAGTGAAATAAATAAAAAGATTTCACCCCCAGTTAAATAACATCATTTAACGGGGCAGGCGTCCTAAAGGCTTGGGAATGAGAATATACAGGTGTCTTGGGAACGAGAATACATTTCAAGTCCAGCGTCGGCAGACTGGAGTTCGGCATTATTGACTGGACTTCAGAATGCTGACGGTTGCCATCTCAAGTTTAGAATGCAAGAATCGTCAAGCTCTTTCGTCTCAAGTACACTCTCGCTTCGCTCTTGTGAACTCGAGTCCCAGCAGACTGGACTTCACACCGAATTTATTCGGGGTGGAGTTCAGAACAAGCTGGGGCTTGGGAATGAGAATCTGTTAGTCGTTGCTTTTTTATAGTGAGCTCAGATTTACAATGGTAAGTTAAGTTCCTTCATTTTCCGATAAAGGGTTCTGACATTCATATCTAATATTTTTGCAGCATGCAGCTTATTACCATTTGCTTGTTCAATTGCTTTTGATATTAATTCCTTTTCAGCTTTCTTTATCATATTATCAAATGAGATATTATTTTGATTAGATATTTTAAATTGAGAATATTGATTATTTGTATTATGCAAGTAATTTTTAGATTTTCCATCCAAATAGTCCATAATTAGATTTTCCGGAACAATATAATCAGATTCAGCTAATAAAACAGCCCGATGAATAGTATATTTTAACTCTCTGATATTTCCAGACCAATAGTAATTAAGAAGGAGTTTCAAAGCTTCAGATGAAAAATCTTTAATATCTTTTTTTAGTTCTTTATTTGCTTCATCTAAAAATATTTTAGCTAAAATTGGAATATCATCTTTTCTCTCTTGAAGTGTTGGAAGTAAAATTTTAAATTGATTTAACCTATGAAATAAATCTTCTCTAAATTTCCCTTGATTTACAGCATCAAGGATATCAATATTTGTTGTTGCAATTATTCTTACATCAACACTAATAGATTTTTTCCCTCCGATATGAGTTATATTTTTCTCTTCAATTGCTCGTAGAAGTTTTGCTTGAGCATCAGCAGGCAAATTTGCAATTTCATCTAAAAATAATGTTCCATTATTTGCTAATTCAAATTTTCCTTCTTTTGTTTTATCTGCACCAGTAAATGCTCCCTTATCATATCCAAATAATTCACTTTCAACAAGAGTATCAGGAATTGCACCACAATCTATTGGAATAAGTGGTTTATCTTTTCTATGACTTTTTCTATGTATTAAATTAGCAATAACCTCTTTACCAGTACCACTTTTTCCTTGAATTATTACACTCATATTTGTTGGTGCTATTAGTTCAACTTGTTTTAAGACTTTTTTTATTTGAGTACTTTTTCCCATAAGATTTTCAAAAGTAATTTTTTCACCCAATTGCTGCTTAAGCAGTTTAACTTCTCTTGATAACCGTTGAGTTTGAAGAGCTTTTTCTATAGTAAGAATCAATTCCTCATTATCAAAAGGTTTTGTGAGGTAATCAAATGCACCTAATTTCATTGCTTTTATTGCTCCCTTAATATCACCATAAGCAGTAAGCATAATAACTGAACCATCATATTCAGGGATTGTCTTTTTTAATTTTTCCAAAACCTGCATCCCATTCATATCAGGCAGTCTTATATCTAATAAAACAATATTCGGTGATTTACTTTGAATTTCTTTTATTGCTTTTATTCCATTTCCAACAGCAAAAGATTTATATCCTTCATTATCCAATATGGATTTAAGATTAAATTGCATATCCTTATCATCATCAACTATTAAGATTGTATACATTTCAATAATCCTTATTTTTTGTATGAAAATAGCCACACAGATTACACACCCCGTCTCCCAATAAATCGGGATCCACCCCTCTTCCGCCAGAGGACGGACAGGCAAGAGGGGATTTATTTGATTCCCCTCTAATAAGAGGGGATACGGCTTCAGCCGTGGGGCGTGTTATTTTCATCTTCCTTTCCGTCCCGATTTATCGGGACATGTATGTTTCGTATGAAAATAGCATATAAACAATAAATCTTAAACACCATTACAAATGGTGTTAATATCAGTTTGTAGGAGAGTATTATTAAACAAATAATAAGAAATGATCATAACAGGATTTATTCCCCGCGGACGCGGGGACTGTTTATCTTAATATTAATCATTACTTTATCATCATCAACAATTAAGATTGTATACATTTCAATAATCCTTATTTATCTTAAAGTATAACTTAGTTGCTTTTCTTTTCTTCTTGGTATATAGGAAGTTTTATTGTAAATTTTGTTCCTTTGTTATACTTACTTTCGACCTCAATTTTTCCTTTATGAGATTGTATTAACTTATGAGTAACAGAAAGTCCCAAACCAACCCCATCAGATTTTTTTGTAAAAAATGGATTGAATATTTTACTAATATCTTGTTCAGAGATACCTTTACCAGTATCAGAAATATTAATAACAACATATTCGTATTCTGGATAAGCAGTTATTGATAAACGACCTCCTTTGCTCATTGAATCAATAGAATTAATAATAATATTCAAAAAAACCTGTTCCATTCTTTTTTCATCCATTAAAATTTTTGGTAATACTCTTGAGCATCGTTTATACAAACGAATATTATAATTTAACCGCTTTGCTTTTGTAAGGTCACAAGCTTTATTTAGTGGTTGAACGATATTTCCTTTTTTAAATACTAATTCCCGTGGTCTTGCAAAGTCCAATAAATCTTTTATTATTCTATTTGCTTTATTAGAATTTCTGATAATAATTCTGAGATAGTTTTTTATTTTTCTAGCGAGGTCAAATTTATTTATACAATATTGAGCAGAAGCTGAAATATTAGCAAGAGGATTTCTTATTTCGTGAGCAACACCTGAGGCAAATCCACCAAGAGCAGCCAAAGTTTCTGATTGAATAAGTTCTTTTTGTGTATCTTCTAATTTGGTATATGCATTCTTCAATTCTTCTTCGGAATTTTTCCGCTCTGTGATGTCTCGCAGAACAACCAGTTCTTCTTCTTCTTCTTCTTCTGCAATAATTATTCCTCTCGCGGTTATATTGAATATCCGTTCACCCTTTGAAGTAAGTCTCTGTGCTTCACGGGATGAACCCATTTTTTTTGACTGGTAATGTAGCTCGAAATTCTCCAGCATATCTTCAGTTCCAAATAGCCTGGTCAGTTCGGTGCTGAGTCTTCCATCCTCATCTCCCAATATATTGGTTATTGATGCTCCTATAACTTTTTTTGGTTCCATTTGAAAGGTTTCATAAAAAGTGCGATTAGCACTCTTTATCTTTAAATTCTTATCGATAACAAGCAAAGAATCTGGGACGGTAGCTATTATATTTTCTGTAAATCTCTTCTCTTTTCTTAGTTCATCCTCCGCCTGCTTGCGCTCAGTGATGTCCCGAGCGATGCCAATAACAATAATATTGTTATTTATCTCAACTGGATGTGTAGTTATTTCTACAGGAACTTTAGATCCGTCCTTTCTAATTAAAATAAATTCATCAGGACCGGTAGGTTCACCTTTAGCATTATGCATTAAGTTTTCTTGTGATTTTTGTTTATATTCTGAAGGGAGTATTTTCAATTCTATAAAATTCTTTCCAATTAATTCTTTCCTTTTGTAACCTATTATCTTTTCTACTGATTTATTACCATCAATAAAATTCCCTTTTAAATCATTTAAATAAATCCCATCTGGAGCAAATTCAAATATTGTTTTTAGCTTTGTTTCACTTTCTATTAATTTTTTCTCCATTTTGAATTTATAAAGAGCAATCTCTATTGCAATATTTAATTCTTTTTCACCAAAAGGTTTAAGTAAATATCCATAAGGTTCAGTAATCTTTGCTTTTTGTAGAGTATTTTCATCAGAATAAGCAGTAATATAAATCACGGGAATATTGAAACGATTTTTGATTTCATGAGCTACATCAATACCATTAATCTCCCCTTTCAAAACAATATCAACTAATACTAAATCTGGTTGTATTTTCTCAACTTTATATAGTGCTTTTTCACCAGAATGAGCAACAAAAGAATTTTTAAAACCCAAATTATTCAACATATTTTGAAGATCACTTGCAAATATACCTTCATCCTCTACAATTAAGATTTTATGTTTTGCCATATTTTCCTACATCTTCTTTTATAAATTATATGATATACTTTGATTAATTTAAGTTTTTAAATGTCAAGATTTATTACAAGATACCTTGCGAGGTAAACCCCGTTAAATAATTCACATTGTTATATCATTTTTATCCACTTTGGTTTGTTATATTTAACGGGGTAAACCGCAAATAATTAGTCTCGGCCAGTCTTGGCTAGGCCAAGCCTAGACAGGCGCCCAGACGGACAAATATCAATCCCCAATTAAGCCCGTTCCTGCCCCCGATTGAATCGGGGTGCTCAGGAATCGGGGATAATATTTCATGTGTTAGGATTTTACCGTTTTATCTTTTATATTTTCCCATCAATTGTCCTTGCGCTGTAATATGACCTTCCATAGTCTTAAGAACTTTTTTCTTTGAAGCACCTGGCTTTAAATTAAGCATTGTATCAAGGGCATATATCTTAAAGTAGTAGCGATGTGTTCCGTAGGGAGGACAGGGTGGTTGATATCCAATTCTATGTCCACTATTTACACCTTGTTTTCCAGTAATATTCAATCCTTCAATATCTTCTAATAAATCAACAGGTGGTATGTCTTCAGGCAATTCGCTGATATTTGGAGACATATCATAAACAACCCAGTGTACCCATGTTCCTGCTGGGGCATCCGGGTCATCACTTATTAATACAAGACTCTTTGCATCTTCTGGAATATTTTCCCATTTTAAGGCTGGTGAGACACCTTCTCCATCGCAGCTATATTTCTTTGGAATCATCTCACCTTCTGCAAATGCAGGGCTTGTTATTTTTATTGCCATCTTCGTGCCTCCTTCTTTTTTTTCGGCAGTAATTGCACTTTCTTGGTTTCTTTTTTCAATAGTAGTTGTTCCTTCTTGGGGCTTTTTTGTTTTGCATGAGGAAAATGCTAATATTAGAGATATACAAAGCAAAAAAGCTAATATCTGTCTAATTTTTTGATTATAACTTAACATATTATTCTCCTTTTAAATTTTTCCTCATTGCTGAAAGTTCTTTCTCCCGATATATTCCCGATATATCGGGATTTCAGCACTCCATATTTAATAATTTGGTGGAGAAGAAGGGGTTTGAACCCTCGACCTCAGCATTGCGAACGCTGCGCTCTCCCAGCTGAGCTACTTCCCCACATTATTTCTTTATTCTAATTTTAGAATTTGTTTAATTCCTATTGATTTTTTTTCGTCAATAATTTTTATGAAATAAATACCATTCTGTACTTTGTGCCCCAAATCATCTTTCCCATCCCATTCAACTTCGTTAATTTGAAATTTGAAATTTGCAATTTGTAATTTTTTCACGAGCTGTCCTTTAATATTATAAATATTGATTTTTGAAATTTTTGTCAAATTATAATTATCATAGTAAAGTTCAATTTTAATATGATTACGAAAAGGGTTTGGAAAAACCTTTAAAGAAAATTCAGAATTTGGATCGCACCTTTCATCAATCGTGTATAGTGTATCCAAACTGACAAAATCCGCAAATACAGGGAGATGGTCAGATGCATAGTAAAGAGCATCCGCAACACTATCTGGAACAGCAGTATTAGTGCCATTATTCACAGATTGATTAAAATGATTGCCGTCATTTCCAAAATATGTGAGGCTGCTATCTATATATTCAATTCCGCTGCCATTATTAATTTCATAAGAAGTAAAGATAAAATCAAACCTGTCATCTAATCCACCACCAACTCCACCTCCAAATTGATTTACTCTTGTTGACTGGGAGTGAACTTCTCTGAAAATGTAATTTTCATGCCAGTTTCCAACCTGGTCAGATAAGTCCTGACCTCTTCCTATACTGTTGCCTTCATCTGCAATTATCTTTTGATATGCTGGTTCAGAACTTGTATAAAAATTCATATCTCCGACAATTATGAATTCTGTTCCTTGTTCTAAATTGTTAAGATGGTTTCTTAAGCATGTAATCTCTACCAGCCGTTTTTGTTCATTTTGTGTACCTTCTGAAGATTTTAGATGACAACTATAAAATCTAATTGGATTGCCATCAATTACCATTACATATTCAGCAATATCGCGTCTCGGAGTTTCTATAATATCTTGAGAAGTAAGACTTGCTTTTGAAATTTTATAAAAAAGCATATTAGCTGTATAAAATGTATCAGTGAGAGTAAACTCAGCCCGAGCATATTGTATGCCATTAGCATTTAGAGTTGCAAGAAGCATATCTGCTCCATTTTCATTTTCAATTTCTTGTGTAATTAGAATATCAGGTTCAGATGCTTCAAAAACAGTTTGGAAATAAGATAGACGACCAGTTCCGTTCTCACTTGGAAATTTTAAAGTATTATATGTCATAACTTGGAAATTTGTGTCTGAAAATAGGTTTGATATTAATAGTAAAATTAGAAATAAAATAAATTTTAGTTTTTTCATTTTATGCTTTCAAATTTTTGATTTTCTAAATAAATTATTTTAATGTAAATTTTTAAAAATTGATTTTCAATGGTCAATGTTTTAAGTGTTTTGGATTTTAAATATTTTGTTTATACAAAAAGGGGTTGAAAATAAGTCAAAGGACTGGCAAGTTTTCAACTACTATAATTCATTGAAGGTGAGGGATTAACCTTCACCTACCCATTCTTTACTCTCTATCTCATCAAAATTTATCCTACGTCCCGATCCGTTCAGGCTTCCCGATGAAATCGGGGAGACTAATACATCGGGATTAACGAAGGAGGATTAACTTCTTTATCTCTCCCCTGCTGGTTCAGATTTGTAATCTGAACCTCAACGTTTTAAATTCAAGGTTCAGCAATATGGTGACAAATATATTAACAAAAAAATAAAGAGGAGGTCTGCCTGCTTGCAGATTCTACTCATTTTTAAATGAAACCCGACTAGGGTTATATAACTCGAGCCGAGTTTCTGCTTTTTACCTCATCAATATCAACTTCTTTATCTCTCTATCTTTCACATCAACTTTCATTCTGTAGAAATAGATTCCGGTTGCCATGATTTTTCCATTCTCATCTCTACCATCCCAATAGGCAACTTTTGGTTTTGGATTGTTTTCATCAAATTCTGCATAATCATTGTAAATACATCTTACTAATTGTCCTTTAATATTATAGACATTTATCGCCACATTTGCACTATTATGAAGATTGAAACATATCCTGGTCGCACTTGTCAATATTGGATTAAATGGATTGGGATAATTTCCTAATAAAACAACTGGTTCGTATGGATTAGAATCAAACTCATCTATACCTATACTTACAGGTCCTAATTCGCCAGATAATTGAATATTTTGTCCAAAGATATCTCCGCTATCATTTCTGAGGTCTTCCCAAACAACAATCCATTGATTATTTGCGTAATTATTTACATCAAAATGCATCTTTTCTGATGAAACTGAAGATAGCATAATATGCTGTTCAGCCCAGACATAAGAGCCATCAGGAGCAATTCGCATAGCTTTTATATTACTATTTAGAGCATCTAAGTATTCATCATAAAAGACAACCGCATCTGTATCAGAACTTCTTGCAGCAAATGGATAGTAATCGGTAGAGCAAATTTCTATAAAAACTTTGCCATAATTAGTCCATAATCTTTCACCAGCTTCTGATATTTTCTGTCCGTAAATTCCTCTAAGATTTTGGTCTGAATCCATTTCATTCCAGAAAACATATACATCTCCTCTATTTAGGGGATAAACAAGTTGTGGATAAAAGTGATTTCTATTGGGCATTGTAGAGACTTCAACACCATTAGCTGTCCAGAGTGTATTCCCATCAGAGTCAACATGCTGAATGAAGATGTCAGCTAACATATTATTATCGCGGTCATCATGCCATGCTATAAAGAATCCATCGTTACCATCATTAATAAATGGGAAAATCTGTGTCCAGGCTGAAATACCTCCTGCATTTGAGATAACCGTATCTTCACTCCAAACAGCAGTGCCATTAGCACCGAATTTTTGTGCTAAAACATGACGGGTCATCATTGGATATACGCCTGAATCTTCAAAAAATTTCATAATAATATCATCTGTACCAACAGGAAGAAGTTGAGGCCAGGAATAAGTATTATCACAACTTAGAGTAATTCCATTATCTCCCCAGAGTAGATTGCCTTCAGGTGATATTTTTTGCATAATAATAACATCGTTAGACTGCCACGCAATAACTGCATTTCCTGCATTAGTAACTGTCACTTTGGGGGAAACATCAAATGCTGTACTGTTGGAAAGTTCTAAGCCATCAGCACCCCATATGAAATCACCTTCTGGTGAGATACGATAGGCGTAGATATTATTGTTACCTCCATTTCTGATATCCTGAAATGTTAGGATTGCATGATTGGATTGATCAACAGTCATATCCCAGTCGGTAAGCCAAGACATTGAGGGATGATTACTGATGAGAATTCCATTATGAGTCCATAACTCTGCTCCTCTGACACTGAGTCTCTGTAAGCGAACATCATAATTTCCCGACTCGTTAGAAAACCAGGAAATAAAAGTATCTCCAGTTGAACTCGTTGCGATTTTGGGAATTACCTGTGAACCGGCAAGGTCACATACAGCGAAATTTTGTGTGGGATTAGAATTCCATTCAGCAAAGAGAAAAGCTGGAATGAAAAGTAAGAATAGTATTAAGTAACTTTTTTTCTTCATAGTTGTCTCCTTTTATATTGAAGATTTTATTTAAAGTTAATAAACATTTTTATAAATATCTATTTTTCAATGTCAAGTTCTTTTATAACGAAATATGCATACCCCCAAAAATTTTCATAGCTATGGCAACATCGTTTGTAGAGAGTAGGTTGGATACTTTTTGTACTTGAGTTTATGATATTTTTTCATAAACTGGATGCAATACGAGACAACAAGTGAGATTCTGTAATAAATAAATTTTGATAACTCTTTCAATTTGTTTTTACTATAAAAGCCTGGACTTCACTACCAGCTTGCTGGTGTGGAGTTCAGAGCGATATTTACAAAAAGTCTTCATACTGAACTCCATCTCCCCGATTGGATCGGGGATCAAATCGTGATGAAAGACAGCCTGAGGGAAAATGCCTTTTAAATCATAACCTTTACCCCGTTCGCCTTTACTTCCATGAAAAATGATAAGAAAGACGCTTGCTGGTCTTCTTTAAGGATATTGACTCTTTTAGATTTTGATTTACCCTCCGAACTATACAACTCATGTTTATGAACACTCTCTTTATGAGGAGCTTTTTTGTAAAGTAATTTTCCATATAAAACTTCCCGTAATCCCTTTATTCATAGGCTCTACAGAAAATGCATGTCTAAATTTTGGGGGTATGCCTGTTTTTATAACGAAACCCGACTCGGGTTAAATAACTCGAGTCGGGTTTTTGCTGTTTTATCGCATCAAAATTAGCTTATTGGTCTTATATCCTTTCCCAAAAATGTTCCAAACAGGATTTCAAATCCTGTTTGATCAAATAAAAAATATTTATCCTCTTTACGAACCAAATGATATAAATTATTTGGCTTTGGGTAGATTCGGGTTAACACGAACCTAACCCCTTTTTTATCTCATCAAAATTTATCCTGCGTTCCGATATATCGGGATTATTTCACTGGGGTTGTTTTTTTGGGATTTTTTTAATTTAATTTGAGTACCTTCCTTACGAAGTTAAACTTACTATTTTCTATCCGTATAAGATAGATACCATTACTTACGACATTACCATTTTTATCCTTTCCATTCCATACAACGCTATTCACACCGCATTTACCACTTTTCACTTCGTACTTCCTTACTAATTGTCCTTTTGCATTATAAATTCTTATTTGTGCTTTTTCGTGTATATTTATGGGTATATTAAATGAAATTGTGGTTGAACTACTAAATGGATTAGGATAATTTTGGAAAAGTTTATATTCTATTTGATTTTCAGGTGTATCAGCCACTCCAACAGGTGGTGCACCATATTCATAACAACCCATATCAATAATGTCAATACCATCTCCATCTCCATCCCAGATACGCTCATTGCCGTCTAAATCCCAGAGAGGTAAATTAAGACCAGTTGTATCTGGTGTGCCAGCATCTATGCAGGGACTATTTGGTGTT
>Ga0315533_1002434_pt1 | contig 12952 bp, 11 predicted proteins | sample SalMarSW160130MG_FD_203081 | JGI IMG/M metagenome (GOLD analysis project Ga0315533, IMG submission 203081) | Salt marsh sediment microbial communities from the Plum Island Ecosystem LTER, Massachusetts, United States - Salt Marsh Sediment SW1601-30 ...
TCGGTCAAGCATCCCTATCTTTTTGTTCAACATCTGCACTTGTCGGCTGAGCCTGTCGATTTTGTTATCCACCGCTTCGACCTTCGACTCCAATCTCACGCGAGTTACATTAAGCTCTCCTTTGGTCAATGGCCTGTGAGATGATACCATTAGACCCGTGGCCACAATTAGAACTGCTACTCCTTTTAGCATTTACCTTTACCTCCATATAAGTGTTATGATTGCAGATGTATTATAAAACCAAACTGTTAAAACTGCAAACCTACTTTGTGGTTTGTTTTTTATTTTTAATAAAAAAACCCCGCAATAAATGGCGGGGTTAAATATTACAGTGATAAATAAATTAGCCAAAAGCCCTTAGAATTCAGCAATTATTGAAAGTCCTGCATATACCTGCTCTCCAATCTTTACCTTAATTTTCAAATCATGCAATCTGGGCAGCACAATATCCACTTGTGAACCGAACTTTATCATCCCGACTTTCTGGCCTAAAGCCAGCTCATCACCTTCTCTCACATACGATACGATACGTCTGACCAGTCGAGAAGCTATTTGAATAAAGCCCATTTTGCATTTATCATTCTCGACAATTTCAATAACTCTTTCATTTTTATAAGGGGCATCCTCTTTTTTCAAAGAACAGAAGCTCCCTGGGATATGCTTAAAATAAGTTAGTTTTCCTTTTATTGGACTCCTGGTGACATGGACATCCAAGAAAGTCATTCCTATCCCGATTAAATAGCCCTGTCCATTCGTAAAAATATCCGTTAAAGGTAAAGATAGTTTTACCTTTTCCCTTCCTTTTGAGGACATCGGAATTTCGCCTTTTTCTATATGTTTAATGTATTTGACAAAACCGTCCGCAGGTGACAGGATTATATTGTGCCGTTGGGGCGGTACTCTATCAGGATCCCTAAAAAAGCGGGCAAGCAATGCTGACAGAGAGACGGAGACAATTAAAACAAAGCAGCTTATTAATTTCAAAGGCAATCCCATATAGAAGTATTTCTCTGAGATGCTTATAACCAGTCCAACAAACAAACCAATTATAATGGCGCTGATTGAAACAACTTTAAGATTAAGCTCCCATTTATAGGCTATGGGAATCAAAATCAACTGAGCCAGGACAAGGCTTATAAAAAGATTCTCCATTTCTTACTCAAAAGCCGCGTTTATACCAAAAATAAGGTGTTAAAAGTAGCTCCACAATAGCCGGCAGAGGATCCTGCTTTGAATAAACTGCGAACTGCTTTTTGCCCCGGAGAGAATTAAAATAGTCCGCGGGTTTCAAACGCTTTTTCAGGATTTCTGAGATCGCAACAGGGACATCCGTCAACATTCGTACCCATTTGACATTTTCTTCAAAGCCATTGTTATGGAATGACTGATGATTCATATCCATAAATAAAAGCTCAGAGAAATTCACGCCAGCTTTAGAACCCAACGTATGCCAGCCCCATGTCCGAGCGTTTATTTCCAAAAGCTTATATGTTTTATCGTTATCGTCATACATAAATTCCACTTCGGACAGGCCATAGTAATTCATCTCTTTTAATATTCGTACAGACATGTCCTCCAGCTCAGGGATTTTACATGTGAACGCAAAGGTAGTAGCGCGACCAAAATCCATAGGATGCTGCCGCTGTCTTTTCGCAATTATTTTTGCCTTGACCTTTCCATCGCCGAAGAGCGAACAGAATGAGCACAAGTTATTCGCACCTCCTTTGATTAACTCCTGCACTATAATTTCGGATTTATCAATAATAGAGGTCATATATTTATAAAGATGAATTAACTCATCTTTATTATTTGCCTGAACGGCCTTTCGCTTTGTAAAGGTGAAAAACCTTGTTTTGACAGAAGGTTTAAGAACAACGGGAAAATCAAAGTCCATCCGAGTCAATTGCTCGATGTTCTCGGGGAAAAATGTTCTTGGGATTGGTAAATTCAATCTCTCCGCCAACCGATAAGTGAGCTTCTTATCATAAGCATGTTTTGTAACCCCCCACTGAGGTGTTGGTATCAAAAAGTGCTGACTTAAACGATCCTTGTTTTTAGAAAGGACATATACTGCCTCATCGGTCGTTGGAAAAACGACCCACTTTTGCAGGTTTTTCTTTACAGCAAGGCGAGTAAAAAAGTCTATAAAAGCTTCAGTATTAGTTAAAGGAGGACATTGATAATACTGCTGCACAAATCTTGAATATCTGGCGACACAAATGCCCGGGTCGATTACAATAACCGGGACTCGAAGATCAGCGAGATCATGAGCAATACCCAGGCCCTGAAAATCACCGCCTATAATGATTGCCCCATTATTATATACTGTGTTTCTCATATAGGCCTGAATTTAAGCAGAATCCTTGCGGTTTGCTTGTGGAAATTGTTTTTAGATTAGGATTGTGAACAGCAAATTCAGGATGAAATCCCGAAGTGAAAAGGTGTGATAAAATATTGGCAGGGTACTTCTCAGATAGCTGCGCTACTCCTTTAAGCGACACTATTGAGGAATTATTCATCTTTTTACGTATCCTTATATGGATGAATAGCTAAGCCATAAAGAATTCTAATATCTTCAGTAAAACATCTTTGAATATTCTCCTTTTCGGCAAAAAAAAATTATATCTTAACTCATCTTCACTGCTTTCTTATAGCGAACGTAGTCGAGCAGTGTTCTAAACACAAAATTTGTAAAAATCAGTCTTTCAATAACGCTATTTGACACGATATGGCCAATGAATCGCCCTAAGAGAGGAAAATGATTACACATCCTTTCAACAGCCTTTATCGTTACCTCCTTCTTCACTTTTTGTGCTTTCTTCAGCAATTTTATTCTTGTTTCGCGCGGCAATTCAGGAGTTTCAAAAATTGGTGTTTTATCTATAAGTGAAATCTCATTTAGGTACTCCTCCGGTTTAATAAGAAAACAGCCCTTCTGGGAAACCTGCTCAAAAAGTTCTGTTCCCTCGTAGGGAATCGGATTATAGAAATGTACTCTGGTAATAGGATATTTCCTGGCTAATCTTAACGAATCGTTGATATCATCCTCCGTTTCCCCCACATGGCCAAGAATAAACATGAGCTTCACATCAAAGCCCAGATCACAAGCGTCTTTTATGCTTTGCTCAATTTGTTCAATAGTTTCTCCCTTTTTAATCATTTTCAATATACGATTATTGCCGGCATCGGCGCCAATCGCAATATACTGAAATCCCACTTCTTTCATCCGTGCCAGTAGCTTCCTATCAGTTCTATCTGCACGCAGTCCGTTTGAACATCTCAAATAGAGGTCTTTTAATCCCCGCTTTTCGATCTCATCGCAAATCTGAAAAACCCGTTTCTTGCTGAAATTGAAATTGTCATCATCAAAATTAAATTGACGATAACCCTTCTGGTACCAATATTCTATTTCATTTATTACATTTTCCGGGCTTCTCGCCCGATAATATGGACCAAGTATTGAGTTTGCACAGAACACACATTTGTGAGGACATCCCCTGCTCGTAAATACGTCAATCTCTCTTATATACTTATGAAGCTCGAATTTTTGATATCTTGGGAATGGTATGCTGTCCATATCGGATATCCAGTCCCTGTTGCCGGAATAAACCAAATTGCCATTATCTCTATAAATTAAACCCTTAATCAGTTTTTCATCCTGAGTACCTTCGCAAAGCTCAATCAATGTCCTTTCACCCTCACAGACAACCCCATAATCAATAGCCTTGCAATCGTGCAATACCTCCTTTTTAAAAATACTGATATGCGGTCCACCACAAACTATTTTTATATTTGGGAAATGCGCTTTAACATTTGAAATCAAATCATACGAACGCTTATACCCTAATGATACTAAACTGAACCCGATCATATCCGGCTCAAAATTGCTGATCTTTCGAAGTAGTCCTCGCTGGCCATAACCAAGCTGCATATCAATAACATCATACTCAATCTGGTTATCCTGCAACGTCTGTGCAATATATCCTAAACCTGCAGGAGGTCGAACACCGACCCACCTGCTCGGTGTTCCAGGATTAACTAAAAGCACTTTATTAAACCTCACAAAATATCTCCTCTTTTAGCCGGGTATGTATTTGATATTTGATGGCTGACGCCTTAGTAACCGTGTGTAAGCCTTCTTAGCTATTCTAACCTAAATGGCGGTAAGCCAGCCGGCCCATAATTTTAGCCAAAGGTAATGGAAGGTGTTTTCCTGTGAATCTTAACGATTTATGCTTTAAATCATTCTGTTCTAAGGACATTATTCCCTTTGGTTGTGGATAATAAAAATAAGGTAGATCATACATTTTTGCTCCCCATCTTCTTTTGAAATCGAGCAATCCTTTGTTTTCAGGGGGGGTTTTACCAAAATCAAAATGATGGTACCCTTCCGAGCAGGCCATCTTTATACCCTTGAACAAAAGATAATTGTTAGGTCTCGCTTCCAAATACTTCGGAATAAATGCTATATACTCGGCGGAAACAACATCCTTGAATTTAAACAGAACAAGACCGGCAATAACCTTTTTATTCACCTCAGCCAAAAGCAATGTAAAATAACCTTGGGGATACATTAACTCCCACATATTTTTAAAGAATCTGTAAGGCTGAATCGGAAATCCCTGTCGTTTTCTTGTTGCGGTGTGTATGGAATAAAATTGTTTTAAATCCTGTTCAGAACATCCCTGTCTCACTGTGACACCAGACTTTTCCGCTTTCTTTAGGGAGCCAATAATGCTCTTTTTATGAAACGCCTGCAGTATGTTTTCAAACCTATCTTCAATATCCAGAATTTGGATTTTATGGTAATTATGCGATTTCAGCCTGTCATCATAAATTAAATCCTGGTTTCTGAAAGACCGAAGCTCATAATATGAACCCGAAATACTTTCGAGCTTATTGATTATTCCATCAATCAATCTCACAAAATCCTTTTTATCGCTCACCAAGGGATCACAGTAAGAACTAAAGGGTAACGATACAATTCTTGTCCCGGTTAACCTGCTTCTAACAATAAAGCATGGAATAGCTGCTCGAATATCACAGCTTTGGTCTTCAAGGGCAAAACACAATGGCTTAGTATGCTCATAAGTAAGGGCAAGGACTTTTATCCAAGATGAATGTTGATAAATGGTACCGTATGGATGACTCTCAATAAATGGATCCCACCTCTCATCATTTAATGGGTCGATAAGCTTGACTTCATACAAAATGAGATTATTTCTTGCGATAGTTTGCGTTTTTTCCTGGCTCTCTATCATTGGACTGAGGCTGTTTATTTCTTCAACCTTAGTTACAGTCGGCTATTCGACTATGCTCCTTTGATTTTTTGCCCAAAAACGTGTGATATCTTTGGGTAGCGCATGCCAGTACTGTCCTTCATATTTACTTTTTACATAATTCAGAAAGTCCTTATAACGTTCGACTGGATACTCGTAAAATTTTCGTTTCTTATCGCTGAAATTCATATAATCCGGATGGGTGAGCATAAGGACCATACCTCCCTGTTCAACGATCCAATCCAGCTTCTTCTTCCATAGCTCTATATTACTTTGTTTCATCAGGATAAACAGCGTCCAATCCTGTGCAAGAGTATAAGGCAGCTCTACATAGCCCCCTTTGCTTTCGGCTCTTGGGACCCAGAAGGGATATATCACTTCCACACCACCCGGTTGAGGTTCAAAAGGGTCTGTGTCGAAAGTGGAACAGTCATATTCAATATTCAGCTCATGGAGCCAGTCCAAGTTGCGTTCCATGAAAGGAGCACGGAAACCCACGGAATTCCATTCCTTCAGATACCGGTTTATCTGAATCGACTGTCTCATAAACTCTTTCCTGGAAGCGTACAAACTGCCGTCGTGTTTTAGACCATGAATCCCAACTTCAAATCCACGGGAGGTTAAATGATCTCGCAGGTCCTGCCTGACCTTATACCCCTCAGAGACAAAGAACAGGCAAGATCGAAAACCAAGCTTTTCTTCAAGCGCGACCAGTGACTCGCATTTCTTCTGACCCTTGTCAGTCTCCACATCGTGCGTAAGTACCAAAGCGAATCTCTTTTGTTCTGGCCATCCCGACCAGTTCTTCGGTCGCTTGTCTGCTTTTCGACTTATCGGCCACTCATATGTACTTGCCCGCATCCTGGAAGCGATATGAATTCTCCGCAAAGTCACACGCAGCCTTCGTGGAATAAAAGGTCGAACAGTATAATAAATCCTGTTAAACAGCATTTCTGCTATTATCCTCTGAGCGTCGCATTTTCTGTATAACTAAGTAGCTGAATCTTTCCATGAGACCTATCCAATGTGTTTGTACAACAGCCAACCCAGCAATCTTAACAAAGGGATCGGCATTTTCCCGAGAATAGAACAATAGCGATCCACATCAAATGACTCTCCGTTTACAAAGGTGCCACGCCGCAAGTCATACTTGTAATAGTTAATGATCTGCTCATCCGTGCCCCACTCGGCTTTATACCTTCGCAGCCCCGTATTGTTCAGCGAGGTTCTGCCGAAACATAGACTTTGATATCCCTTTTCAACATATAACTTCATAGCTTCCCACGCAAGGATGTCGGTCGGTCTGAGATACTGATACGCATGATCAGATGCCCCAAACTTCCAAAGGGCTTTCTTTCCAAAGTCAAAAAAGACACAGCCACCGATATTTGTTTTGTTATATGTAGCAAGCGCTATAAAGCCCATATCCTGTGAGATAATATGTTCGTGTATTTTCCTGAAAAAAGAATAGGGCTGGGGGGGCACACCATGTCTCTTTCGCGTAATACAATGTAAGCGATAATATTCCTTAAGCGCCTCTAAGGATTTATATATGTTGACTACTACACCCTCTCGAATGGCTTTTCTAATATTCTTCCTCTTGTGACGTATAAATCGGGAAAATAATTCTTCTTCACCTATGGTAAGATTTAACGTATGTTCGTAAAAGCGCTTCGAGGAAGCTACGCCGGGATATTGGCCGCCCCTACTTTCTATGTACTTCCAATGGCGTTTACACGCATATTCCCTAACAAAACCAACGATATCTTGCGCCTGAAGTCCCATAGTGGTAAGAGGTTCACAATGATCAGAGAAAGGCAAAGATACGCCCCGAAATCCGGTAATGATACTTCTTACTTCCATTACAGGAATCAGAGTCAGCAACCTGCCGCCATCAACAAGAGTAAAATAGAGAGGCTGATAACCATAAGTCTCCCAAAGAACCTTCGCCCAGGCTGATGTGTGAAAAAAAGTGCTGTTTGGGTTTGACAACAATAGGTCATCCCAACCCGGATAATTAATCGGATTCAGTATCTCAATATTGGCTGGCGTAAGATTTGTCATTAAACTGTTACTTTTCGAAAGCACCTGATTTCGTGACAGACACTATTTATCTGCTCTTGACTGAGTTCTGCAAACATGGGTAGTGAAACAAACTCCTCAGCACATCTCTCAGCGACAGGGAAGCTGCCTCTCTCTTTGCCCAAGAATTTGTAAGCCTCCTGCAGATGTATAGGTATAGGATAGTGAATCCCGCAGAAGATGTCCTTCTCAGACAGGTCCCTCTTGAGCGCATCGCGGTTCTTAGTACGTATCGCATAGACATGGTAAATATGCTTGGCATACTCAGCCTCCAGAGGTGTAATTATACCGTCCACATCCGCAAGAAGACGGTTGTAGAGCTGAGCATTTTCCCTTCGTGCTTCGTTCCATGCGGCAAGATGTTTCAACTTCACACTCAAAACTGCTCCTTGAAAGCCATCCATACGCGCATTCCAGCCGATCATTAAGTGATAGTACTTTTTCCCCTGACCATGATCGCGGAACATACGCATTTTTTCAGCTAACTCGGCGTTGTTAGTCACAACAGCACCGGCTTCGCCGTACGCACCCAGGTTTTTCCCAGGATAAAAACTAAAACATCCCACATCACCGATGGAACCCGCGCGTCGCCCTTTATATTCAGCGCCGTGTGCTTGACAGGCATCTTCAACAACGTATAGCTCATGCGCCCTCGCGATTTCCATAATGCGGTCCATATCAGCCATTTGGCCAAACAGATGAACTGGAACAATCGCTTTGGTTTTGGGGCTAATGACACTTTCAAGAAGATCAGCGTCCATATTGTAAGTCTTTTCGTCAACATCAACAAAGACAGGCTTTGCCCCGCAAAAGCTGATGGCTTCGGCAGTAGCGATAAATGTATTAGGCGTGGTTATAACCTCATCGCCGGGACCTATCCCCAAGCTCAACAGGGCCATCCATAATGCGTCTGTACCGCTTCCGACACCAATAGCAAATTCACATTGACAGAAAGAAGCAAAATCCTTTTCGAATTGCTCGACAAATGGTCCACCGGCAAATGCAGTATTGTTCAACACCTGCTGCAGGGCACTTGTTATTTCTTCCTTAATGGATGCGTACTGGACCTTAAGATCGAGAAATGGAACTTTCACTATCTCTTCCTTTCTTTTGCTGGTTGATTTTTCTTAATATCCGCGTGGGATTACCCGCAACAATAGTATTGGCAGGCACATCCTTAGCCACAACGCTACCTGCTCCTATAATGGCATTTTCTCCAACCGTAATCCCGCACATAAGCGTAACACTGGAGCCGATAGAAGCCCCCTTCTTCACCAGTGTCGGCACACAAATCCAATCTTCGTCAGCCTGCAAACCTCCGTCATCAGTGGTTGCGCGAGGATAAATATCATTGATAAATGTAACATTATGGCCTATAAATACATTGTCCTCCACGCTCACACCTTCACAGATAAAAGTATGGCTGGAAATCTTACAGTTATTGCCGACCTTTGCACCCTTTTGAATTTCAACAAATGGGCCTATCTTGGTGTTGTTTCCTATCTCGCACCCATACAGGTTCACAAAGTCACAAATTTTAACGTCTTTACCAAGCTTCACATCTGAAGCAATTTTACGCGTCGGTACAGACTCAATCTTCATTTGCCACCTTCGATCTGCGTTTCAAGCTCAGCCTTCTCAGGCGATGCCTTCTTCACTTATCGACATTTTATAGAAATTAGCAAAGAACCTGTCGAGAAATATTGAGGACTTTGGCAAAATTAATGGTTTATTGGTATATGATTGCACACTAATCAGTCAACTATTTGAGATACCTATATTAGGTGTAGCAGACCCGATAAAATACAAAATCGTTTCAGCTACGTAATCCTTCATTTCATCTGTAAGTTCAGGATATATAGGAATGGCTAAAACTTCTTTCGCCGCTTTTTCCGCTTCAGGAAAATCACCTTGTTTGTAGTTTAGATACCTGAAACATTCCTGCAGGTGCATCGGGTGCGGATAATATGTCTCACAACCAATGCCCTTTTCTTTCAAATAAGCGACCAATTGATCCCGTTTGGGAACCCTGATTACATACTGGTTATATATGCTTACACAATCCGGGCTGATATATGGTGTCTCGACGGCCTCACCATTGAACTTCTGATTATAAAAAGCAGCGTTGCGCCTGCGAGCTTCGGACCAATCGTCCAGATGTGGGAGCTTAACCAACAGAACCGCTGCCTGGATTGGATCAAGACGGAAATTGCCGCCGACAAATTTATGATAATATTTGGGATTGGCACCGTGGTTTCGCATTAATTGAAGCTGCTTATACAATTGTTCATCATCTGTTACAATCATACCACCGTCACCTACACCACCAAGATTTTTACTTGGGAAAAAGCTAAAACAGCCTACTGTGCCGATGCTGCCGGCCTTTCTACCCTTATATGTGCTGGTGATTGATTGAGCTGCATCTTCTATAACCGCAAGATTATACTTGGCAGCGATTTCCATTATCGGGTCCACATCAGCCATTTGACCGAATAGATGGACAGGCATAATCGCTTTAGTCTTTTCAGTAACAGCTTGTTCTATAAGGTCAGGATTTATGTTATAAGTTCTTGGGTCGATATCCACGAAGACCGGTTTGGCTCCTGTACGGGAAATGCAGCCAACTGTTGCAAAAAAAGTAAACGGAGTAGTAATAACTTCGTCTCCATGCCCGATATCCAGGCTCATTAAGCTGTTCAAAATAGCATCTGTACCGCTCGAAGCACCCACCGCGTATTTGCAGTCACTTACGACAGCTATATTTTTCTCAAGCTCGGCTACCTTTGGACCACCTATACACCGCTGTGATTCAAGAACCTCGGAAACGGCAGCTAAGACCTCATCTCTTATAGTTGCGTATTGCGCTTTCAAATCTAATAGTGGAACCTTCATATTTATTTTCTCATTCCCACATTTAGTAGTATAAGCACACAAATCCATTAGTTTTAACACCTTTACCAAGCTTTATATTTGAAAACCAGCTAATACTTCAAGAATCGCTGGTTGCGTGAAAAAGCTCAATGTACTTGTCAACTACAGTATCCCAAGAAAAATTCTTCCCAACAAACTCCTGTGCAGATTTGCCCTTCTGTTTAACTTCTTCTTCAGCCTCAAGAAGCCTTTCCAATACCGAAGCAAGAGACTCAACATTTCCCTTTTCAAATAAAAAACCGTTATTTTCAACTAAATAACTGTTTTCCGGAATATCACTTGATACAACACATTTTCCCATGCCCATGGCTGTTAAAATAACAGGTGAAAGACCTTCAACATCTGAAGGTTGAACGTACAAATAACAATGCTGTATTAGTTCATCCACATATTGACCATACAGAAAGCCGGTAAATATTATTCTTTTATCTGTGGTTGATTTCAATTCATTTACCCAATCTTCATCAAACAAATTCCCCCCAACCAGTACTAAATTGAAATCGGTATCTAAATTTTCAAAAGCTTCTATAAGATAATGAATGCCTTTTTCTCTAATGAATCTTCCAACAAATAAGATGTATTTCCCTTTCGTTAAATTCAACTTTTTTAGTATTTCACAGCTATTTACATTTTTTATATTTACCCCATAAGGAATATGGTCAAGTTTAGCACCGAATTTTTCCAGATAATATTTTTGGACAAAAACATTATCAATAATAAGCCTGGTAGAAAACCACAATGCGAGATAACTGGTCATTTTAAGGTATATCCTCGCGTATATAGGCCATCCGCTTCTTTTCCAATCAAAACCATCCAAACCCACAAAACATTTCTTACCGAATAATCTCAACAAAGGAACCCATATACTATTACCAGCATTATGAATATGTATATACTTTCCGGTGTTAAAAAGAATAATGTGTAAAGTACAAAAAAATGAATGTATTAAAGTATCAAAACCTTTCTTTTTGATGGTAGGTATATAAATTAACCTTAAATTTTTATAACGTTTTGGATAATCTTTATGGACTCTAAAATACTTTCGACAATAAACGACCATCTCGTGACCCTGCTGAGCCATACGAGTATATATTTCCTCTGCAATGGTTTCCGCACCCGCACAGCCTTCTGTCGGAGGCAAGGTTTTAATACCAAAAACAGCAACTTTAAATTTTTTGTCTTTTACTTGCTCCATTTTCTACGCATTTTCCCAATTAACACTACAACACTACTTCAGGTGGTGCCAAGAAAGCTTCGCACATTTTATGACAAGTCCTTTTGAGATGCACGCCAAAACTTTTAAGTGACAATTTTAGTTATATCGATATCCGACATTAATCTATTTTGGGGTAAAGTGCATTTCCATATAATCCTTATAATAATTTTCTAAATATTCTCTTAATGCAATTTTCCAATTCCGCATAATATTCAAGCCGCGCAAATCTAACTTTTTATTAATTAACCTTTCCGAATCAGGACGCGGAGCAAAATATTCCTTTTTAAAAAAATCTGAAGAAACTTCATTTATCTTAATCTGCTTTTCCAAGTCCAAAATAGTTAATAACTCCTTAGCAACTTCTAACCTACTGGTTCCACCTTCACTCACTAAATTGTAAAGTCCCCAAAATTCCTTTTTCAATAGTAATTTTACATTTTTTGCAAAATCATGTGTATAAGTCGGGGTACCCAATTTGTCGTTAACGATATGCAATTCTTTTTTACCTTCTTTGATCTGCTTTAATAATTTTTGAATAAACTTTTTATCTTTTTTGGGACCGGCACCCATCATCCATCCAGCGCGACAAACAAAATATCTTTTCGTATTCTCTCTGACAAAAACTTCTCCCGCATATTTGGCTCTTGCATAATGCCCCAGCGGATTTGGTATATCCCAATCATCATAAACTTCCTTTTTGCCGTCAAAAATGCCAGCCGTACTTATATACAGCAAGGGAATATCCAGCTCATTTGCAATATAGACTGCGTTCTCCACCGATAACGCATTTGTAATATATGTATCATCTGGATGTAACTCGCAAAATTCCAAATCAGTATATGCACCTAAGTGAAATAAGTAATCAGGTTTAAAATCCAATACGTCTTTACGGTACTGATCTGAGTCTCTTATATCACAAAAAGTCAGCCAGCTCTCATTAAGATCGATATCCGTGCATTTTAAAGAAAACTCGTTTTTAAATTGAACATAAAACGCTTCTCCGAGCATTCCACCACAACCGGCAATATAGATTTTTTCCATAGCAGACCTTTTATTTAATTAATACATTTACCATGTTTTTGAAGAGCAGCTTTAAATAATTGCATTATTTTCCTGTAATGCAATTCCGGACTATGCTCTTTCTCAACCAACGCCCTTGCATTTTGACCCATCCTTGAACATTCTTCCTGGTGGTCAATCATCCACTGCATCTTTTCAGCAAGGTCGTCCCCATCGCCTGCTTCAAACAATAAACCGGTCTCTTCATGTTTAACCAGTTCCGGTATACTTCCGATCCGAGAGCCAATTACAGCTTTACCGGCTGCAAATGATTCCAAAATCGCGTTGGGCATATTCTCATAACAAATAGAGGGAACAACCGTAAAAGCCGAGTTTTTTATAATTTGATATAAGTCGTCTTTTTCGCATTCATCCAGGATCTTCA
>Ga0315533_1002437_pt1 | contig 12944 bp, 15 predicted proteins | sample SalMarSW160130MG_FD_203081 | JGI IMG/M metagenome (GOLD analysis project Ga0315533, IMG submission 203081) | Salt marsh sediment microbial communities from the Plum Island Ecosystem LTER, Massachusetts, United States - Salt Marsh Sediment SW1601-30 ...
GCCGTCACCGAGCTCGAGGTTGAGGAACACGAGGCGTATCTCATGCCCGTGGAGGGCGCCTCGGCAGGCGACGTGGCCGCGGCGCTCAACAAACTTAAGGTCACCCCGCGCGACATGATCGCCATCTTTCAGGCCCTGCGTGAAGCAGGCGCTCTCGAGGCCGACCTGGAGGTTATGTAATGCTCTACGTTAACCCACTTCTCTCCATTCAACCCACTCCACGCGGTGAATCCGCGTTTATCGGCCCCTCGCGCGAAAAGGCCGCCCTCGAGGAACTCGAGCGCTTCTTCCTGTTCACCTTGCTCCAGGAGATGCGAAAGACCATCCCCGCGGACGGCTTTTTCGAAGGCAGTGCGGAACGGGAGATTTTTGATGAAATGATGGACGACGCGCTCAGTGGGGTTATGGCCCAAAGCGGCCAACTGGGTATCAGCAAAATGATTGAAGAGCAACTGCGGATTGCCGAGGCGCAACACACCTTGAAGCAAGACCTTGTGCGCGAGACCGGCGCGGCACTCAAGTGACGATGTGGGTGTGCCGATAAAAAGGATAAGGAGCGACAGACTCCGGGAGACTTTCATGAACATTCTCGAAGGTATTACTCAGGTAGGCGCGATTATCAACACGACGCGGGACGTGGTAGAGGCGCTTAAGCCCCGGCCCAAGCCTGTACCGCTCCAGGCTGACCCAGGCGCTGCCGAGGCCTATAAGTGCGCTGTGCGCGCACGTTTCCTGGACGAACTCAACAGGGCGAGCGCGCGCTTCATCGAGCTGCGCGACCTGGACGGAAACGGCTCGCTCGACCCCATCGAGCTCGAGATGGGCCAGGAGGCGTTCGCCCGGTTGGATACCAACGGCGACGGCGAAATCAGCTTGTCGGAACTGAACCAGGCCTGCCTGGCGAACCCAAACGTATTGAACGGCGATAACCCGATAGTGAACGTGTGAGCGCCATGAATGGAGCCGATTTTGATGAGTATGGATGAGCTACTCGAGACAATTTGCGACCTTCTGGATGATGAATTAGAGCGGCAGGAAACCGCCCTGGCGCTGTGCCGTGCACAAGGCGACGGGCTGCGCGCCCAGGATATGGCCTATCTACAGACGAAAACGACCGCTCTGGAACTACTGATTCAGGAGGCTCACACAGCGGAAGCCGCACGAAATCAATTGTTACGCGAGGTGACAGACCGTTACGGTTTGTCCCGTGCCGCTCCTGCGACCCTTACGACGTTGATGCAGGCTGTCTCGGACTCGTGGCGCACGCGGTTGCTCGAGTACCAGGCGCGGATGCGGCGCGTGCTCGCGCAGACACGCGCGGTTGTTCGCGCCAACGCTGGTCTCTTGCGCGCTTCCATGGACATCGTCGGGGGAGCCATGGATGCCCTCGAGGGCGCCGCGAGCGCCACTGCAAGCCACTACACGCCGCGCGGCACCGAACCTGTCGGCCACCACCTGCAGCCCGCTTTGATCGATCAGAAAGGATAGGCATACCAGATGGGTGTGGTTCGTGTTACACAGGGTTTGATGGTTCAGCGTACGCTGAACAACCTTAACTACCACCTGCGCCGCTTGGCTCGCTTGCAGAACGAGTTGGCCACCGGGCTGAAAGTGAATACCCCGTCCGACGATCCCATCGCGGCACGGCGCGCTGTCAACACCCGTACAAGCATTCAGAAAAACGAGCAATACATCAGGAATATCGAGTCGGTCGGGCTGGGTTTGACCGCAACGGACACGTCTATTCAGACGACACTGCAAGGGCTGCAACGCGCGTTGGAATTGAGCGTGCAAGGCGCAAACGGCACCAACTCCCAAACGCAATTGGACTCCATCGCAAGCGAAATCAACCAGTTGCTCGAGGAGGTCGTGGTGCAGGCTAATCAACAAGCCAGCGGCCGCTATATCTTCGGCGGCACGCGCACTCTTAACCCGCCGTTTGTAGCTGCACGGGACGCCGAAGGCGACATTATCGCCGTTAGCTACGAGGGAAATGACGAGCGTACCTCAATCGCCATATCCGACGGCATCACGGTGAACGTCAACGAGCCTGGTTCGGACGTGTTCCTGCCCCGGCAAGATGTCTTTCAAGTGCTCATTGATATTCGCGACAGCCTGCGCGCAGGCGACCAGGCCAGCATTCAAAACGTTCTCCTGGAAGAACTTGACACCAGCATGGACCAACTGCTTATCTCGATGGCGCGCGTCGGCGCGGTGCAGAACCGGCTCGAACGTTCCAGCGCGAACATCGAGGAGTTCAACATAGAACTCCAGACCCTTCTCTCAGACACGATTGATGCCGACTACGCCGAGACCATCATCAATCTCAACGCCCAAAGCAACGCGTTCCAGGCCGCGTTGAACGCCGGGGCACGCGTTATCCAGCCCAGCCTGCTCGACTTCGTCCGCTAGGTGGCCTGGGTCACATTTTGGGGTTTTTGTCATGAGGCGCGTTGTTCCCAGAAATCTTCGTGAGAGCTTGGCACACCTCAGAGCGAGTATGGCGTTTGCACCGCGAACGTAATGACGAGTGGGCGGTGGACTGGGTGATAGAATACGCAATGCCCCTGCGCGTCATTGCGAGGAGCGAGCGAAGGGAGCGACGCGGCAATCTCTTTAGGCACAGTGGCTTAACTCAGGCGAGATTGCTTCGCTTTCGCTCGCAATGACGGTTAGGTTGGATTTGGTCGCAATGCCGCTAGGTTTTCTGCACGGGACACGGGATGCTATACTCGACGATGTTGGATTGTGTCGACGCAATCGGTGACGTGAGGTAGGGTCGAGCTCCTGCTCGACCGGATAACCCACGGGCCTTTTCGGTCACGCAGGAGCGTGACCCTACCGAAAACGAGCATGGAAAGGAGATGGCTAATGGAGAATACAATGGAGATTATAGTCTTCGGAGTGACATTTGGCGTGATATTTGGCGTGACGTTTGGCCTTGCGTGGTCCATTGTCCGCCGTATAATGGATAAACGTAAGGGAGATGATCGGTGAAGGGACTTGCGGTCGTAGCCGTGTGTGCGATGGGCCTCTTGCTGTGTTCGTGTCAAGGGACGCCAGGCGAAGTGGTGGACAAGGTCCTGGTGGATTTCGGCGTGCGTGAGAAGCCCGAAGACTATGTCTCCGGTTCTGACAGGGTGTTCGAGGGATTAAACGTGGTGGCTAAGGCCGAAATGAAGCGGATGAATCAGGAAGCCCGCCGCGGCGAGGTTAAATTTCAAGAGGAGAAGGGCCTCAGGGGAAAATACTACAAGGAAGTCAAGCGCTACGAGGATTTTCATCCACAGGACGCCCGACCTGCCGTCCGAACCGCCGGAAACGGACATGGTTACGTCGGATACATCGAGTACTCATATCGGATTTACCAAAGCGCCCGCAAGAACACGCGGGCCGAGGCCGCAGCCGAACCCGCGGGCATTCCCACCGACCAGGTGGGACGGGAAACGTACCGCTACCGCTTTGCTCCCGGTGGCGTTTGGGACGGCGCCAAGGGCGAGAAAGTCCGCCGATAACAGGACAAAGGACCCAGGACAGGCTTCCGTTTACCGTTCGGTCGGCGCATTACGGGATATTATTGGGCAGAAGTGCCTTTAGTCCCTACCCGCGTTCTTCGCTTTCATCTTCATCTTGATCAACTGCGGGTGGTTCAGGTTCAGCAGCTTGGCCAACTTGTGCACGAGGTAGTCCTCGTGCGCCTCAAGCGTACCGTCGGCATAGATAACCCGCCATACTTCTTCGATGATGTGCATCTTCTCGGCCACGGTGCAGGCTTCATTGATCTGGCGCGTGAAGTGCCACAGGTCATGATGTTTGCCGCGCTGAGCGGCTGAGGCGTCCATCAGTTCCTCTGCCTCCGCCTCGGAGAGCCCGAATCGATTCCGCAGCGTCGCCACAATCCGGTCGCGCTCGAGGGCTGAAAACTCCTCATCCGCTGTGGCCACTTCTGTCAAAATGACGCACGTGGCGACATGTAACCGTTCGGAATCTGAAACTTCCTGCACTTCCGTGCCCTGTTCCTGCACTTCCGTGCCATGTGAGAACAATTCCTTGAGTCGCTCCAGCATTGCAATCCTTTCTGGGTGAAAGACTTTCGATAGGGCTTTTTTACCATAAAACCCTCGACTTTTCTAGTGAAATAACGTATCATGCGCGATCCTGCTTTGTGCGGCGATGGGTGGACGGCAGCGAGATCGGTGTGGGAGCAAGGTGGCTATGTTAAGGATACAGCGCGCAATACTGAGTTGCTATGATAAGGCCGGTGTCGTCGAGCTGGCCGGGGTGCTGCACGAGTTCGACGTGGAAATGGTGTGCACCGGGGGGACGCTCGCAGTGCTCCGGGGTGCGGGCATTGCGGAGTTTACGGGGATTGAGGAAATGATGGACGGCCGGGTCAAGTCGCTGCATCCCAAGGTCCACGCGGGGCTCCTGGGACTCCGCGATAACAAACTCCACGTCGAGCAGATGCAGGCCCACGAGTATCCGTGGATCGACCTGGTCGTCGTTAATCTCCACCCGCTTGATGCCTTGATGCAAACGCCGGGCATCACGGTCGATGAAGTTATCGACCAGAGCGACATCGGGGGCATGGCCATGATCCGTTCCGCGGCGAAAAACTTCCGCTATGTGACCGTCGTGATTAAGCCCGAGCACTATGCTGCCATTGTTCATGAGTTGCGGGCCCACGAGGGGGAGGTCTCATTCGCCACGCGTTACCGCCTTGCCAAAGAGGCCTTCGCCTGCACTGCCCGCTACGACCAGGCTATTGCGCAATACCTGGGTGACAGTGAGCCACGGGAGGAATGAGTACCGTGAACGTGCTGGTTATCGGAAGTGGAGGGCGCGAGCATACCCTCACGTGGAAGGTTGCACAGAGCCCCTTAGTCGGCCGGGTTTATTGCGCCCCGGGCAATCCGGGCATGGCCCAACACGCTACCTGCGTAGACATCGGCGTCAAGGAGTTTGACAAACTGATTCCTTTTGCCAAAAACCATGCCGTGGACCTCGCGCTGGTCGGTCCGGAAGACCCGCTTGCCGCTGGCCTCGTCGACCGCTTCGCTGAGGCGGGCGTCAGGGCGTTCGGCCCGTCGCGGGAGGCGGTGCGGTTGGAGGCGTCCAAGGCTTTCGCCAAGGAGGTCATGACGAGGTGTGACATCCCCTCCGCCGAATACTGCGAGTTTGACGACGCCGATGCCGCCATTGCCTACGTAAGAGAAAAGGGCGCGCCGATAGTCATCAAGGCTGATGGCCTCGCGGCGGGCAAGGGGGTTACCGTGGCCCGGGACGTCGATGAGGCGGTCGAGGCCATTCACGCCGCAATGGTGGATAAGGTTTTTGGTGAAGCCGGCAGCAAGGTGCTTGTCGAGGAACGCCTGGTAGGGGAGGAAGCGTCCATCCTGGCATTCACCGACGGCAAAACCGTTCTGCCCATGGTTTCCAGCCAGGACCATAAGCCGGCCTATGACGGCGATATGGGTCCCAACACCGGCGGCATGGGCGCCTATTCGCCCGCACCCGTGGTCGCGCCGGAACTCGACAGCGAGATCGAGCGACGAATCCTGCGTCCATGCATCGAGGGCATGGCCGAACAAGGCAAGCCTTACACTGGCGTGCTTTACGCCGGGCTTATGATTACCGATGCCGGCCCGAAGGTCGTCGAGTTCAACTGCCGCTTCGGCGATCCCGAGGTCCAGGTCGTGCTGCCCCGTATGACCTGCGACATCGTCCCGCTGTTGCTGGCCTGCTGCGACGGGACCCTCGACCAGCTTCAGACCACTTGGGACGACGGCGCCTGCGTGACGGTGGTCATGGCGTCCGGCGGCTACCCGAAAGCGTATGAGAAAGGCAAGGTTATCACGGGCATCGATCGGGCCGAAAGGGAAGAAGGTGTCATCGTTTTCCACGCCGGCACCAAGCGCGAGGGCGATAACCTGCTCACCAACGGCGGCCGCGTGCTCGACGTCACGGCCCTCGGCCCGGACATCGCCTCGACCATCGACAAGGCCTACCGCGCAGTGAAGCAAATCCATTTCGACCAGGCCCACTACCGCACCGATATCGGCCAGAAAGCCCTGAAGCGACTCGCACCGGGCAGTTGATCACACGGCATGTTTGTGTTAGGGATTGACGCAATGCAGGCGCTTCTGGGTTACCCATAGGTGCGCAATCGGCCCTTAGGCGGCGGTGAGGTGCCGGGCTACGATGCGGCCGGTTGACAGGCTCTTGGCCTCGAGCAGCCGGCACATCGCTTCGCGAAACACGTAATCCGCCCCGTACTCGAAGCCGTTCAGGCACGTCACAATGCCGCTGCACAGCGTGGCCTGGGTAGGGTGTGTCGGGTGGGAGAACGTCGTGACGGCCACCTCGTTCATGATCCGTGTGGCGAAGGCGACGGCGTCCTCCCGGGTTGCGTGTGGGAGAACCGCGCCGAACTCGGAGAAATCGCACCGGGCCAGGATATCGCACGTGCGGGCCTGGTTACGCATCACCATGGCGATTTCCACGAGCAAGTCGGCCATAGGAACCATCCCAAGCTCCTCGTCGATGGGGCTCGTCTCGTCCACATCGAACACGGCACAGGAGACAGGGAAATCGTGGCGATGGGCCTTTTGAACCTCCTCTTGCAGGCGCTTGAGTAAGTACTGCCGGGTCCGCAGCCCCGTCAAGTGGTCCGTGTATATCGTGTCTATGAAAGCGTCATTCTGAATTCGCAGCCGGTCTTCGGAACGCCTGTTACGCAGCGTTGCGTCCACCCGGAGCATAACCATCGGCAGGTTGTAGGGTTTGGTGATATAATCGACCGCGCCCAGTTCTCGGCCCCGGGAGATGTCTTTCGTGGAGCCTTTAACCGTTACAAAAATGACCAGGATGTCCCGGGTTGTCGGGGACGCTTTGAGGCGCTTACATACCTCGTAGCCGTCGATATCCGGCATGCACACGTCCAAGAGGATCAGGTCGATGTTCCCTTCGGCGCAGATCACCAAGGCGCTTTCTCCATTGTAAGCTACTTTTACTTCGTAATTATGCAACTGCAAGCCTTCGCACAGGACGGCCGCCGTTTCTGGGCAATCGTCTGCCACACACACACGGTATTGATACACTGTCGCTCCCCAGCGGTCAGAAACCATTTCAAGTCCTCACTTCCCACTGAGAGTGTACCTGATTTTAGTAAATTTGGCAAATTCTGAGTTCAGTTATCAGTCGTCAGTCGTCAGCCATACGGTTGCTGATAACTGACGGCTGTTTTTGCTCAAACACTTGTCTTTCGGCACTGAAACGCCTTAGAATTCGACCCATTCGGTAGGGTCTTGTTAGAAAATGTGTCCTCACTTTCTTGAAGATGGGATTGAAGCGGCGACGGATGGCGCTTTTGGCGTGCAGCGTCGCAAGCGGCGGCCTTCGATTAACATCACACCGCTGATTGATGTGGTGTTTCTTCTACTCATTTTCTTCATGGTCTCGGCCACGTTTCGCGAGCACCTGGGCATCGATATTGTCTTACCTGAGGCGGGAACCGCCGCTGAACAGGATCAGACCCCCTACGAGATCGCCGTCTCCGAGGCCGGTGAGTTCTATTTCTGCCGGCAGCTTGTTGACGAGGCTGGCCTGCGCTCGGCTATGGTCGAGGTGCTGGAGGCGGACCCAGGCGCCTCTATGGTGCTCCGGGCCGACGAGAGGGCGGATTTTGGCACAGTGATTCGCGCTATCGACATCGCCCGCGAGCTCGGCGCCACGCGCCTCATCATACCCACCCGCCCGCTGGATGAATGAAGATGGCAAATCTCGGCGCGCCTGCCCGCCGCAGCCCGTGAGCGGACCCCTCCAAGTCCGAGCGGTTCAGGTTTTCGTGAGCCGCTCAAGGCGCCGGCGAATCGAATCGCGATACGCTGTGTCTGGAAAGCGTGCCAGGTAGGTCTCAAGGACGCGGGTGGCTTCGTCGGGGCGGCCCAACTGCCGGTCGTAAAGCTCGACCAGCCGGTTCGTCACGGACAGATTCTTCTCCGGGGAGTCGAGGCATTTGATGGCGCATTCAAACCACGGCGCCGCCAGTTCCGCCTCGGCCTGCTTGATGAGGTTGTTCGCGATGCGGATCATAGCTACGGGGTCACGCGGGAACATCCGTGCGATAACCTTGTACTCGAGCACGGCGCCTTCGTAATCCCCATCACGCTCGAGCGCTTCCGCGACAGCATAGTTCGGTTCATGGGCCTTCGACCGCTCCGCAGGCATCACCTGGTTCACGAGCACCTGCGACGCCAGTGACACCACCATCGGGCCGTACAGCGCCACGCCCGAGATGAACAGGCCCAACAGTGCGAAGACGAAATATGCTGAGAAGGGCCGGACCCCTGCCTTGAGCAGCGTCAGCTCGAATGCATAGAAGATCACTAGGCACGTCAGCGTCACCGCCTCGAGCAACGGGGACAATTCCACTTCGTGCCGATACCGTAACCGAAGCGTGTAAATGCCCCATCCGACGAAGGGGAAAAAGAGGACCAGCGACAATATTTGCGAAAAGACTTCCATTGACGATGCCCAGTTTGGGGCCTTGGCGTGAAGTTCTCCTCACGGACTTTGTCTCACGCCAAGGCGCAAAGGCGCAAAGTTCCTCGATTTCGTGTTTGTGAAAACGTGTACCTAGTGTAGCACATGGGGGAGGGGGAGTTGGAGCGCCACGTTATTGCAGGCATTTGCGCCGTAGCGTTTTCTACCCCGTGCCCGGTCCTACAATACTACGTTTTATCGTTATTCTAAGTTGGCGGGGCGCCTCATCGAGCCTATGTTGCCGCTTTTGCATGCGTTGTGATTAACGTGACCCCGACTGCCAGTGGAGTTTGGGACAAATAGGCGAAAAAATTCCTTGACATAGGTCGTGGTTGTGCCGTATTATAGGAGAAGTGGGGAAGGTTTACCCATGTGTTTGTGCCGGAGTGAGAGGCAAAATCTGAGGTTTGGGTCTTAACGTAACAAGTGTTGGTCGGGGTTAAAGCGGTGCCGAAGACAGTGGGCCGGGCTACGTAAGTGTGCGGCGGGCGCCGAAAAGGCTTGTTGTCGACGATTGGGAAAGGAGTTATGAGCGATGAAGAAGCTTAATGGTGCATTGGGATGCTTGGTGATTGGGGTTTTGGTCGCCGTTACGCCGGCCGCCGTGGCCGCCGATTGGATTGGGTATGGCGGCCATAGCTATAAGTTAACTTCGTCTGAGAGTCTCAGTTGGGATGAGGCTCAGGCCGAGGCCGACGCTGCGGGCGGCTACTTGGTCACGATCGACGACGCTGCTGAGAACGCCTGGGTGGCGGCCACGTTCGGGGTGGTCGGCACCTTCTTTGGCGGTGGTAACGACAAGGCCGTCGAAGGCGAGTGGGTCTGGGTCGAGGACGACGCACAGTTCTGGCAGGGCAACGAGAATGGCTCCGCCGTGGGCGGTCTGTACAATAACTGGAACTCCGGCGAGCCCAATAACTCGGGCGGCGAGGATGAACTCGAGATCGGCGGCACGGGCGGCGGCTGGAACGATAACGAGGGCAACGAGCATTATGGCGTTATCGAGAAGGATCTCCTCACGTTGAATGTCAGCGGACCAGGCGGTGGATGGGTTGTTGAAGGCGATCGGTTCGTCTTTTACGTACGTGTCACCGGCGGCGCGGGTATCGAGACGTACACGTGGAAGAAGGACGGCACACCCCTTGCCGAGCCCGATCCCCCCCACATGTTGGTTATCGATGAAGCCGCCCCTGAAGATGAAGGCGAGTACACTTGCATAGTTCAGGAAGACACTACCATCGTCGAGAAGAAAGGGTATCTTGACGTGGTGGCCCCGGGCACCTTGCCGGTCGGCGGCATGCTGGGTCTGGGCCTGTTGGCTGCGGCGTGCGCCCTCGGCGGCGCTTGTGTCCTGCGGCGGAGATAATGCACCAAGTAGATACGAGTTAGTTGATTACGCGCATTGAATCATAACGAAGACGTTGGAGGGTTGATTGCGCCCGGTCGTTCGGCCGGGCGTTTTTTTTGATTGCAGAGGCCAGTCACGGCTGGGCGTTGAAAGCTCCCAAGAAAATGGTGAAAAATCCCTTGACACAACCTGCGCTGGTGCGTATCATAAACGAGCCGGGGAAGGCATGGCAGTGTCAAAGTGAAGCGGAATAGTTAAGGCTGCGGTATTAGCGCGAAGCAACACGGATTGTTTGGGGATAAACCGGCGCCGAAAAGGCTTGTTGTGACGACGGGAAAGGAGTTATGAGCGATGAAGAAGATTAATGGTGCATTGGGATGGTTGGTGATTGGGGTTTTGGTCGCCGTTACACCGGCCGCCATGGCCGCCGACTGGATTGGGTATAACGGCCATAGCTATAAGCTGACTTCGGCTGAGAATCTCGGTTGGGATGAGGCTCAGGCCGAGGCCGAAGCTGCGGGCGGCTACCTGACCACGATCAACGACGCTGCTGAGAACGCCTGGATCAACTCTACTTTCAGCGCCGTAGGGGACCTTCATATTGGGGCCAACGACAAGGCCGTCGAAGGTGAGTGGCGCTGGGTCGAGGATGACACCCAGTTCTGGCAGGGCGCCGCGAGCGGCTCGGCCGTGGACGACCTGTACAATAACTGGGCCAGCGGCGAGCCCAATAACGCGGGCGCTGGCCAGGATTTGGGCAAGATGTACGTTAATGGTACCTGGGACGATGACGACGACGCAGAGCTGTCCGGGGTCATCGAGTCCGATGTCCTCACGTTGAATGTCAGCGGCCCAGGGGGCGGATGGGTTGTTGAAGGCGATCGGTTCGTCTTTTACGTACGTGTCACCGGGGGCGCGGGTATCGAGACGTACGTGTGGAAGAAGGACGGCACACCCCTTGCCGAGCCCGATCCCCCCCACATGTTGGTTATCGATGAAGCCGCCCCTGAAGATGAAGGCGAGTACACTTGCATAGTTCAGGAGGGCGCTACCATCGTCGAGAAGAAAGTGTATCTTGACGTGGTGGCCCCGGGCACCTTACCGGCCAGCGGCATGCTGGGTCTGGGCCTGTTGGCCGGGGCGTTCGCCATCGGCGGGGCCTGTATCCTGCTTCGGAGACAACGCAGACGGTAGACCCGAGTCCGCTGATTATCCAGGTTTGGCTCGAACAAGACGAGCGTGAAGATAGCGCCCGGTCGTGAGGCCGGGCGCTATTCAATTGCAGCGGCTACTGCCGGAATCTTGAGGTAAGCGGCCGTTTTTTCAAAATGCCTTCCAAAATGGATTGACATTCCTCTATTTGCCAAGTATCATCTTGCGCGTGAGCAGGGGATTGCAACGAGATTCCATGACCCTGAGATTCCCTAACGTCCTTTTCTGCAATGGTTTAGCGCCCCTTCTCGCTGGATGGAGGCCTGTTGTATGAAACTCGCGGTCATCGGGGCGGGCAGCTCGTACTCGCCCGAGTTGGTTGATGGTCTTTTCCCGCGTCTGGACGCCATTCCCGTCACGGAACTGTGGATGATGGACCCCGACCTCGAACGGTTGGAGATTACAGCAAACTTCGCGCGCCGCATGGCCCGCAGGCATGGGGACCCGTTCACGGTGCATCACACGGCTGACCTGCGCGAGGCAGTTAAAGATGCGCGTTACGTGATCACGCAGTTGCGCGTCGGGCAAAGCCAGGCGCGCATCGCCGATGAGAAACTGGGGCTGCGGCACAACATCATCGGCCAGGAGACCACGGGCGTGGGCGGCTTCGCCTGCGCGTTGCGGACCATTCCGCCCGTGCTCGAGATCGCCCATGCCATGGAAGACCTGGCTCCCGATGGCGTTCTGGTCAACTTCACCAACCCCAGCGGCATTATTACGGAAGCCCTGATCAAACACAGCGCCGTGAAGAGCGTCGGCCTGTGCAACGCGCCTATCGGGATGATCATGGACGTGGTCAAGCATTTCGGATGCGCGATGGAGGAGGTCGAACTGGATTATGTCGGCCTCAACCATCTCGCGTGGGTACGGCGGTTCATCGTGGCCGGGGAAGACGTCACAGACAAGGCCCTGGCGGTGTTCCTGGAGCATGCCGATGAGGAGTGGCCGGTGGAGGCGGTTTGCGAAAATATGAGGCTGGCGATGGGCAGTTTGAACATGTTCTGCAACGGTTACTTGCAGTATTACTACGCCACCGAGGCCATGCTGGACCATCTGAAACACAAGCCCAAGACCCGTGGCGAGGAGGTCGTCGAAATCGAGCGGGCACTGTTCGAGAAATACGCTCAAGACGACCTCGATGAAAAACCTGAAGAACTCTCAAAACGCGGCGGTGCACACTACTCGACGGCGGCATTCCACCTGATCGCTGCTATCGAGAGTGACACTCGGAACCGCCAAATTGTCTGTTGCCGCAATGGCGGGGCGGTCCCGACATTCGACGACGACGCCTCGGTCGAGGTGTCGGCCGTCATTGGCAGGGACGGCGCGAAGGCGATTCCCCAGGTCGCGCCGGAACCGGCCATCCGCGGGCTTATGCAGGCGGTCAAGGCCTACGAGACGCTCACGGTCGAGGCCGCCGTCACAGGCAGCCGTGAACGTGCGTTCCAGGCCATGCTCATGCACCCGCTGATGCCTGGCGCGGTGGGCTGCAAGGCCTTGCTCGAGGAATTGCTCGATATCAATAAACCATATTTACGAGGGGAGTTTTGTTGATGGGACTTATTGCGAGAGCAGGCTTAGAATGACAGAGAGTGCAAGTGGATAGTATTGGCAGAAGCTCGATAGCGTGAAGACGTGGACGGGGGTTTGGTATGCCCAGCACCGCTCTTTGTGAAACTCACTTGTCCAACCGTGAACCTATAACACGTGGCAAGGTTCGCGACATTTATGACCTGGGCGATCGGCTTGTCATCGTAGCCACCGACCGCATTTCCGCGTTTGATTGGGTCAACCCCGTAGGCATACCCGACAAGGGGAAAATTCTCACGCAGATGTCGGT
>Ga0315533_1002438_pt1 | contig 12939 bp, 2 predicted proteins | sample SalMarSW160130MG_FD_203081 | JGI IMG/M metagenome (GOLD analysis project Ga0315533, IMG submission 203081) | Salt marsh sediment microbial communities from the Plum Island Ecosystem LTER, Massachusetts, United States - Salt Marsh Sediment SW1601-30 ...
TGTCCCGCAGGCTCGAGCCAAAGAAACCGACCGAATCAAGTGTATGGCTGAGGAACTAACAAAATTATCGGTGGATGTTGAAGAGCTGCCGGACGGTCTTATAATACGTCCCGGAAGGCCTAAACCGGCAAAACTTGACGGCAGAAGTGACCACCGAATCGTAATGGCTCTGTCACTGGCTGGTTTAGTGCTGGACGAAGAATGTATCGTTGATACTGCCGAGGCGATGAATGCCACGTTCCCTAATTATGTGGAATTGATGAAAAGCCTCGGTGCAGATATTGAATTAGAAAGTGCCTAAAGTTATGAACTATATATTTAACTCGCTTTAGGCACTTTAGATCACTTTTCAAGGAGATTGCAAGATGATTGGTTGTCATTTTGGACGCATATTTGGCCTAACGATTGCCGGCGGTTCCTACCAGGAGGGCTTAATAAGTGTAATTCAAGGTGTACCGCCCGGCATACTGCTGACCGAACAGGAAGTCTATGGAGATTTGCTTCTGAGAAAGCCGGGTGCTGATGAATTGAGTAGTCCCCGCAAAGAGCCGGACCTGCCGATAATATATTCCGGCCTAAACGCGGCAGATACAATCGAAAACGCAGGTAATAAAAACCATACAAACGGCACGCCGCTGACAATTTTGATACCTAATCTTGATCGACATTTCATTCACATCAAGCAATATCAGGATACAAATCGCACGCCGCGCCCGGGCCATGCATCATACGCATCATTTATAAAGTACGGCCCAGATGATGATGCCATCGGCGCCGGCATCTTCAGCGGACGTTACACATCTACTATCGTTGCCGCCGGTTATGTCGCCAAGAAAGTTCTAAAAAAGTGCGGCATTGATGTGTTTGCTTACGCAAAAGAAATCGCAGGCGTGCGATGCGACGATGTCCCACACAATAAGGCCCTTAAATACACCAACGACTACAAAAAAATGAGGCGAGACCTGGACCCGTTTTATCAGGAAATTTATGTTAAAGGCCGCATCACTATGGATATGAGATTTCTGCAGAAAACTGCGACTTTAGCAGAGATCGAAAATGAAATAGACGCCATCCGTGACAAAGCCCCCAAAATGAGTCCGGAGCAGGTTCAGGAAAAATACAATGTCCACCATGTCGTGAACTGCCCCGATATTGATACCGCGCAGGAAATGGTTGATGCCTGCAATCGGATTTCTGCAACAGGTGATTCAGCCGGCGGCGTCGTTGAAGTAGTCGTAACCGGTGTTCCCATAGGACTCGGTGAGCCTGTTTTTTGCAAGCTCGACGCCGAGCTTGGCCGAATGCTCGGCATCGGTGCAGTTAAAGGCGTCGAAGTCGGAGCCGGCTTTGCCGTCAAAGATATGACCGGAAGCCAAAATAACGACCAAATGCGCAACGAAAACGGCAAAGTCACTTTCCCATCGAATAACGCCGGTGGTATTACAGGAGGTCTATCCACGGGTCAACCTATCATTGTCAGGCTTACAATCAAGCCCACACCGACAATCGACAGACCACAGAAGACAATCGACAAATACACTCTGGAGAACAAGGAATTAGCCGCTATTACAAGGCGTGATCCAACAATTGTTGCTCGAATATGGCCTGTCGCCGAGAACTACACAGCGATGGTGATAATCGATCATCTGCTGATGCACTACGGTTATCAAACTTTAAAAAATGCTGTAATTGCATAAAAGAAAACCCCGCCTAAAAAGACGGGGTTTTTTAGCCCGTTTCGTAATTATTTATTAATAAGACAAAGAAATCATCCGACGCTGTGGTGACCATTCGGTCTCATTGTTGTATATATCACGTGCCTTAACACGGAAAGCATAACCCCGCCCTCGCGGGCCAACTCGGACAGTCCAGGTTGGCTCCGTTATCCAGCCACTGCTAAAAGCGGGTTCATCAATACAATCAAAGTAATACTCCACGCCACCACTCGGATCTGTAGCCTCGACCGCTGTCATTGTAGCATAGTAATCTAAAGATCCGCCGCCGCCTTCGACCTCCGTAGGCAGGCCGTTCGGGTCCCACTGCATCGGATCAGGTTCCGGAGGATCCGTATCCGGAGCAGTAGGCGTCGTTATATAAACTATCGCTGACCAGAGGGTTTCATTCTGTCTGGCAGATAGGTCTCTGGCCTTGACCTGGTAGCCATACGTAGTATCATAGTTGAGTTCTGTATCTACAAAGTTTGGCTCGCTAATCCAGCCGCTATCATGCTCACCGACAGTTACGTTCTTAAAGTAATACTCAACACCGTTTTCATCATGGGCAATAGAAGAAGTCACCAAAACTGAAGTCGGCGTAATCCCCTGGGCAGACTGTATGTATGGAGACGGCGCAGGCGGCGTAGCATCTTCCGTACCGACATAACTTGCGACAGACCAATCAGTCTCTATGCCTAATTCATCACGTGCCTTTACCCTGTAACCATTTCTGACACCGAGTTCAAGACCTCCATCCACCCACTCTCTGCTGTTCTGCCAGCCGCTGTTCGGATCGCCTAAAGGCAGCCGCTCGAAATAGTACTGTACATCCCAGCCCCATCCATCCAACGATTCTTTCGCCACCATGCTGGCTGAAGTCGGCGATGACAGATCTGGTTCAACTTCCCATACGCTTGGATTAGGAGCCGGAGCGGTTGTATCTTGAGCAAGCCAACATTCTACAAAGAAAGCCAAGTCGTATCTATCAACACTTGAATCGAGTGTAAGGTCTGCACCACGGCACCAATCATCACCGTCGGAGCAACCGGTTTCAAGCCAGTGCGAAGCAAATATTGCAAAGTCTTTAAAGTCAATGATGCCATCGGGAAGACCGCTGGGTGCTCTGTCAAAGAAATTACAGTAACTGCACGGTTCTGTAGTCGTAGTGAAGTGATGACCCAAATCAACAGTACCTTTGTCGGGTCCTTCATCGGTTCGGGTAGTATATCTGGCCAGGCCGAGATGACCTGCCAGGTCACTACCAGCATTCACACACGGACTATTCCGCGACTGCCCGGCTGCGGTTTGACTGAGATAGTAATCACCACGCAAGCCGGTTACAAACAATGGGTCGGCACTAATGTTGCCGGCAAGCCACCTGAGTGTGGAGCCAGGTTCAACCCTAATACCAGACTTTCCACCCATGACATCACTGTGAGAGATAGCAAGGATTGATGGTCTCCGCTCGAAGTCGGTGCTGGTTCCAACTGTAATTTCCTTGCCTTCATAGGCATAGTTATTCCAGAAAATACTATCAACGACCTCACCGTTACTCTCATAGCCACAATAGAGACCGCCTCCGAAACCGATACTGCCAGCTTGGCCATTGGTACCACTGGCCAAATTGCTGACGAATGTGCAATTCGAAATAACAGGTCTGGCAAACCAGTTAACAGAAACTCCTCCACCACTTCTATTAGCTGTGTTATTGATTATCAGACAATTTGTAATTGACGCTGTATTGCTGCCGGCAAAGTAGATTCCCCCACCATTGCCGTTTGCGTTATTATGACCTAAAGTACAATCAACAACCAGAACATTGGCATCAAAGCAATATATAGCCCCACCGTTACCAACCGATCCATTGGCAATGTTTCTGTTTAAATCACTTTGAATAATCTCACCTGAGCTGCGGGTTAAATATACACCGCCGCCGGTAAGCGCCACGTTATCCACAATGTTACAGTCGCTAAGGACCGGATTTGCATTAGACCAGAATGTTCCGCCACCGAGTGAAGCCTGATTTTCGCTAAATGCGCAATTGTTAAATAATATCGAAGCGGTATTTTCCGCACAAACGCCGCCGCCATGACCGACATAAGGATCGAGACGATACCTTAGTCCACTGGTCGGGTCGCCCGGGGTAGTATATACCGGCGGCGCGGATACGTTATCTGTTACGTTGCAATCAGTAAATGTTACAGCAGAACTGGTTGCGCAATAAACGCCGCCACCAAAGCTCGGTATCTCGTAGCTGAATTCCGGTTCAGGGTCTTCACCTGGTGTGTCGCCGCCTTCGCCGCTCACACCGCCCTGAGCAATATTCCCACTTATAGTGCAGGCGGTAAAATCAACCGTGGAATCTTCACTACAGTATACGCCACCGCCATAACCGGAGTAGATTCGGTAATCGCCGACATAGCCCCAGTATTGCCAGAGATCACCTGTCACCATAATTGTTTGAAGACTGGAGGAATCATAATGAGCGGCTCTGGAGGAGCTCCAGTTTCCACCATAGTTAGCTGTGCCGCCGTTGGCTTGGTAGTCACCGCCGTTGCCGCCATTACCGCCAACGACCGTATTATTAACAATCTGGCAGTTTATAAATTTTACAGTACTGGCAGAGCCGCAGAATATTGCTCCACCGTATGCCCAACCTCCCCAGCCGCCTCGGCCGGCGTGCTCATTGTCAGTGGCGTTTTCACCAACACCACCGTTTCCACCACCAATAAAATTATTCCTGAATACGCAGTTTTTAACGGTGCAGTTAACATTTGCATTTATATAAATTGCAGCACCTTCAGCTACACCTCCATCATAGCCATCAGGATGGTTGACGTCCTGCCTCACACCACCAAAAGCATCACCGCCGTTCCAATTGCAGTTTTGAATCGTCAAACCATCCAAAACAGTACCATTTGCACCGGTAGTAATAATGAAAGCGCGGTCAAGATATCCTGTTCTATCAATAATCGTTTCCGCCACACAGCATGGATCGCCGGGATGCTCTGACATGATAGTAACATGCTTGTTTAACTCGATTTGAGGGCCATAATAGATACCAGGGTAAACAACAATGGTATCACCCGTTTCGGCTGCATTAATTGCGTTTTGAATCGTCGGATAATCTCGTGGAACAGTCAATGTAACCGGCGGTCCAAAGCCAACACGAACAGTTCTGTTGGAATATATAGAAAGGGTATTTTCAGGAGCACGAGAGGCATCATTATCTGTGCCAATCCATTTTCTAACCCTATAGCCTTCAGCAGGGGTAGCTTCTAGCTGTACAACCGTACCGAGCTTGATCGAGTCTGTGGCAGGTGCCCTGATTGTGCGAGTGACACCATCTTCCAACCATCTCGCAGAGAGCCGGCCGTTTCCACCATCTACCGCGATTGTCAGGTCATATTTAGTCTGTACAAGACGAGCGGTTACAACCTTGTCCCCATCCATTATCACGGTGTTGGTTGGTCCCGTTAAACTATCATCATCCGTGCCGGTCCATAAAATCTGATAACGGCTTGAATCGTAAGAGTTACTATCCACTGTCAGACGGACCGTTGTATACCAGTTATAGAAACCATCATAGCTGGGATTATAAATGTCAGGCTCAATTACGTTGACACCGATGGACGTAAAGGTTAGCTCATATCGAGGTATCGTGAAAGCATTATAATGATAACCCATATCTACTATACCGCTGTCCGGTACAGTGTCAGTTCTGGTGGTATATGTGTCCATACCAAGCACACTTGCCAGGTCGCTTCCCGTATTAACAGCCGGACTATCAACTAACTGACCCGCCGCAACCTGACTTAGATAATATCCCTTGATAAAGAGCGGATCTTCATCGATGTTGTGACTATTGGGGTCCCATGTATAGGTGCTGGGGTCCCAGTTAGATATGTTATTATTACCAACATGCAGGGGATCCGGGACTCGCGAAATCAAGTCAACCGCTTCTACAAGTGCTTGAACCACTTCACTGGCATTAGCCGCCGTCAGTACAGCCCCTCCAGTTTCGGTAGCCAAATCATCGAGATATCTGGCTGCCTCAGTTTCCCGGCCAATCAATAGCGATACAATCCGTTTCGGCTCATTTCCGCCCGCTGCTTCGACAATGTCTTGGAGCGTATAATTTGTAAAAGGCTCAGGATCATGGGGCGGAGCATCAGCCATAAGAAGAATTATCCTGGCCACATTCCCAGGCCGCCATGCACCCGGTCCCAATGAATCAAGGTCAGCTCCATATAACTGGCCGGCCAGTGTCTCCGCAAGTGAGTCGTGGTCGATACAGTGCATTAGGGCTGTATAAACCGATTCGGGCCAATCGGCACCACCAGATGCGATTAACAAATTAAGTGCATCTACCACGTCATCGATATCAGTGGTGAAGCCCAAAACAGTTCTATATGGATAATCATTATTAGCTCCATACGGAGCGTCGACGTCCGGATCTAAATTCGGCTGATTAAAATCTTTGTATTCAACTACAGCAATCCTGTAATCGGGGATTTTTTCCGCAATCGAACCTGCGATTTCCCGTGCCGCAGCTTTAACAGCATCAATATCATCGTACATACTTCCGGTTGTATCTATGCAGAAAACGAAATCGATTGCTTCCGCTTTCGCCCCAAACGCATTTGGATCTGTAGCGCCCTGAATGTCACTGTATGTGATATCTATAGTTGATGGTCTTGGATCGTACTTAAAGTCGGTGGCGATGGCAAGTTGTGAACCTTCAGCACCAAGATCAACGTTATTGCCCCATATAATACTATTAATGACATTAGCATAACTGCCATAGGAGCAATATAGTCCACCGCCGAAGCCTCTTGCTGCAACTGTATTACCTGTGACCGTACAGTTGGCGATTGCCGACTCCGAGTACCAATTGGCTGAAATACCTCCACCGTCTACGCCGGCAGTGTTATCTCTTATCAGGCAGTTTCGCAACCTTGCTTTATTACTGCCGGTGATATAGATTCCACCGCCTGATGTTGCAGCTTCATTATTGAATATATTACAATCAACAATCGTGGCATCGGCATCGTAGCTATTTATCGCCCCTCCTTGGCCGAGTACAAATATAGGATTGTTGGGATCAACAAAGTTTGTGTCAGATACAGCCTGATTTTCGGTAAAACGGCTCTGCGCAATTCTGAATGAATCGCCAACAAAATATACTCCACCGCCGTGGTATGCCGTATTCGCCACAAAGTCACAATCATTAATATCCGGATTCGCCCATGTCGCCCACATTCCTCCGCCGACGGTAGCTAAATTGTCGTTAAAAGTGCAGTTATTAAAAATTGGCATCGCACTATCTTCGAAGGCTACTGCACCACCATAACTTACGTATGGATCGTCATTGACCAACGGCTCAGGATCAGCTTGAAAATCCTCGTGCCAATCCAGCCCATTGACATCAGCTTCATTGCCAATGAAGGTACATCCGGTAAAGGTGGGTGAACTAAAAGCAGCGGCATAAAATGCCCCGCCAAAGGAATCAATTCTATAATGCCTATAAGGCCATTCTGTTACAAAGGGAGTTCCACTAAGACCACAACTGCCACCATAGGCACGGTTGTTGATAAAATTGCAGTCTACAAATTCGGGATTACTATAAGGTGCACAATATGCCGCACCGCCAAAACCGGTATATTTCCAGTAATCTTCAAAAGGCCCGTATTCCCACCTTGGGTGGAGAGGGTCGCCCCAGCCGCCGCCATGACCAATTGGATTTCCACCTCCACCATCAGCACCAGTGCCACCATCTCCACCTCGAGCGAAGCAATCAATAAATGTGCAGTTTGTAAAGATTGGATTGCCCCCAAATCCCACAGATACCGCGCCGCCATAGGCAGCGCCAGGCCAGCCACCATTGCCACCATAATCGAGGGCATCTGCACCGCTGTTGCCAGCGCCACCATGGATGCCGCCGACGGCACAATCAACAAATCTACAATTACGGATATCGGGTGAGGCATTGCCTATTAATTCCATAGCACCGCCAAAATTGTCACCTACATGACCGCCAGGGCCATCATTGCCAGCACCTGGTGCGGTTAACCATATCGTATTTAGGCCATACTGAGCGCTCTGCATAGTCAGACCATTTATGACCGTATCTCTCCCTACGTTGCCGTAGAAGGTAAATCCGCAGCTATAGATAATTGTAGCTGCAACCGTGGCAGGATTATCCGGATTAACGCTGGTTATGGTGATGGCTCTACCTGATAAAAGGATACGAGGCTGTTCATATGGTAAACTCGATTCTTGTATGTCGTAAAATCCAGGCGCAATCTGAACAATATCACCATTATTCGCATAATTGATAGCATCCTGAATATTTGTATAGTCGCCGGGAACATCCAGAGTTCGCGGTGCATAGAACCTAACCTCAACCTCCTTAAATTCTCTGCCTTGAGGGTCTAACACAAAAGGCTCAGACATAGTCACTTTGTTTCCTCGCTGATACGAGTAGTCATTGTCTGAGCCGTCCCATTTAATATAGTGCGCCGGATTAGTTGGAATAGCCGTGATATCGACAACTGTATCGCGTGTATATTGGCCGGTGCGTGGAGTTACTGTACCGTTGCCGGCGATAACCCGAGTACGTAAAGTCACCAAAATAGTCTCAAAATTAATAGTAACCGTTTTGCTCATATCCATTGTGACGACATTTATCTGAACAGGTGCAATCTGACTTGTGCTGGTCCTGTCCGTACGAGCATCGTCATCCGTTCCATTCCACGATTTGAACTGATAGATATTGGGGTCGTTGGGTATAGCTATAAGAGCTACCTGGCTATACTGGGTGTAGACATTTTGGCTGACCGCCGGCTCTAAAGAAACCACTGCCACACCGGCAGGGATAACAATCGTATTCAGAGCGTATTGCGTTGCCGGCTGTAGATCATTGTAATGATAGCCAATATCAACACGTCCCAAGTCCTTATTGCCACCCACATCCTCGTAGTTATCTGTGCGGGTGGAATATATGTGCAAACCGAGAGCTACTGAATCGTCGCTACCGGCATCAACGGCAGGACTGGTCGCATCCTGAGGATTGACATTCGGATCTACGAACTGCCCATTTGCATCCAAAATCTGGCCTGCCTCATATTGGCTCAAGTAGTAATTACCCAACCGGCCAGGCACAAACATGGGATTGCCGACAAGGTTATTGCTACCGGTCAAAACGCTATCCGGAGCGGTATCCGTAAAATTATATACCCTATTGAGGTCTCTGTCATAATAATCGCCGCGAGGGTTATCATAGAAAAGACAGAAGTTAACGAGTGGCTCAGAGCTTGGTTCTTGTTCATAAACGGCGACATCATTATTATCACTGAAGATACAGTTGGTTATTTGCGGTGTAGATGTCCCCGAACAGTATACGGCACCACCCAAGCCATCAAACATATTTGCGCTATTGCCGACAAAAGTGCAGTTAGAAATAGCAGGCGAGGCGTCCGAACAGAATACACCGCCACCATCCCAGCTAACAACGGTATTGTCGGTTATCAGACAGTTCTTAATCGGAATAGAGGTACCATTACAGTAAATTCCACCACCGTCATAATCGGCTATGTTACCACTTACTGTGGTGTTCATAATACTCGGCAGCGAGCCGGTATCGGAATAGACTCCACCACCATCCCAGGCTGACTTGTTTGAAGTAATTAGACAGTCGCTGACGAAAGGTGTACAGTTCACGGTATAAATACCGCCACCAGACCATTGCGAAGAATTGATGTTGATTACAGAACGGACGATATTCATGTCGCATTCATTGCCGCAATAAATGCCGCCACCATTGCCTTCTGCTGTGTTCGCAGCCATCTCGGAATTGGTGATATTAGGATCAGAATCATTGTTGAGGTAGATACCTCCGCCAGCACCGCTGGCTATATTACTCATGATTTGACAATTACTAATGTTGGGATCGGAATTGTTGTCACAATAGATACCGCCGCCATTCTGCTGAGTCCTGTTGGCAGCGATAATGGTATCTAAAAGTGCAGGCGAAGAATTATTACAATAGACTCCGTGATTTAAATTCAAGGTAACATTACAGTCGTTGATGGTCGGCGAGGAGCCCTGAATATAGATTCCCTCCACTCCATCAATTATAGTAAAGCCTAACAAGACACTGTTGCTTTCTTCATCATTGTTAAATGTTACAACACTGCCGCCGTCAAAAAGAGCGGAAATAAAAGTATTCTGCCGTGAAGGAAGACCATGAGTCCGGCCACCACCCTCAACATCACCACTACGCACCGTGATCGCTTTGCCATTGAAATTAATGGTTTCGATATACCAAAAGTCTGATTCTGCTACAAGGGTATCTCCGTGAAGAGCACCATCAATCGCTTCCTGAATAGTTGGATACCTCCTGGAAGTCCTGGTGTTTAAAACGGTACCCGGCTGCGCCATGTGCAAAGCATTATACAGATTAAGCCGGCCGCCGGAGACACACAAGCCCGGCAAAGTTGGGTCAACCGAGCGCAGGATTATCTGTTTTATCTGTGTATATGTTAAATCCGGATTAACCACTTTAATCAGCGCACAGGCACCGGTTACATGGGGTGCAGCCGCTGAAGTACCGCTGCCAAAATCATAATCAGTTGAAATATCGTTGCCGTCCATCCAATCTGTTGCCTCCACTGGTGTAGTGCTGAATATATCAACACCAGGAGCGCCTAAATCGACGTCACGAAGGTTATAGTTGGAGAAACCCCACATATTGTCAAATTGATTAGTCGCCATTACAGAGATGATGTTATCAAGGTCGAAACCCGCAGGATAAACAGCCATGCCAATACCATCGTTACCCGCGGCAGCTACAAAAAGAATACCCGCTTCATCTGCGGCTTCAATAGTATCATACAAAGCCATGTCATAAAAATAACCTCCCCATGAGGCATTTATGACATCCACGTTCCAGGCCATGGCATAATTAATGGCTTCAATAGCATCTGATGTCACACCATTTCCACTTTCATCGAGCATCCTCAGAGCCATTAGTGAGACATCCCAGCAAACGCCGGCAATACCTAATCCATTATTGCCAACAGCGCCGATGATTCCAGCTACGTGAGTGCCGTGAGATTGCTCATCCATTGGATCAAAATCATCATCTACAAAATCGTAGCCCCAGATATCATCGTTGTATCCATTGCCGTCATCATCGACATCGTTATAGTCAACATCTTCGTCTACAACGCCGGGCTCGTTGACCTCTCCTTCATTTATCCACATATTGTCAACCAGATCAGGATGGGTGTAATCAATACCCGAGTCTAAAACAGCCACGATTATATCAGCACTGCCGGTTTCGATATCCCAGGCCTCTGGTGCATCGATATCTGCATCCCGAAAGCCACCCATTTGACCATTATTATCCAATCCCCATTGTTGAATGAACAAAGGATCGTTTGGAACAACCATCGCTCTTATCTTGTAGTTTGGCTGAGCGTATAAAACATAAGGCGACTGGTTGAAACGGATAGCAGCATCGAAAACCGTTACACTCGGTGGTAACTTCACAAGACTTAAACCGGGCACAGTTCTGTCATATTCTTTCGTAACAATAGCACCACTGACAATGGAGCCTGCGACAGAGCTTCTTGCAGAGATTGTTGTCTGTGGACCACTAAGCTGTTGTGCACCGGAACTGCTGACCATCTGAGCCTGAACCTGACTGTCAATAAAACGAACAAGTAATTCGCCTTGCCTGTAATCGGAGCCGTTCTGACTTGATTGGTCGGATGGAATCACAGACCAGCTTTGAGCTCGTGCAACACCGGTTAGCGTACATATTATAATTATTGAGCAGACCAATCCGCCAAGGCGGATTCTACGCGGTGTCCAAATTTCTCGCTTCATGCTTGCCTTCCAAAAAAAGGTAATTGGTTAAATGATTAGCGGTTAATTAGCTGCTCATGACCAATTACCAGTCCCCAATTTATTACAAGTTATTTACTACTAAAAACCTTTTTCCATCGCGGCAATAGCTTCAGCTTCGCGCTCATCCTGTAAAATTATGGTAGGCTTAACCAGAATTAGCAATATCTTATTATCTTTAATCTTGCTTCGACTACCGAATAGTATTCCAACAACGGGTATCTTGCTCAATATCGGTATTCCCACCTCTTTTTCAATCTCAGCGGTTACTTTCTGACCACCTAACAGTAATGTCCCGCCGTCGGGCACGCTCACCCGTGTCATTACCTGCGAGGTTTCCATTTCAGGAACAGTCACAGCATATGGGACTATATCAACTCCCTCATCTGCACCTAAATCAACAATGGCTGAAACTTCATGAGTCTCGAACTTGAGGAAATCCTGCATCATAGTGTTTATATTCAATAGTACATTTTTCTTATCATGAGTAATAACCGGAGTAATATTCAGAGAAGTAAAAACTGGCTGGAAGTACACTTGCTGCTGTATTCCCAGCTCTTCAGTTCCACCACCGGCATAATAGCCGCGGCTGACGCTTCGCACAACATCCGGCGGCAGCGCATACGAGACCTGACTTGAAATACTGAAACTCGCGGTTTCTCCGCTCAGAACCGTGGATTTAGGGGCGTTTAAAGTCTTTGCATCCGAGCGGGCTTGAGTCATTCGCAAAAGGAAGCTAACCTGTAAATCATCAAGTATACTGCCATAGCCTCCGGTTGCTGTGGCCGCTGGTGCAATTACACCCAGGCTACCAGGAACCTTCGTTTTTTCGGATATGCGAGCAGAAGCTTCAGAACTTTGCTGGAGGGTTACTATACCCCATTTACCACCAACATTATATGAAAAGTCTGCATCAAGACCGATATCTTCAAGAAAGTTCTCGCTTACAACCATAAATCTGGCTTCAATAGAAACCTGATTCCCAAGTGCTTTACGCAGGTCTGCCAGTAGTTTTTCTATTCTTGTATGAATCTCACGGGTTTGCAGAACAACCAGTTTCCTGGGTCGTTCACCGCCGCCGAAGCCGCCGCCGCCACCGTAGCCGCCACCACCAGTTGTGCCACCGTAGCCACCAGTTGTGCCGCCGTAGCCACCAGTTGTGCCGCCGTAGCCACCACCCATACCGCTTGGGTATAGTGTTATACTACCCTCTCCACCGTAGTCATACCAGCTATCCGGCTCGATGGTATCCTGAATAAGGTATTGCAAGTCTTGGGCTCGATTAATAGTCGTATCACCACCGCCGCCGCCG
>Ga0315533_1002439_pt1 | contig 12926 bp, 9 predicted proteins | sample SalMarSW160130MG_FD_203081 | JGI IMG/M metagenome (GOLD analysis project Ga0315533, IMG submission 203081) | Salt marsh sediment microbial communities from the Plum Island Ecosystem LTER, Massachusetts, United States - Salt Marsh Sediment SW1601-30 ...
TATCCTGCTGTCGGTGATGGGGGCAACGATGACAGGCGACGGCACCTTGAAAGGCCGGCTGCAGAGTTTTATAAGCTACGGGCTGTCGCTGACCGGCTTTTTGCTGTGTCTGCTTACAATAGCGGTCTCAATCTATTCGCTCACCAGCGACCTGGAACAAAGACAGATATACACCGTTCTTACCAAGCCGGTCCGTCGGTGGCAGCTTCTTCTCGGAAAACTGCTTGGAGTAATATTATTAGATGTGGCTTTGCTTGTCCTTTTTTCCGGCATAATATATACCATTATTATTTACACGCCGAGATTCTCCGGCGCAGCCGATGACGAGCTTGCGCAGGCCAACAATGAGTTTTTCACCGCCAGAGCAGGACTGAGACCTGCCGAAATCGATGTTACCGCAGAGGCACGCGACATCTACGACAAACTTGAGAGAAGCGGCCAATTGCCTGCGGACGCTTCTGGCAACAAAATTCCACGCGAAGATTATATTGAGACCCTCACCACACGCCTAAAACTCAGCAAACGAGCCGCCGGCGTCGGCGGCGAGCTGCTGTGGGAATTTAATAACGTCAAACCTCTCGACCCTAACCAGAGCTTGTTTGTAAGGTTCAAGTACGACGTTTCGGTAAATCCGCCCGACTTACACGTTTACGGCAGATGGGTCGTCGGCGACGACCGCCAGGTCAGGTATGGCACAGGCATTAAAACGCCTATTTACACCTTTGACCGAAAAGACCTTATTCGCACTTTCTATGAGATAGAGGTCCCCGCTGATGCCGTAGCCGAGGACGGCTATCTGGCTGTCGGGTTCCTGAATGTCCCGCTGAACAGTACGGTCGTAATCTTTCCGCCCAAGAGCGGTTTGGAGGTGCTTTACAAAGCCGACACCTTCACCGCCAACTTCATAAAAGCCGTTTTTCTAATCCTGTTTCGTCTGATTTTCTTCGCCTGTCTGGGAATACTGGCCTCGAGTTTCCTGTCGTTTCCCGTGGCTATATTGCTTTGTCTTGCGGTCTTTTTTACGGGAACTATCAGCAATTTTGTCATCGAATCATTTGATTTTCTAAGCGAAGACTTAAGCAGCATCTATTCCTACACCTTCAAGCCGCTCATTCGGCTCCTGCCGCAATTTGATAAATTTAACCCTGTGAAGTTCCTGGTCCCAAGCCGATTGTTAAGCTGGTCCTTCATAGGCAAGGCCGCCGGTCTTATGGTCTGCGTTAAGGCGTTTTTGTTGCTGCTTGTTGGTCTGCTTATATTCAGTAATCGGGAAATTGCAAAAGTTATAGTGTAGAATACAGAATACGGACTATGCGTTCGCGTGACATAATAATCTGGGCTATTTCCATTCCCCTTGCGGTTTCTTTGCTTATTACCGCCGGTATGCAGCTCGATTTCATAAACTCCCAGCGATATCAAATGAAGCTGATAAGCAACGAGCCGCTGGAAAACGCCCCGCCTTCACTGGCGTTTGCGACCGTTGCGATGGGCGCTTTCCGCGGCCTGGTAGTCGATGTCTTATGGCTGCGGGCAGACCGACTGAAAGAGCAGGGCCAATTCTTCGACGCAAAACAAATCGCAGAGTGGATAACCCGGCTTCAGCCGCGCTTCGCACAGGTCTGGGAGTTCCAGGCGTGGAATATGGCCTATAACATCTCCGTCGCCATACCCGAAACCCAGCCGGACCAGCGATGGCGCTGGGTCAAAAACGGCTATGAGCTGCTTCGCGACCAGGGCATCCCGCTGAACCCAAAAAGTATTCTGCTGTATCGCGAGCTCGCCAGAATATTCCAGCACAAGATAGGTAGCGTATCCGATGAAGCGCACGAATATTACAAGCTGCAATTAGCAATGGCAATGGAGCCGCTGCTCGGCGCCGCCGACAACCGGGAATTTGCCGCTCTCGCCGCGGCAGCCGCCGATTGGCAGCAAATTATAAAAGACGCCACCGTGTCGCCGCTAATTACGGCACTAAAGGCCGCCGATAAGGAATTTGCCAATGCCGATGGCGGTAAGTTTGTCAGCAATTATTTATCTTTAAGACAGAACCCACAAAGATTCAGCCCCCAGGCCTTTAAGACAATAGATAATTTCAGAGGCACCGAGGCCCTTGAAAAGTTTGATATCTTCGCCAGGGCATACCAGTTACGAAACGTCTGGAAGCTCGACCCGGTTTTTATGCAGCAATTGAACAAAACCTACGGCCCTATCGACTGGCGCGACCCAAACACGCATCTGCCTCTGGACTGGCGACACCCTGACAGCCACGCAATTTACTGGGCCGTTAAGGGGCTGCAAACAGCCGGCAGAAAGGATTTTTCCGTGGATGAGGCCAACACCGACCGGATTGTAAACCACAGTTTGCAGAACCTCTTCCGCTATGGAAGGATATTTATCACAGATAGCCGCCCCGAAGAGTTGCCCGATTCTTCTTCCCAGCCGACGCAGATGCCGACGAAAGAGGTGTTTTTGCGCTCGGACCTGAGAATGTTCGAACCGTACAACAAGTCCGTTTTGACGAGGACGGAAAAATATAAGGATATGCAAAGAAGGGACACCTACGAATCGTTGAAAATCGGCCACCGAAATATGCTGGTAAACGCCCTGTTTTCTTTCTACCAGGCAGGCCATAAACGCCAGGCGCAGAAAATCTACAATCAGCTAAAAAACCTGTATCCCGACTACGATGCTAAAGATTCTCTCGAGCCATTTATAAAACACCGTCTCCGTGAAGAGCTTCGGGCACTGACACTATACGACGCCGGGGAGATTGTGCAAATGATGTTGAGGGAAAGTTATTTCAGATATGCGATGCGCGACGACGACGAGGCGTTCGGCAGAGAAAAAATGGCAAGAGAAGTATATGACCATTACCAATCTATGTATGACGACCAAAGCAGGATTGACCTGCCCGACTTCAGGTTGTTAAGATACTTTGCGCTTCGCGACTTTTTTGACGACCGGCAGTATCCGCTTGATTTAAGACGCAACCTGCTCGGACGCATCAAAATCGAAAGGCCCCAGCTTGCCGAACAATTAAAACAGCAGGAAGAAAAACTGCTGAAAGAGCTTGAGAAATCACAATGATACAGGTGGCAACCCCGGCGATGCATAACACGCTGTATGACCAACTGACCCCTTCACAAAGAAAAGCCGTCTTTCACCTTAAAGGCCCGCTGCTCGTTATCGCCGGCCCAGGCAGCGGAAAGACCCGCGTAATCACATATCGAATCGCAGCGCTTATCGATTCCGGCGTTCAGCCGCACAATATCTGTGCAATAACCTTCACCAACAAAGCCGCCGAAGAGATGCGCCAACGGGCAATCGCCCTCGGCACCGCCGGCACGCACATCAGCACCTTTCACTCTCTGTGCGTTAGAATCCTCCGCCAATATGCGGACAAGGTGAAGATAAAGCCCGGCTTCAGTATCTATGACGAATCCGACCAGACCCGATGTATCAGGCAGGCCGTCAAGGCCGGTGAGCTTGATACCACAGATTTCCCGCCTGCCCGAATGCTCGACGCAATATCGACCCTGAAAAATAAACTGATAGATGTCGATGTTTTTAAGGCAGAGGCCGATGATTTTTTTTCTAAAACATTAGCCGCAATATATGCCCGCTATCAAAACATCCTCGACGAAAATAATGCGCTGGATTTTGACGATTTGCTGATGAAGACGGCCTTTTTGCTTCGCCACTGTCCTGATGTTCGCAGCGAGCTTGGAAACCGCTTCAAATTCCTGCTAATCGACGAATATCAGGACACCAATCACGCCCAGTTCCAAATCGCCGGAAACATCGCCTCGGCACACAACAATATCTGTGTAACCGGCGACCCCGACCAGTCCATCTATCGCTGGCGAGGCGCCGATATCCGCAACATACTGGCCTTTGAACACGATTGGCCGAATGCCACCGTCGTCAAACTCGAAGAAAACTTTCGCAGCACCTCAAACATTCTTGAAATCGCCGATAACCTAATTTCGTTCAACCAGAATCGTAAAGAAAAGAAGCTTGTCCCCACACGACCGGCCGGCAAAGAGGTCTCTATAGGTGTTTTTGAGGATGAAACTGAAGAAGCCGACGGTATCACCGGCCGGATAAAAGAGCTGACCGAAGAAGGCACGCCTCTAAACGATATAGCTGTGTTCTATCGCGTTAATGCCGCCAGCCGGGTGCTCGAGGAGGCGTTTATCAGAAACAAGATACCGTATCAGATTGTCCGCGGCACCGAGTTCTACGGCAGAAAGGAAATCCGCGACTTGCTCGCTTACCTGAAAATCCTCGTCAATCCTGACGATGAAGTTGCGCTTTTGCGCATCATAAACACGCCTGCCCGCGGCATAGGCAAAACGACAATCGACAGGGTCCGAAAGTTTGCCGCTTCGCATCGTATCAGTTTTTTAGATGGGCTAAAAAAAGCAGCGGATATCGATTCTCTTTCAAATCCGCCGAAGGCAAAGATTGCCGTCTTTGTTAATATGCTTGAGCAGTTCAGGAAAGATTCAAACGATGAAGTTGCGCCTCTTGCGAAGCGAATTTTTATTGAATCCGGCCTGGAGCAGTCTCTCAAAGCTGCCGGAGCTGAGGGCGAAGGTGCTATCGAGAACATCAACGAGCTTATCAGCGCCACCGCGCAGTATGACCGACAGGCGGAACAGCCGTCGCTGGTCGATTTTCTTCAGCAGATAGCCCTTTTTAGCGATGTCGATGCCTTAGACAGCTCCGGCGAGCGGGTCGCCTTGATGACGCTGCATACGGCAAAAGGGCTCGAATTTGAAAATGTCTTTATCGTCGGCCTCGAAGACGGCCTACTGCCACACGAAAGAAGTAACCACAGCGAAGATGAGGATGAATTAGAAGAAGAGAGGCGCCTCTTTTTCGTCGGTATGACCCGCGCAAAAACGGGGCTTTATATCAGCTACGCTCGCTACCGGACAATTCGCGGCCAGTTGCTTAGAATGACACCCTCGCAGTTCCTTTACGAGCTGGGAACCGACTTTGCCGAGTCCGGCTATGTCATTCCCGCGCACCCTGATGTCATTCCCGCGCAAGCGGGAATCCATTGCCCCGCCTCGGATTTTGCTGCGGGTGAACTGATTCGCCATAAGATGTTCGGCCTCGGCACAGTCGAGGAATTTATCGATATGGGCGAAAACAGCGTCATCGTCGTCAGATTTAATACGGGACAGACAAAGACACTGATGCTAAAATACGCCGACCTTTCAAAACCATAGAAACTTGAGAGCGAATGCAAAAGGAATATACACGTGGCCGAATCACAAATTAAACTATACTACAAAAATGTTACCGCAGAAATAATCGGTGATGAAAACGGTATTACAGCCGGGCGGTTGAAAACGCTTGCTGAAGAGACCACGCCGTTAATCGGTAAATTAAACGAAGAAAGAAAAGCCGGCCAAACACCCTACAGAGACCTCCCTTATAATGAGCAAACCATTCAAAAAGTCAAAGAGCTGACTGCTGAACTCAAAGCCAGATGTGAAAATCTCGTTGTGCTCGGCATCGGCGGCTCGGCCCTCGGCAACATCGCATTGCAGACAGCGCTAAATCCTTATATGCACAATCTCGACGACACACAGCGTCCCGGCCCCCGCCTCTTCGTATTCGACAATATCGACCCCGACCAGCTTAGCTCACTTTTAAATTGGGTCGATGACAAGCTCGATAAAACAATCTTTAACGTTATCAGCAAGTCCGGCCGAACCGCAGAGACCGCAAGCCAGTTTATGCTCGTCCGCCAACTGCTCATCGACAAGCTCGGCGCCGACGCCTATAAAAATAACGTGGTTGCGACCACCGATGCGAAGCGGGGCACCCTTCGCACAATCGCAACAGAGCAAGGCCTGCGTTCTCTCGAAGTGCCTGACGGTGTCGGCGGCAGATTCAGCGTCTTAAGTGCCGTCGGGCTGTTCAGCGCCGCTATGTGCGGTATCGATATCGACCGGCTTCTGGCTGGCGCACGAGATATGGATACCCGTGTCAGCAGCGAAGATTTTTACAAAAACCCCGCTGCAATCAACGCTGCGATAAACTGGCACTTTTACAATCACGGCAAAAAAATCTCCGTAATGATGCCCTATAGCTACCACTTGAAGGATTTGGCTGACTGGTACCGCCAACTGTGGGCCGAGTCGCTCGGAAAGGCAAAGGACCTGGCCGGCAACGAGGTCCACATCGGCCCCACACCCGTCAAGGCCCTCGGCGCCACCGACCAGCACAGCCAGGTGCAGCTATACCGCGAAGGACCTAACGATAAATTATTCACCTTTCTGCAGGTCAATAATTTCGGTGCCAAACTGGCGGCAGGCCCGGCCCCCGATTGCGCCGCCGAGCTTGGCTTTCTTGCCGGCGCCGATTTGGGTATGCTGCTTAACAGCGAAAAAAAGGCCACCGAATACGCCCTTCTGGCAAACAGCCGGCCTTGCCTTACGATTATCTTCGACAGTGTAAATGCCTATACCGTCGGGGCGTTCATTTATCTCTACGAGGTAACGACCTCTTTCGCGGGCGCTTTGTTCGGCATAAACACTTACGACCAGCCCGCCGTGGAATTGGGCAAAGAGGCCACCTTCGCACTTTTGCACCGCCCCGGCTACGAAAAACTCGCACAGCAAATTAAACCTTACACCGAAGTTGACGCAGATTATTTGGGCTGATAAACTTAAATTTTTATAGCTTTAATCACTGTAGCTCTCCGCGAGGAGTCTATAGGACTGGCACAGGTAGCATAAGTTAAATGTAAGTCGATTTTTGACAATACATTATATTTCTCATAAAATATCATAAAACAGTTATCCGCCGTCAGGCGGATTCCACAATTTTGCATTTTGCACTTTGATTTTTACATTTTCAAACTGACCATCGGTCAGTTTGAGAGCTTTAATGAAAGAACTCCGGCGATGAATTATGTGGTGGTAATGGCGGGCGGCAGCGGAAAAAGGTTATGGCCGCTCAGCAGAGACAAAAGGCCCAAACAGGTCCTGAAACTGCTCGACGGCCAGACGCTTCTTCGCTGCTGCTTCCAGCGCCTGTCGTCGATATTTGATGCAAGAAACATAATTATTCTCACCAACGCCGGCTACGCAGACCTCGTCCGCGAGAATCTGCCCGAATTGCCATTCAATAACGTAATCGCCGAGCCGACCGTCCGCGATACCGCCGGCGCTATCGGCCTGGCCGCAACCATCCTCGCCAAGGCAGACAGCGAGGCAACAATGGCCGTCCTCACCGCCGACCAGCTAATAGAGCCGCCGCAGGCCCTTCAGCAGGCACTGAAAGACGCCTTCGTTTTTATAAATAATAATCCGGACGATTTAATTACCTTTGGCATCCAGCCAACCTTCCCCAGCACTCAGCTTGGCTATATAAACTGCGCCGCCGGCAGGGAACATCCCGGCTGTGAAAATAAGGTCTATTCCGTACAGGGCTTTAAGGAAAAACCAAACGAGCAGACCGCAAAGGAATATCTCAAAACCGGCCAATATCTATGGAACTCCGGTATGTTCGTCTGGAAAGCCAGAACGATTTTGGCCAATCTGGCAAATCTCCTGCCCGAGGCCGTCGAACCGCTTCGCAAAATCCAAACCGCATGGGACAGCCCCAACCAGCAGCAAGCACTGCAGGAATGGTTCCCCAAGCTGCCAAAAATCAGCATCGACTACGCCGTTATGGAAAAGGCCGACAGGGTTTACGCCATAAAGCTCGATTGCCGCTGGCTCGATATGGGCTCTTTTGCCGCCCTCGCCGACATAATCAGCTCTGATAAGAACAATAATGTTGTTGTAGCAGCCGAAAGCGAGTTGATGGATTGTAAGAACAGCATCATAGTTACCGAAGACAAAAACCACCTCATTGCCGCCATCGGCCTGGAAAATATGGTCGTAGCCCACAGCCGTGACGCCACGCTCGTCTGTCATATCGACCAGACCCAGAAGATAAAGCAGCTTCTCGAGCTGATAAAAAACAAGACCGGCGAAAAATTCCTCTAACGCAACGACCAGATGAGGTATTTAGCAATAGATTACGGCACTAAGCGCACCGGCCTGGCAATCTGCGATAAAGCCGAGACCATCGCCTCTCCGCTGGCCGTGATAGAAAACCCCCAAAAACTGCTTGAAAAAATCGCCCGTTTAGTCGAAACTGAAGATGTAGAGGCCATTATTCTGGGCCTGCCTTTGAATATGGACGACTCCATCGGTCCTCAGGCAAAGCTTGTCTTTCAATTCGCCGAGCGGTTAAAAAAACTCGTTGACATCCCCATACACTTCCAGGACGAACGCTTAACCAGCTTCAGTGCCGAGAAAAAGTTCTTTCCTGCTGAGTGCCGCCGTTCTGCAAAAAAATTCCGAAATAGCGCCCCTAAGAAGAAAAAAAGACATCTCGATGCCGTCGCTGCCGCCGAAATCCTGCAGGCATTTCTCGACCAAAAAAACGCACGATAGTTTTATCTCCCGGATTTTTGCGAATCTTGACCGTCTGTCTCAGGCCGACTTGTGCGTTTGATTAAGAGATTTGGTGCTGTGATAAGAAATTTTTAGATTTTTCTGTGATGGCTGGCGAGGATATGTTGAGTTTGAGACTGACTTTGTGAAAGTTTGTAATATTTTTGTCAGATTTAAGAAATTTTTGCTTGCAAAGGTCTGGACAACGTGGCAAAATGCCCCCATTCGATATTCGGCAGGAGGCAGTGGTAGTGGGGTCAACCGGTAATATAGCTCGTACAAAGCAGGGGGTAAAGTGTTGAGAGCCCTTCAGAATAGAGGCGAGAAATGATTGGTAAGTGGGAATTTGTCAGCAGGGCTTTTCTGGTATGCACATTATTACTTAGCGGTTGCAATTCGATAAAAGATTCTTTGGCTAAAATTGGAGCCGATAAGACACCTCGAGTCGACGAGCTTGAGAAAACACCGGCTGAGCAGCAAAAGGCCCGCCTGCTAAAACAAATCGACCGTAAATTTGAAAATCCCGATGCGCATTTCGAGCTGGGCCGGTTGTATCAGGCAGACGGACTGTGGTCGCAGGCGGAGAACTGCTATAATACCGCCTTACGCTTTGACCCCGCCCACAGAAAGGCCCAGGCAGCGATGGTAAAACTATTAATCGACAGCAACAATACAGATAGGGCCAGGTTATATGCCGACATATATATGAACCAGGTTGCCAGTTCGGCAGCAGAGTCGCTTCGACTCGGACTGGCGTTCCAGAAAGAGCAGCTCGATGACTATGCCCTCAGCTGTTATCGCCAGGCACTTCATCTGGCGCCAAACTCGGCAAAGGTCAACAGGCAGATTGGTTATTATTATTTGAGCAGAAACGACAAGGTCAGGGCACAGGAATACCTGACCCGCAGCTTTCAGATTGACCCCAGACAGCCCGAAGTGGCCGGCGAGCTGGGCCGGCTTGGCGTAGCTGTAAGAATACCCCGAAAAACCGAGAAAGATACCGGCAGATTAGACAGGATTGTCGAACAGGCCGACAAAGAGACAAATGTAAAACCGTAAAATCACCTATAACACATTTATAGCCCTGTGGCGAATGGATGCGCTGCGGGGTTTTTTATTGGTGATGATTGTCTATGCCCCCTGTCCACCCCATCAACCCCGCCTTTGCCGCTTGACACCGTCCGCACAAGGCGTTAAAATTCGTATCCTAAAATCTCTGTCCATCATAAGGTAAAATATGCAAACAAAACTAAAGTTTCTCGGTGCCGCAGGCAACGTTACCGGCTCACGACATCTGCTTCAAGCCAACGGAACTCGGCTTCTGATAGACTGCGGCCTGTATCAGGAAAGGCATCTCAAGCAGAGAAACTGGGAACCCTTCCCCGTCGAGCCGGCAGGTATAAATGCGGTGCTGTTAACGCACGCCCATCTCGACCACTGCGGCTTTCTGCCGAAACTGGTAAAAGAAGGGTTCGCCGGAAAAATATACTGCACAGCCGCAACGGCGGAGATTGCAAAGATTATCCTGCTGGATTCGGCCAAGATACAACAAGAGGACGCCAAATATAAACGCAAAAGGCACGAGAAGCAAAACCGCAAGGGCCCCTACCCCGAAGTGCCGTTGTACACGACAGAAGACGCCGAGGCCTGCTTCCCGTTATTCTCTGACGTTCAATACAGAGAGACGGTCCAGCTCGGCGACGGCGTGGAAGCGACCCTTTACGATGCGGGACATGTCCTGGGCTCTTCGATAATAAGGGTAAAAGTGCGACAAAACGGCCGGGAGAGAATAATACTGTTTTCCGGTGACATCGGTCGGCCCGACAGGCCTATCGTATGCGACCCCACCGTCTTCGATACCGCTGACTACGTCCTTATTGAGTCCACCTACGGCGACAGGGTCCACAAGCCGACTAAGGACATACAGCAAGAGATTGCGAAGGTGATAAACTCGACAAAAAAAGCCGGCGGTAACATCATCGTGCCGAGCTTCGCCCTCGAACGGTCTCAGGAGGTTTTATATCACATAAATGAACTGCTGCTGGAAAATGCAATACCTCATCTTATGGTATTCCTCGACAGCCCGATGGCCTCAAGAATCACCAAAGTCTTTCAGCATCACTCCGAGCTGTTCGACAAAGAGATGAGCGAGCTTGTCAGGAGACACGAATCGCCCTTTAAGCTGCCGGGCTTGAAAATGACCGGCACCGCCGACGAGTCAAAGGCGATAAACCATATAAAGGGCACGGTTATGGTCATCGCCGGCTCGGGTATGTGCACCGGAGGCAGAATAAAGCACCACCTCGTCAACAACATCACCCGCCCCCAAAGCACCATAATGTTTGTCGGATACCAGGCAACCGGCACGCTTGGCAGACGGATTGTCAATGGTGAAAAACGAGTTAGAATACTCGGTCAGGAGTATCCGGTCAAAGCGAAGGTGATGCGAATAAACGGCTTCTCAGCCCACGCAGACAAAAACGAGCTGCTTGACTGGCTAAAAGAGCTAAAAAGCCCCCCGCGGCAGGTCTTTGTCGTACACGGTGAGACCGAAAGCGCTCGGCACTTCGGTGATTTCGTCAGTGAGAAAACCGGCTGGCACGTAACCGTCCCGGACTACCAGGATGAGGTTGCACTCAATTAATTACAGACAAAAGCCAGAAGTCAGATGTCGGAAATCAGAAGCCAGATTTTGTTTTCTATCTTCAGTTATCTGTCTTCTGTCTTTCTGCGACTTGCAAAGTAGCTCAGCAGTATCCCAATCTCGAACAATAGATACAGCGGCACCGCCAGCGTTATCTGAGAAATCACATCGGGCGGCGTGACCATAGCCGCCACCACAAAGACACCCAGAAGGGCAAATTTTCTCGACCTGCGCAGCGCCTGCAGCGAAACCAAACCGGTTCTGTTTAAAAAGAAAATCGCTACCGGCGTCTGAAAGGCAATACCAAAGACCAGCATCAGAACGGTCACAAAGGATATGTAGTTCTGAAAGGTAAAATTGGAGTTGACGCCGAGGACTCTTTCGTTGAACTTCACGAGGAAGCCGAGTGTAATCGGCGCCACAACAAAAACGAAAAACAATGCCCCTGCGATAAATAACGCCGCCGAAAAAGGCGCAGCAAGATGCACATATCGCTTCTCATTTGGATAAAGGCCAGCGGCAATAAACATCCACAACTGATAGAAGACCCACGGCGACGAGAGAATCAGCCCTGTAACCAGCGAAATTTTCATATAGCTGACAAATCCGTCGGCCGGTGCAAGTGTCTGCAGACGGGCCTCGGTTCCCATCACCGCCACATACGGCTTTTCTATGAAAGCGATTATCTTCGACCCAAAGATAAGACAAACAACAGCGCCAACCACCAAACCGATAATGGCGAGAATCAGCCGCGAGCGGAGCTCCTCAAGGTGGTCTCCCAAGCTCATAGTGGTATTAGGAATGTCTTGTTTGTTATTGTTATCACCCATTTCAGTCGGTAAGGCTGAATCTGAAAGGTCCCGGCTCAAGCCGTTAGTCGTCAATGTCGGACTCATCCATGCCGGCGGCGTCTTTGACCTCGTTTACCACCTCATTCTTGACCTTTTTGACATCATCCACCACCTCATCTTTGGTCTCTTCGACTTCTCGGACTCCCTTTTTGAATGCGGTCAAGCTCTTGCCAATGCTGCGGGCGATTTCAGGCAGCCGTTTACCGAATATCAGCAGTGCTATAACAAGGATAACTATCCACTCCCACCCACCGGGAATCCCACCCCAGGCCAAGATATGTCTCATACATTCAGTCATTTCGGTCTCCTTCTTCTTTCACAGTATTATAACAGTAACTGCGCTGTCCGGTCAACCCCGCCCCTGATAGGGGCGGGGTCAATAAGTAACACTGTCAAATAACGGTTGACAGAAACATCGGTAAAAAGTATAATCCATCCCAGTTTCAGGGTCAAGCAGACCCCGTTAGAAATTTTCTTATGGATGGTATGATACTACTGGTTATAGAATTTCTAACGGGGCAGATTGCTGTCCATTAATGGAGCCGCCTATGAGCTCGGTTCGGCGTAAAAAACAGCTCGAATCCGCTATAAGCATCTTTATATTGGCGGTTCTCGCTATTATCGCAGCCGCCATACTGCAAAAGGGCTTCAACACGGACATAACCCGATTTGGCATAGATACCGCCGCTATACAAAAAACCCAAACCCAGGACTCGAAATCGGATGTCGTTTTCGAGTTGGCCATTATGGTGCCCGCCGGCTTCGAAACGCTCTCGGCTGCAGAAACATATACTGCCGAAAACCTCTACGAAAAAATTAACGGCAAGGCACCTCTTTATACCGAATCCGGGTTCAAAAAGCTGTTCACCCGGCGATTTGTAAGCAAGCAAAACGAAAATCTGGTGATGGAGCTTTTCATTTACGATATGGACACCGTCAAAAACGCCTTCTCCGTCTATAGTA
>Ga0315533_1002451_pt1 | contig 12882 bp, 19 predicted proteins | sample SalMarSW160130MG_FD_203081 | JGI IMG/M metagenome (GOLD analysis project Ga0315533, IMG submission 203081) | Salt marsh sediment microbial communities from the Plum Island Ecosystem LTER, Massachusetts, United States - Salt Marsh Sediment SW1601-30 ...
CCAGGTACCACCCCCAAACCTAGATTCTTGATCAACAAACTCAAGTATTCTAGGGCCAGCAGGCTCGCGCGCTTCGCTTGCGGGCCAGTTTCGGCCTACCGAAACCGGATTCCGACCCTTTTTCACGGCGGGCGAAAACGGCCGATCGGTGGGCTTTCGGACGTTCTGCGAGCTTGTACGAGCGCACGTCGGGGATATCTTGACATTTCTACCAAACGGGTGTAGAATAGATATGTCAACAGGGGGCGACCCCCTGGGCGTTCTGCAATTGTTCACATAGTGTAGGGGTGTGGAGCGCAAGTTGATTGGTCAGGTGCTTTGATAATGTGTGAACGATGTTCACCGAAAGGGAGGATCCCATGGCTGTGCGAGTGACACCGGCAGAGTTTGCGGACAAACATGCTCGACGACTGAAGGCGTCCACCGAAGACATTCGGCTGGGAGTAGAGCGAGTCACCGACTCGCCCACAGCAAAGGCTGCGGCCAAGGCCGACAAGATGATCAACAACCTTTCCGAGGCTGTGCGGACGGGAAAGTGGGCGCGTGGGCTGAACCGCGTGAGTCTTGAGGAATGGAAGACCAAGACGCTCGAAAAGGGGCTTGGGCGCATTGCTGCGGGTGTAGACGCAGCGAGAGGGAAGCAGATCGATTTTGCTACACAGCTTTTCGCGCACGAGAACGCGCTTCTGGGTACCATCAGTAACATGCCCGACTTGACTCTAGAGGATAGCGTCTCGCGTGCCACGGCTTGGATCCGTGGTATGGCCAAGTTTGAGCGCAAGTAGGGGGTGAATAACTATGTTTTACAGACAAACCTATCTTGCGGATAACATGGGGCTGGCAGATTCGGGGACTCGTACGTTTGACATCAACGTCACCGACCCGATCACTGCACTGTGGGTCAAGTTCCAAGCGACGAACGGGGGGACTAGCAACCGGGGTAACACGCTCCCGCCGTGTATCAGTGCTATCGAAGTTATCGACGGGGCCGATGTGCTCTACTCCATGGACGGGGCAGAGGCAATGGCGCTTGCCTGCTATCAGCTCGGGAAGATGCCACGCCAAGAGGTGAGCGAGAATCCGGACGACCCTGTGACTTTCACTGTGCCGATCATGTTCGGGCGGATGTTCGGGGATCCCGAATACGCATTCGATCCGGCCAAGTTCGTGAACCCCCAGATCCGTATCAGTTGGAATCTTGCGACGGTACGGGCAGTGGGCGCAACGGGTTTTCTGACTGGGACTCTCCAAGTGAGCATCGTGGCCCACATTATGGAGGGTGCGGGGGCTCCGTCTCACTTGCTGATGCCGAAAGAGGTTTACACGTGGACGTCTGTGGCGGCGGGGACGGAGTACATCGACCTACCGACGGACTATCCCTATCGTGGGATGCTCCTGAGGGGCGTGTTGGCTGGGAATCCATGGCACTGGATGTACGACCAGATCCGCGTGAACTGCGACGGCGGAAAGTTCATTGCCATGAATCAGCGGGGCTGGGACCTGATCAATCAGATGAGCATGTACCAGCGGCGCTTTCACTACAGGCATGACTTCTACGCGGGCGACGGCGTGACTTTGGCGACCGTTCTTGGAGAGTTTGAGACGATCGCGATGCTACCGTCTGTGGTGGTCGATTGTGTCGCGGAGTACAGTAGCACGGGTGCGGGCAATGGATCGCTCCAAGTACGGACGGCGGGCGCGCTGGACGCGGCGAATCACAAGTGGCAAGCGGACGTCTCCGGGTACAATCCCTACGACGGGGTGTACATTCCGTTCGGGAGGCAAGACATGCCGGGCGACTGGTTCCCCGCTACCGCGTTCAAGGGAATCAAGTTGGAGATTCGGGGGGGCGTGAACAATGCGCTGATGTACGTGGCGCTTGTTCAAGATCGTGCATACTAGGGGAGCCGACTCCCATTCGGAAGGCGAGCTTGTTTGCCAGGGACAGGCTCGCCTTTCCCTTTTGGAGGTGAGAGAATGTCGAACCCGGTTATCCGATCGATGCGGGCAGTGTGCGACGATGCTACGGTACAGGATGTTTCGATAGACGAATGGGGAACCTACGCGACTTTGCGCTGGACGCAGATCATGGGGATGGACCGAACGAACGTTACGACTCTGACCGAGGTGGGGCTGAAACGGTCGTCCCAGTTCTATCCTTTTCGTGCGGCGACTCCGGCGGCAGCTGGACGGAGCATACAGTGTTCCGGAGAGATTCTCGCGCCGGGGGACTTTGCTCCGACGGTACGGTTTCGGGGCGCGACGTTGGGCGATGCGTTGGAGGTGTACGTCGCGGGTGAGGTGCAGGAGTAGGCGATGTTCTACGCGGTCAGTCTGAGCATCCCTGCGAACACGGTCAGTTGGCGACCAGTGAGAGCGACGATGCGTGTTTCCGAGGGTGTCGTGCGCCATGTGTGGGTACGGTGGCGATGGGGTACGGGCAACTTGTGTGGCGTTCGGATGCTGTACAACGAGTTTCAATACTGGCCACTATCGTTACGTGGGTGGTTTCCCTCTTCACCGAATCCCATAGACTTTGACGAGGCAATCCCGTTGCTGGATTCGCCTTCCGCTATCGTTATTGAGGGGTACAATCTAGATGACACCTACTCGCACACGGTTTGGGTTGGCATGAACGTGATGCGCGAACATCTGACGACGGAGATGATCGGGTTTCTGAGTGACTTGGGACTGAGGGGGTGACATGGCAAGCCTGCTAGGGGAGGTTATCGGGCGTCTGGCGACGTTGGTCGGGTGGGACGGGACTCACTTTCGCCCGGTCCATGTGGACGCCGACGGGGACCTGCAGACGGATGTGCTGTCGTCTGCTCTCCCGGCGGGTGCGGCGACGCAACTTACACTTGCAGCCTTGGCGGGTACGGACGCGGCCATGTCGGGGATCATCACATCGATTTACGAGGGGGTGCAGAACGCGATCAGGGCGTACGTCGTGGACAGTGTTCTGCCCGATGGGGCGGCGACGTCGGCGGATCAGGCTACGATGATCACAGCGCTGCAACTGATAGACGACCTACGGACTGCCTTGGACAGTGTGGGGACCGACGAGCTGCGGGTACTCGCTGGAAAGACGGGTGCGGCTTGGAAAGCTCTTCCTATCGCGGCGACGGGAGAGCTGGAAGCGAAGATACTCAACTCTGTGCTCCCGACGGGCGCGGCGACGGCGGATAATCAGACGACGATGCTGGGCAAGGTCACCGATCAAGTTTTCACGTTCAAGGACTACTTTGGTCTGCGAGCTTCCGAAATGAACGCGGCTGCAGGGGGTAACACCCTGCTAGGTCCTGCTCTAGAGGAGGGGTACTTGTACGTCGTCACGGGATTGACGGGCTGGAACGCCGTTTCCATCGGCGCGCGAAGCTATGTCGGCGGGCGCTATGCGGGTTCCTACCGGCGATGGAATCAGATAATCCCTGTGGCAATAGACGAGGCTTGTAGTTTCCAAGGGCAGGCTTTCCTAGCGTACCCCGACCGTTGGGTTGCTGGGTTCCAAGGATGCACGGCGGGAGATGCCCTATACCTGGACGCGTTCGGATACCGGATGACACTGGGTGCGTGATAGGAAAGGTTGGGGACTATGCCCCACGGGGCCCCGGATGACTCCAACGTCGTAAAGCAGACGACGTTGTACAGAACGGATGATATGGCAGAGCTTGCTGCACGGCTCGGGAGCCCGTTTACCTATCGACGGGAGGGAGAGGTCCTTTTCCTGGAGGACTTTGAGGGAGGGATCGAGGGTTGGCAATCTCTGATCATGGGGGTGGGGGGCCTAGTCACTGCCTCCAACGAGGCTGTCTACATGGGCAAGGTGGCCTGCAGGCTGTACTCGGGGACGGGCGCGACGCCCTATGCGAATATCAGCAAGTACTTCCCTCCCGTTCAGCTGCAGAAAGTTGGGCTGCAATGCAGCTTCTCTCTGGACACGAACATCCGTAGACTGACATGGCAGTTTGCCTACTATGATGGGGATGATGTTCACTGGTCCAGTATCACGTACGCCCATCCGGGCGGCGTTTGGAGCTATACAAACGAGGGAGAGGTTCCGACGGTTTTCGAGCCCAGCTTTCCGCTGTACGACCTGACGGGAGTCACGCATCACGTCAAGATTGTGTGTGACTTGACGTCGTACAGATATGTCGGAGTTCACATCGACAATCGTTTCTACAGCTTGGCGGGTGAGGGGATGCCGCAGGGCGTGATGCCGGGAAGCCCATACATGAACGTGATTCTTGCAGCTTGGGGGTCTGCAGCGACGGCGGGGACTGAATGGCTGGACAACGTGGTACTGACGATGAATGAGGTGTAAAGACATGGGACGTTTCTGGGATATGTTCGAGCGCTCTATCATCATACAGGGAATTGTGACACTGGGGTTTGTGGGGGTGGCCCTGTACATCTGGGTGACGGGCAGGGAGCTCCCGACGGAGCTTCTACATGGGGTGTGGCTCCTGCTCGGGTTCTGGTTTGGGACCAAGACGCAACATGCAATCGACTCCTACACAAGCGGAAAAGGAAGGTGAGGGATGACGGACAAGGTTCCTACGGGCGAGAGAATCGTTCAAGTGTACGTGAGAATCAGCATCCCTGAGATGCAGACTGTGGACGTGGCGGCGCTCCAAGAGGCCGTTTACTCGCTGGTCGATCCATACCCAAAATCGAGTGTTGAAGTGAACATGCGGGCGGCCAGAGAGGGACGTCCACCCCTCCGATGAGCCATGAGCCGGGCGATCGCGATCGATACGATCCCGACGATAGGGGGGTTCCTGAGTACAACTCTTGGATCCATGATAGGATCCGTGACTTTGGAATGGAGTTCTACGCAGGTTCCCGAAAGTTCTATGACTGGACGGACGCGACGAAAGATCACTGGCTCCTGAAGCTCTTTATACCCCCCTTCACTGAGCCTATCGGTACGGCGTTGGAGAACGCAACGGGAGCGATATTCCGTTTTGCGGACAGAACCGACAATCTTCACAACTTTATCCAAGACACACTTGACGAATGGCTGATCGACAACCTGCTCGTTGCAATCTGGGGTGAATGGCGGGAGTTTCGCAAGAATCCCCTTTGGAAAGTGGTCGATTGGATAGAAGACGGGACGGGCCTTCCCAGGGAGTTCTGGCCGCGGCCTTTTGACTACATCCGGCGGGCAGTCACCTATGCGCTCTTTCCCGGAATGCCGGTCACGAACACGTGGGCGGAATGGTATCCCATCTTTGTGGACTATTCGATGCGACAGTTCTCGGGGACTGTCGGCGGGCTTTGGTGGCATATCGTTTTCCTGTTGGAAAAGGCGTGGCCTGAGGCTTGGAATCTGAGGGTGCATCCCGAGGAGACTGTCTATCACTGGCTGGTCGGAGAAGACACGGAGCTTGATCACTTGCTGACCGATCCCGTCGTCTGGGCGCGCGACAAAGTTGCGGACTGGCTGGGTTTCGACGCGGACTTTTTCGAGGCTCCTTGGGCTTGGATTATGTACGCAGTGAAAAGGCGGCTTGACGAAAAAGAGGATTATTATGTGAGGTGGATTCGGTCATACGGCGAATCTATGATCCGGCACTTTTTCGAGGGGGTTTGGTAGTGCCATTCGACATAGGAATCGGCGGTGGGCAACGCGCGCATGTGGAGGAGCCCGAGCGAGGGGGCTTTCCGGACAATCTGAATGGAGCTCTGCAATACTCGCTTGCGCACTGGACGTACAAGGTCATGGAAACTATCGGCGGGGCCATGGGCGCCTGGGTAGCAGGCTTTGGCGTCCAGTTTCTGGACCGTATTGAGCCAGGGCTGGTCGAATATGCGGCTCCACTGCTGGATATTCTTCTGGCGTATGAGGAGCTTGATCCGGCGCTCCGTTCCTTCCTGGAAAAGCTACGGAACCCCACGCATGAGGCTGCGGCCACGCTCCTAAGCGGGTTCGGCTCCCAAGTTGGCGGGGCGATTATGGGAAGCGCGCTGGGGTCCTTGACGGCGGGGCTGACCTATGCCGTCAATAGGGCGAACCGCCCTGCTCTCCCGAGCTTGGCGGACGCTATCACCATGGACCGGAGGGGGCTACTCCCTCCCTTGGGCCTTATGTCGGTCCTGACCAGCTTGGGATACCACGATGTCTACATCGACGGGTACAAGGAGATCACAAAGTTGCGGGCGAGCCTTGGGGACCTGTTCACCGCATACAAGAGGGGAGAACTGGACAAGGAGCCCTTACTCGCGGAGCTCTCCAAGCGGGGCCTTTCCGATGATAGCGTCGAACTCCTGATCCGGAACGCTCGGGAGTTCCTGGACGTCCAGTCCCTCTTTACAGCTTGGCACCGTGGGATGATGACGGAGCCGGAGCTGAGGGGCTTGCTACAGAAGCGCAAGTTCCGGGATGATGATATTGACACGCTAGAGGAGCTATCGCATCCGATCCCGGGCCCTACCGACCTGGTACGGATGGGCGTTCGGGAGGCATTCAACGATGATGTGGCGGTCATGTGGGGATACGACTCTGACTTTCCACCTGAGCTCCGGGAGTACATGACCAAGCTGGGATTCGATCCCGATTGGGCAAAGTACTACTGGCGTTCGCACTGGGAGCTTCCAAGTGTCTCCCAGGCTTTCGAGATGTTTCACCGGGGCGAAGTTGGAGAGGAGGAGCTAGAAAAGCTGCTCCGGGCCCTTGACATACCGGCGCGGTGGCGACGCGGTTTGACGAATATCGCCTACAGTCCGTATACCCGGGTTGACGTTCGGCGAATGTACGGCCTTGGGGTCCTTGACGAGGACGAAGTTAAGGCCGCCTACATGGCGTTGGGATACGACGATGACAAGGCCGAACACCTAAAACAGTTCACGATTCTTTACGAGAAGCCTGATGACGGAGACCAGCTCGACGAGTTCAAGGACCTGACCCGTGCGGTTGTCACCCAAGCCTACGCAAAGGGAATTATCGAGCGTACAGAGGCAACAACCCGCCTTATGGCTCTAGACTACACACAAGAGAACATCGACCTACTCCTAGAGCTTGCAACCTGGACGAAAGAGATTGACGAAACTCCAGACTACATGCGGGAATATCAGAAGGACGTCAAAAGCATTATCGAGAAGGCATACTCGCGGAGGCTTGTCAGCGCGAACGATGCGAAGATTCGTCTCACTGAGCTCGGGTTCGGGGACTCCGAGAGCGACTACATCCTGGGCAGTGTTGATTTCTGGTACGGGTTCGAGGCTCTGAGCTCGGAGCTCACAGCAATCGGGAAGGCGTTCACGTCGGGAGCCTACAATCGGGGAGACACAATCCAAGCCCTTGGAGAGCTTGGCGTCAGTGGAGGGATGCAATCTCAGGTCCTGGGGACTTGGGACATCTCTTTGGCGCACAGATCCCGGCGACTCTCTGAGGCACAATACCGAAAGGCGATGCAGGGAGAGGTTATCTCTGTGGGCGAGTACCAGGAGAATATGCGCGGTCTTGGGTACAGCAATTATGACGTCTGGGTTCTGACTGCTATGGCCCAAGGTGTAGAGGCTGCCGGACCGAAACCTAGAGAGGGGCCCGGGGCAATCTGAGAGAGGGGTATATCATGCCTGCGAATACCGAACAGCTTGATCGTGTGCTGGCCGCGTTCGAGACATTCCAAAAACTTGGGAAGCGCCGTGCGCGGACTGAAAAAGAGAGGTTAGAACATGCCGAGGAGCTTGCACGGGCGATCCGCGAAAAGGCAAAGCGGCGAGAGTAGCAAGCGCTTTCGAGAGCGCATCCGGCGCACACTGGCGATGCAACGCGCGATTCGAGAGCTCGCTGCAAGGCAACTAAGACCTACTCCCAGACGTTGACTTGTGACCGGGCACTACACTCACCCTTGACAAGGTGTAGTGATTGTGCTATACTGGGGGTGCGTCGGAAAGGGTCGGGGCAGATCGGAAAGGGAGAGTGAAAGCGATTGTGTGATGGAGACGGAGGCCGAACGGTTCTGGCGAGAGTTGGCAATCGTGAAAAGCGCGGAGGTTAGTTTGCTTACAAGGCGTCTTGGATACTGGCGAACAAAGGCTCAGGAGCTTCCCGGGTTGATGACCCTGTTTGTGAACGGACTGGACAACCTCCCAACAGCTACGAGAATCCTTGACGCGGAACTGGCCAGAGAGGAGTCAAAATCGTGACAGAGAAACTTGCTGACCTGGTACGTCGGCGCTCTTGGGATGCTGTGATGCTACTCTCTAGATCGGGCGTCGGGTACACCTACTCCGTGGGCCGGTTGGACCAAGAAACCCTGGACAGAGCTCAGGCTATGACTGGGGCGGGGTCGGACGCCGAAGGCATTGTGCTCGCGGCGCTGCAGTTCGCTCTGTACAACCTGGAGGATTTTGAGCGCTACGTGGACGTCAACAGCAGAGTAGAACCTGGCGAGCGCTTCTTCATTGCTCGCGGCTCCCTGGGTGTGACGCCCAAAGCTAAGGGGGCGCGATGATGCTCCCAAACTTGGGGCCCGGGGTGGTCGTGCTGATCCTGGTGAGCTTTGTGATTGTGACTGTGGCAATCAGTTTCGGGATGATGTACCTTTGGGGACGGATACGCCCAAAGTAGAGAGGAGGGGAACCTATGGCAAGCGCTCGGACTATGCCCAGTGTTCAAGTGAACTGACTATGAGGAGTGAAACAGCATGAAACGGAAAGCGGTACTGCGTGCGGCTCTCGGAGTGTGCTTGCTTGTCCTTGCTCTCGGGAGCCCGATCACCGGGGCCCTTGGGCAATATCAGGAATATGAGTTCGACGCGTTCATGTTCTGCCCACCTGTGGATCCTGACACCATGCTGGTCAAGATGTTCGCCCGAACGATGCAAGGCATGGAGCTTGTCTGGACGTATCACATGGTGCCGGTCAAGAGTCGCAACGGGGACGGATGCGAGTATCATGCGCTCTATGAAGGCTACATGCCGGTCACTGAAGGCAGCGACCGAATCAAGGCGGTCATCCGCCAACAGAATGGGCCTATCTATTGCTCTTGCTCCCGTACTATGACGTGGGGCCCGGAGGACGTCTACCGGGTGAGTGTCTGGGGAATGTTCTCACCCTATGAAGATCCCTGGTGCACGGTCACCTTGTACGAACAGGAGCCTGACCCCCCGGTACCTGATCCGACGCCAACGCCGGATTGGCAATTCGTACACGGGCGATAACTCGCCCAACCTGACTACACGAAAGGGGACAGACAGATGACACGTCTAGTAGATCATGCGGAGAAACAAGCGGAGGGGCTCCCTCTCCGCCTTGATGACATCGCGGACCAACCAGTCACAATCCAAGGGGCGCGTTGGAACTCGGGGAACTTTGGCCCTTACGCGGTTATGACCATCGTCAATCCGGACGGTGAGGTGCTTGACTTGATGACGTCCGCATCGCTCGTACTGGACGCCCTGGAACATGCGGAAGCTGCGGATGATTTTCCGTGTGAGGCAATCTTCTCCAAACGCGGGCGCACTTGGATCATCAGTTAGGGCCCGGACAACACTTGTGGACGGCCTAGGCTACCCCCGTATGCCTTAGGTTCTCCCGGCGGGGAGGGTGTCACTTTGACCCTCTCCGTCGTCATCTTCGAGAGTATCAGGAATCGGCTTAATAGATGCTGGAGAATAATATCATGGCAAAATCGCATCGGGACCATCAGAAGCGGCGACTAGGGTACGTCCTGGGGATCCTGGACAGGTCCATCGAGCATACCCTGGACCTGCAAGCGGAGTTCAATGATGCTATCGGGCTGACCGGCCGGGAGGATGACTATGAGGAGCAGCTAGCTGCCCTGGCGAAAACCAACTCACATGCGCAGTTGTGCCTACTACTGCATCTAGGCTCCAAGACGGTACTCGCTGCACAATACATGTTCGAGAGTTTCGCAAGGGAGGCATGGGGCGGAGTCCCCGATAAGATCGAGCGCTGGACCAACACGGGACAGGATTATAAGCGCAAGCACGGATAATGAGTCCCCTCCCAAGCGCGTATACCACAGAACAGCTAATTCGAGCTGAACAGTGGCTTCCCGCCGTTATCGCCCAAGTTCCGGAGGTAACTAGCGCAGACAAGGCTTACACTTGGATGCGCGAAAATGACCTGTACGTCCCTCGCTCTTATGTTCGGACCAAGTATGCGGAGATTATCCGCGGAGCTGAACACATCGACATTATCAATCGGCTCCCTGAAAACAATCTCGTACCCCGCCGTTGGATGGAAGAAACGTCTTTCGAGTACAAACAGAAGTACAACTACATCATGAAACTGTCGGGAGTAGACGCGTTCACTACCGAGCCAAGAGAGGAGTTTACGAACGTAGCTAGCGATGAAGAACTGAGCATCGGGCAAGCCAAACTCACTGCGTTGGAAACTGCTTTTGAATATGGGTTCAATGTCCTTTCCGCCCCCTTTGATATATCCTTTGACGTCATCAAGAGAAAGGGGTAGCGCTCCCTATGAAGTTCCGGCGCTATCATCTGCTCCGGCCGAACAAAAGTAGCTCACGCCCCGAGTCCCATCTTTTCGTGGACGTGGAAAGTAGACTGGTTCCTATCTCGGAGACGGAGACGGAGCATCGCTTGTGGTTCGGATGGACTTGCTTCTGGAGACGAAGGACGGACCGGGACACGGACACAATCGAATACGAGCGCTTCACAACAGTCCCGGAGTTCTGGGCAATTGTAGAACGGCGCATCCGGAAAGGTCACTCGCTGTACCTCGTATCCCACAACGTCAATTATGACTTTGGGGTCCTGGACGTTTTTGAGAACCTGGAAACCCGAGGATACGAGCTCGGGAGTATCTACCTCTCCTCTATGACTGCGATTCTCACTTGGCGGGCGTCAAAGCGAAAGCTGATCATACTGGACAATGGCAACTTTTTCCAAGGCGCTCTGGCAACACTGGGCGAGGCCGTTGGCTACCCCAAGATGGACGTCGATCCACTGACAGCGACAGAAAAGGAAGCGGATCCCTACTGCAAACGGGACACCGAAATTCTGCTCAAGGCGTGGCAGGCTTACTATCGGTTCCTGGATACGCACAACTTGGGACACTGGGGACGGACACTCCCTGCACAAGCTTTCAACGCATACCGCCATCGGTTCATGCCCTACACAATCCATATTCACGCCGACGATAGAGTGTTGGAGCTAGAACGCAAGGCGTACCACGGCGGGCGTACCAGCATCTTCTACAAGGGACACCTGACCGCGGGCCCTTACTACTACCTGGACGTCAATAGCATGTACCCCTATGTGATGCGAGAACACCTCTACCCAAGAACGATGCACAAGCTGCGCTCTGTGGCCAACTTGGAAACCTTGGCGACCGCCCTTCGCAAGTACCTTTGCATCGCGGACGTCACCGTCAACACCCCGGAGCGCGCCTATCAGGTGAAACATCATGGACATGCGGTGCACCCGGTGGGTCAGTTCCGGGTCACCTTGACAACCCCGGAGCTCTCCTATGCGCTCGCACATGACCATATCGTGGCAGTTCACCACCTGGTACGCTATGAGGGAGTCCCTCTCTTTCGCAAGTATGTGGACTTTTTCTATCAGCTCAAGAGGGACTACAAGGCAGACGGAAACGCTGCGTACTACCACATGGTGAAACTCTTCCTCAACTCGCTCTATGGCAAGTTCGGCCAGCGCTCCCGACAGATGGTCAGAATCGAGGATCCCGATCCGGACTTGGCAAAGTGTACAAACCAAGTGAACGCAGGGACGGGCGCAGTCACCCACCTCTATCGGTTCGGCTCAACCCTGTGGTACCAAGAGGATACCGGAGAGGCTTACAACTCCGCACCCGCGATCGCAGCACATGTCACCGCACATGCGCGCATGTACCTCTGGAAACTGATCACCACAGCGGGCGAGAAACATGTCTACTACTGCGACACGGACAGCTTGCTGGTCGATCAAACAGGGTATGCCCGGCTCCAAAACTATCTTGATATGAGCAGGTTGGGCGCGCTGAAAGTGGAAAACAGCTCCTCTACATGTACTCTGAGAGCGCCCAAGTGTTACACACTCGGAAAGGTCACCCGACGAAAAGGGATCCCGGGAAAGGCGAAAAAACGCGGTGAGGCAACTTGGGACTTTGAGAGTTTTCCGTCTTTCCGCCAACAGGCACACTGGGACAAAGGGGTGCCTTTCCATACCAAACACTCGTCCCGTTCCCTCTCCTATCACATCTTCGACGGAGACGAATCGCCTGAGGGATGGATCACGCCCTTTGACGCCCAGAATCTAGACAACGCACAAAGGCTGGATCCCCAGACACTGTCGGAGATTGTGAAACTCCAAGCCCAAGTAAAGGGGATGCAGGAAACTGTCCCTCTCACACCGACCACTGTGTTCTCCCTTTGGGACTACCGAAAGGGAGACTGGAAAAAGGCCCGAGATTCGTTCGGAAGAATCATGCCCCTCGAATACTCCAAGTGGGACAGCAAAGCTACCGAACTGGGGTTCTCCAACCTTTCCGCCTTGAAAGGGGCAGTCACCCAAACGCTCGACACTTGGGAAAACGTGAACACACTCCGAAGCAGAATTCACACCCTGACCGTCTCCCTCCCGGAGCCCAAGACCCAAGACCCCTTGCCGTTCTGATCCACCCCCGTTCGCACCGTTCCGCACCGATGCGGAATAGGTCCCCATGAACGTTCGTTCGGCCTGCGGGCGCAGAGACACCCCCTGCGCACGCACGCCCCCAGGTTCTTCAGTTTGCTGATCAAGTATCTGTTCAACCCGTCAGCATGTTCCTGTGTGAGTTGATCAAGTATCTCGGAAAAGGGCCAGGAGATACCTGAGTGTCTTGATCAAGTATCCCGGGAAAGGGCCATTAGATTCCTGAGATACTTGATCAAGAATCCAGTTGTGG
>Ga0315533_1002456_pt1 | contig 12869 bp, 13 predicted proteins | sample SalMarSW160130MG_FD_203081 | JGI IMG/M metagenome (GOLD analysis project Ga0315533, IMG submission 203081) | Salt marsh sediment microbial communities from the Plum Island Ecosystem LTER, Massachusetts, United States - Salt Marsh Sediment SW1601-30 ...
ATGGCAGATAGCTGATGATAAAGGAGATTGAACGATAATGATTGAAGCCCTTTTACAAGCAATCGTATCAGGCCTTTTAGCTGGTGGTATTTATGGCTTGGTTGCAATGGGAATAGCGATAATCTACAGATCCTCAGGCATTTTTAATTTTGCTCACGGGGCGATTATCCTCATTGGCGCATATTTTTTCTGGACGCTGATTTCTCTGGCCGGATTGCCCTTGTGGGCCTGTATCCTCATAACGCTGCTGCTTTCCGCGGCAATTGGTGTGGCACTTGAATATCTGGCTTTGCGCCCTCTTTTGGGACAGCCTATCCTGGCCAGTATCATGATGACCCTTGGGTTATCCATGTTTTTCCTGGGAATTTATCAGGTCGTATGGGGTCACAGGGGCATTGTCAGCTTTCCCAACTTCATGCCGATGGGACATTGGATAATCGGGGAGATTACAATCGGGCAGGCTAATACCTGGGTGCTTATTGCCGCGATTGTTCTGTTTGTTCTGTTTACGATCTTTTTCAAATTTACGAGTACGGGCAAACAGGTTCAGGCGATCTGCGAGAGTCACAGCATCGCGCAGAGTGTGGGGATAGACGTAAAAAGGGTCCTTTCGCTCGTGTGGATCATCGCCTGCATGTGCGCGGCTCTAACGGGCGTTCTCGTGGGGGCATCAGGAAGTGTCGGGATCTACTTAAACGAATTGGTGTTTATGGTCATCCCCGTCATTATACTTGGAGGCTTGGAATCCATCGGCGGCGCCCTCGTGGCAGGATTTATTGTCGGGCTTGTGGAAATGATTTCAGCCACCTTCATTGATCCGATCATCGGTGGCGGATTCAGACAGGTGGCCCCTTACCTGTTCCTTTTGATCGTTCTCATTGTAAAACCGTACGGTCTATTCGGCTGGGAAAGGATAGAGAGGATATAATTGTATAAGGGAGACATATTATTATGGGGTTGACAGTACCTGCCGGTGTCCGCGACGAAAATTACAGACAGGCAATTACTATTGTTAAAACCAAGACCCAATGGGGTCTTGCAATAGCAGGGTTGATCGCTCTTTTCATCGCGCCTTTGATTTTAGATGATTACTTTAACAACTTTATCGCCCTTATCTGCATTAATATGATCGTGGTGCTGGGGCTAAATCTCCTAACCGGATATTGCGGCCAGATATCTTTGGGCCAATCCGCCTTTGTTGCCGTAGGAGCCTATAGTACGGGCGTCCTTTATGCCAAATATGGGGTGCCTTTTCCACTCGCCACTTTTTTTGCCGCTATGATTTCAGCTGTCTTCGGAATCATCGTTGGTTTGCCGTCAGTTAGGCTCAAGGGATTCTACCTGGCATTATCGACTGTCGCCTTCCAGTTCATCGTTTATTGGCTTCTATTCAAAGCAGAAGCGCTTACGGGCGGGGGATACGGTCTGGCCCTTCCTGCTGTAAGTTTTTTTGGGATTACCTTTGATACCAGGTTGGAGGTTGCATATCTCAGTATAACATCCGTCGTTATTCTTGCGTATTTCGCCAAGGGAATTGCCCGAACAAGGGCGGGCAGGGCTTTTATAGCCATAAGGGATAATGACCTGGCAGCCGAGGTGATGGGGATAGCCCTCACAAGGACCAAGCTCATAGCCTTTGTTATCTCATCCATCTATGCCGGGTTTGCCGGTGCACTTTATGCCCTGCTATTTCGATTTCTGATGCCTGATCTATTCACTTTGGGCCACTCTGTTTGGTATCTGGCCATGGTCATTGTGGGTGGAATGGGAAGCTTGTTAGGGAGCATTCTTGGAACTGTTTTTATCGTCTGTCTGCAGGAGATCACGAGGGTTTGGTTCGCCAGTCTGGCAGCGGCATTTCCCACCGTGTTATCCGTGGGCATGGGTACGGGTATTTCCCATGCTTCGCTCGGGCTGGCACTCGCACTCTTTCTTATCTTTGAACCGAGGGGCCTCAGCCACAGGTGGGAAACCATAAAATCCACTTACAGGCTCTGGCCTTTTTCTTACTAACCGGTTTGAGCGTTTATTTTTTGGCGTGTAGGGCGATGTGAACAATATAAAAAGCATACCAGCATAATAATATTAAGTACATGGAATCGATTGAGAAGACAGATCCGGCAATCAAATACGAGGTAAAGGACAGGATCGCATTTATTATCATTAACCGCCCGGATAGTCTAAACGCCTTGAACCAAGAGTCGGCTGAAGAACTCTGGAAGGCCTGGATAAGATTTCGTGATGATGAAAGAGCCCCGGTCGCGATTATCAGTGGGGCCGGTGGAAAGGCCTTCTCTGTGGGATATGAAATGTCACCGGAAGCTCTCTCGATATCTGGTTCCATGGGCTCTACAGTGACTGTACCGACCGCTCACGATATATGGAAGCCCACAATTGCTGCTATAATGGGCTATTGTCTAGCGGAATGAGTAAGGCTATCGAGCTGGCTTAAAAGATCTGTGCTAATGCGCCTACATCTGTCAGGAAAGCAAGGAGTTGAAACCATAGGCGGAGCAGCAGCGTGACGGGAAGCTGCCATTAATCCTATACCAAGGGGGATCTTGCTGGAAATGCCCAGCGAGGGAGCGTGCACCGCCGGAGACGAACCATAAGTCGAGACGGATGGGAGCCACTTTTGGAGGCTATGAGAGAGGCTGAGGAGCGAGGAAAGAAAACGTATTTACGGGAAGCGCGGACCCACGGTGGAGCCCGTCTTTGGAGAAATGAAGTCGGATGGCAGCAAGCCATCAATGAACTTGTGTTCCTCGATGAAAGCGCGCGCGGGTGTTCGCTGATGTGCTTGGTACACAATATGAAAAAGATTGTGAGGAAAGTGCTCGACGGAAGAGTCAGTTTGCCTGATAAATATGGTCAGTTAATTGAAGGTGTTATGTCGGGATGGGGGAGTCATCATTGACTTTGGCCGTGGTTGAGTGTAACATTACAACAAAACTAGCTTAAAGGGGGTGGTAGTCTTCAAGGCATTAATCATTAAAATTTCGGAGACTATTGATGGATGGTTCGTCTATTTAACAAAATAATAAAGGAGGAACTAAAAATGAAAAGACTATTTCTAATACCATTAGCTGTTGTATTGCTTAGTGCTTTGATTTTAGGTGGTTCAGTTGAATTAGTTACAGCCGCGAAGGTAATCAAGATAGGCGTCCAAGCTGATGCCAGTGGTCCTGCTGCTGCTTGCGGAAGCCGTCAGCTTGAGGGTTTTGCAGATTATGTTGCATATCAAAACGAGGTATTAGGCGGTATCAAAGGAATACCTGTCAAGGGTTTTGCTGATGATATGAAGTATAAGATACCTCTGGCTATGGATATTTACGAGAGACAAAAGAATAAAGGAGTGATAATGCATTCCATCGCCTGTTCCGGTGCGCAAATCGCCTGTATGCCTAGGTTTGCGAAGGATAAAATCCCGTCCATCTCTTACAACTTCGGCGTCGAGCAGATTTGCCCACCAAGCTGGGTATTCTGGCCTAACTGTGGCTATGGCGATAGCGTCGGTGGCTTCGTGAACTGGGCACTTGATAAGTGGACGAAAGACCGACCCATGAAGGTCGCCTTCATTTTTCCCGACTCTAGCTATGGTTGGGCAACCCTTCAGATTAGCCCTTATCTTAAGTACCGCGGCGTAGAGGTGGTCGCCAAAGAGATCGTTCCATTTTCTGCCGCAACCACAATCACTCCACTAACCAGGATTAAGGCCAAAGATCCTGATTATATCTTCCCGTGCTATCCTATTGGTAACTCCATGGGAATCATGCTTAAGGACGCTGCGACCCTGGGGATACCAGCCTCCAAGTTTGTTGGTATGATTTATACCCTTCATGGACCCGGCATTAAAATGGCAGGTAAGGCGGCCGAAGGCGCCTATGGTGTGTCTTATCACAAGATGCCTGGAGACTATGATAAAGTTCCCGGGGTGAAGACGATGGTGGACTGGTATAAAAAGGTTCATGGCAAGAAATATACCGGGATGGAAGCTTCCTATATTAGTGGCTGGATAATTGGTATGATGGACTGCAAAGTAATAGAAAAGACGCTAAACAAGGTAGCTTATAAGGATCTAAATGGGGAAGCAATAATGAAGTATGGTTTCCCTCAAATGAAGAATATTGGTAGTGGCGGGTTGTATCACCCTGTCACATGGGACCCTGATGCTGGTTCACTGGGCCGTATCGGCTCAAGGCAAGTATGTTTACAGCAGGTAATAAATGGGGAGATGAAAACTATTTCGGGCTGGCTAAAGACGCCGATTATGCTTAAGGATTCATTTATTACCACTGACGACAAGACTGTCCCAATAAAAAAGTAGGTGAGCTACCCAGTGAAAGATAGAGAGGTAGGAATAACAGGCTGTCCAAAAAGGCTCAGCAAAGGGGGCATTGTGAGGATTTACCCCATATTTTGCCCCCAAGGTGGGAGAGAAGATTTCCCGGTCGGACTTATTAGACAGCCTGACGAGCGATGGGTTGATCAGTGGAGTTCTCGGGGCTCCCACGAGCTTTCTCATAGACTACTAAAGGCTAAGCGAGTATGAATGAAATGACGGAGAGCAATACTATTCTTAAAGTAGAAAACCTTGAGTTAAGGTTTGGTGGGGTGGAAGCTCTCAAAGGGGTTAGCTTTGATGTCAAGCAGCATGAATTGCTTGCCGTAATAGGTCCAAACGGTGCTGGAAAGACATCCGTTATGAACTGTGTAAACGCTTTTTATCATCCTCAGGAGGGCCGGGTTTTCTTTGAAGGCCATGATATCACCAACCTTCGTCCCGACCAGATATCTCGCCTGGGAGTTTCCCGTACATTTCAGAATATACAGCTTTTCGTGGGACTGAGTGTCGTTGATAATCTAATGGCGGCAAGGCATTTCAAGATGAATTACAACTGGCTTGAAGGGGCTTTTTACTTTGGCAGGGCCCGCCGAGTAGAGGTGGAAAATCGCAGAATTGTTGAGGATATTATTGATCTTTTAGAATTAGAGCCGGTTCGAAAACAGGTGGTTGAGACTATCCCTTACGGACTTCGCAAGAGGGTTGACCTTGCCAGAGCCTTAGTTCAAGATCCAAAACTGCTTCTTCTTGACGAACCCATGGCCGGAATGAACGCGGAAGAAAAGGAAGACATGGCGCGTTTTATTATCGATGTTTATGAGCTATGGGGAATTTCAGCCGTGCTTGTTGAGCATGACATGAGTGTCGTTATGGATATCGCAGATAGGATTGCCGTACTTGACTTTGGCAGGGGCATCGCTGTAGGGACACCTGAAGAGATAAAGGGTAATCCCAAAGTTATTGAGGCTTATTTGGGGAAAGCTGCGGAATAAGGTTGATTTAGGAGATCAAGAAGAGGGTTCATCATGCTATATCTAAACAACGTAGAGGTCGTCTATAGTAATGTCATATTAGTCCTCAAAGGTGTCTCCTTGGAACTATCCGATGGTCATATTGTTGCCCTTTTAGGCGCTAATGGTGCGGGTAAGTCAACGACACTCAAGGCGATATCAGGACTTCTTAAAAGCGAGGACGGAAAGGTAACCGATGGCTCCATTGAATTCAACGGAAAAGAAATAAAGAATGGCGATGCGGAAAAGATTGCGAGAATGGGAATCCTTCAGGTCATGGAAGGGAGGCGGGTCTTTGAGCAGTTGAATGTGGAGGAAAATTTGAGAGCCGCAAGTGGCCACTGGGGGGGAGCCTCAAACACGGCCCAAGACTTAGAGATGGTTTACGATTATTTCCCCAAGCTTAGAACCTATAAGAAGAAAACAAGCGGCTATCTTTCCGGTGGTGAGCAGCAAATGCTGGTGATGGGACGTGCCCTTATGGGTCACCCTAAGGTGATGCTCTTGGATGAACCTTCCCTGGGACTCGCCCCATTGGTAACCGAGCAGATTTTGGAAATTATTCAGCGTGTCAACGAAAGGGAGAAGGTCTCCGTTCTGCTTGTTGAACAAAATGCAACGATGGCTCTTTCAATCGCCAATCACGCCTATGTCATGGAGGATGGACATATAGTTTTAGATGGTCCTGCAGAGAAGCTCATGGAGAACGAGGATGTTAAGGAGTTCTATCTCGGTCTAAGCCAGGTAGGACATAAGAAAAGTTATCATGATGTGAAGCATTATAAGCGGCGGAAGAGATGGTTGGGCTGAGAATTACAGAACTGAAGCCGGATTGATATTTTTGGAAGGAAGGGAAAATTCGCATGTCAAAGGTCGGAAGTGCTGATTACCAAGTCAAGTCTGAGCTTGGTGAATTTGATACTTTGCCTAAATTGCTGAAGCGACATTATCTCGAACATCCTAAGAGGGTAGCCATGCGCCTCAAGGACTATGGGATATGGAATAGCTATACTTATGAGGATTACTACCTCCACGTCAAGTATTTTGGCTTAGGGCTTGCCAGTCTAAGCTTCAGAAGAGGGGATAAGCTCGCCATAATTGGGGAGAATCAACCCCAGTGGTATTGGGGTGAACTTGCGGCCCTGTCTCTTGGCGGAGCTATAGCTGGTGTTTTTACTGACTGCATCCCAAGCGAAGTCAAATATATAGTAAAGAACTCGGATAGTAAGATTGTTATCGCCCATGACCAGGAGCAGGTGGACAAGATCCTTGAGATTAAAGACGACTTACCTTCCTTGGAAAAAATTATCTACTGGGACCCCAAAGGTTTATGGTTTTATGACGAACCCCTTCTCATAAGCTGGGAGGATGTTGAGAAACTTGGGAAAGAGTTTGAGAAGGGAAACCCTGATTTCTTTGAGAGCGAACTTTCCCAAGGGCAAGGAGAAGACCTCAGCGTTCTCGTGTATACCTCCGGAACCACAGGGCTACCAAAGGGTGCTATGTTCACCCATAAGGCAATGGTAGGAGCAATGCAGGCAGTGTTTCAACGTGACCCCTGGCCTCAAACCGCTACCTATCTCTCTTATGCACCCCTGGCTTGGGCAGACCAGTTCTTTGGCGTCGTCGCCAGTATGCTTCGCGGCTTCCGTGTTGATTTGCCTGAGCAGCCTGAGACAGTTAAGGAGAACATAAGGGAGGCAGGCCCTGCTGTAATATTCTATGGAGCCAGGCTATGGGAAAATATAAATGCTTCAGTCCAAGCCAGAATAGCAGATGCAGGCTGGCTAAACCAATTTATGTATAACCTTTGCCTATCGGTGGGGTATAAGTTTGTAGACATGAAATTTAAGAAAGAGAACCCAAACTTACTGTGGCGTTTTCTTTATATTATGGCCAACCTTATGGTCTTTAGACCACTTAGAGACAGGCTTGGATTGCTGTATATACGCTATGCCTATAGCGGTGGGGCTGCCCTTGGTCCTGAGATAATCCGGTTCTTCCATGCAATAGGGGTAAACTTAAAGCAGATTTATGGGCTTGTTGAAACGGGGACAATAAACGCCATGCATGAAGACGGCAATATTATCCCTGAATCATCAGGCACGGTTCTCCCCGATATTGAAATTAAAATTTCGCCGCAGGGGGAGGTGCTGATCAGAACAAAGGGCCTCTTCTCAGGATATTATAAAAACCCAGAGGGTTTCAGAGAGAAGGTGGATGATGACGGTTGGTTCCACTCAGGCGACTTCGGTCATATAAATGAAGATGGACATTTGATTATAATTGACCGAATAGCCGATATGAGAGAGCTATACAACGGACATAAGTTCTCACCTCAATATACCGAGGTGCGTCTGAGATTCAGCCCCTATATAAAAGATGTCCTGGTTGTTGGTCCATCAGATAAAGATTATGTTACTGCTATCGTCAACATTGACTTCGATAATATTGGTAAATGGGCAGAGAGTCATCACATTGCCTACACCACTTTTACAGACCTGTCTCAAAAGGACCCCGTTGCCGACATCATTGCCAAAGAGGTGAAGAGAGTAAATCATGGTCTACCCGAAGGGGCTAGGATAAGAAGGTTTGTCTCGCTTCATAAGGAATTTGACGCTGATGAGGCAGAGCTTACCAGAACGAGAAAGCTTCGCAGAGAGTTCGTGGAGAACAAATATAATTATCTTATTGAGGGAATGTACTCAGATAATCCGAATATTGTTACTGAGGCTGCAATTACTTACAGGGATGGAAGAAAGGGAGTAATAAAGACAGACATTAAAGCAAGAACGGTGGAAGAGGGATAAAATGACTTTATTTCTTCAGTTTGCCATAGCCGGCATAACAATGGGGGTGGTTTACAGCCTTATAGCTTTAGGATTTGTCCTCATTTATAAAAGCTCCAAGATACTGAATTTTGCCCAGGGCGAGTTTGTTTTAGTCGGAGGGTATGTGGGCTTATTCTTCATTACTCAATTGGGATTGCCCATCTGGCTTGGCGTTATTCTCCTTATCGCTACCTCGGGGCTTCTAGGCTTTGCTATCGAGAAACTGACGATTCGTCCCCTCGTTGGGCAGCCTATTCTTTCTATCATAATAATGACACTGGGGCTCTCCCTGTTAATTAGCGGAACTGTGGTTGGTATAACGGGAGCGGACATTGGGACATACCCAGAATTTATACCAACTGCACCCATACACATAGGCGGCGCTGTATTCTCTCAAGTGTACGCTTGGTGCTTTGGTATCGCCGTAATATTGGTGGCTCTCTCCACTTACTTTTTCCTCCATACCAGGTACGGGCTTTATATGAGAGCTACGGCTGAAAGCCATGAAGTTGCTCAGAGTGTCGGTATAAAAGTAGAGAACACATTTACTCTCGCCTGGATAATCGCTTCAGCAATAGGGGGTATCGGGGGATTCCTGTTAGGCATTATCATGGGTGTTTCAGGAGACTTGACCCAGTTTGGTCTTAAAGTTTTCCCTGTGGTTCTCTTAGGTGGTCTGGAATCTATTCCAGGAGCAATCATTGGTGGAATGGTTATCGGAGTTTTGGAGAATGTCGCCGCCGGTTATCTTGACCCGCTGGTGGGAGGCGGGGTCACAGAGGTTTTCCCGTATATTATCATGGTTATAATCCTTATATTTAAGCCATATGGATTATTCGGTCTCACTAGGATAGAGAGGATTTAAAGCAATGGAACAACTGCCCTGTGGTGTATCTAAATCAACATATGCTCAAGATATGGCTGTCATTCATACCCATACGCAATGGGGTTTGCTGGGTATTTTGTTTGCTTTCTTATGTGTGTTGCCCTTCTTTCTTGATAGTCTCTGGCTGGGAATAGTCATCCATATAAGTATCGTCCTGATTGCTGTGCTTGGGTTACACATCCTCACCGGTCTTTGCGGACAGATATCTCTGGGGCAGGCGGCATTCCTTGGAGTTGGTGCTTATGTCTCAACACTTCTTTCTGCGAAGCTACAGTTTCCTCTGCCTATTTCTATTATCTGTGCCGCAATTTTTACCGGATTCTTTGGAATTATTTTTGGTCTACCTGCTCTTAGGGTCAAGGGTTTTTATCTAGCAATGAGTACTCTGGCGGCACAGTTCATCATAATCTATCTCTTCATTCATCTTCCCTTTGCTGGGGGCAGCAGAGGTCTGTTTGTGCCCATCCCGCAATTTCTTGAGTCCAAGATAAATTTGTACTTCATTATTATGGGAATGGCCGTCTTGATGACCGCTTTTGCTAAAAACATATCGCGCACCAAAGCGGGAAGGATATTTGTGGCAATTCGCGACAATGACCTGGCTGCTGAAGTAATTGGAATACGGCTCTCTTACTACAAGCTCTTGGCTTTCTTTATTTGTTCAGTCTATGCTGGGATCGCCGGTGCTTTGTATAGCCTTTACATAGGGCATATCAACTATGAGCACTTCACCCTTATGGATTCGATCTGGTATCTAGGTATGCTCGTGGTAGGGGGATTGGGAAGCACATCGGGGGCAGTATTCGGTGCGATATTTATAAGCTTCCTTTCTAAAGGTACGTCGCTTCTTGCTGCACAAATGCCCATACTCAGTCCCCAACTCGCCTCAACAACAGGTATAATAGTTTTTGGGTTGATACTTATCCTTTTTCTCATATTTGAGCCGCGCGGGCTATCTCATCGATGGGAAATATTCAAGAAATTTTATAGGATATGGCCATTTTCTTACTAAATGGCTGCTGATGCAGCAAGTTTCATAACTGGGCAAAATCTCAGCGTTAGCATTAGCTAATCCGTGATATAGATCAAGAGGAGATAAAATAAAATGAAGTTTAAAACTATTATTTTAGAGAAGAATGAGGAAGTAGCCCGCATTACGCTAAACCGACCCGATGTCCTGAATTCTATTAGTCCTGAAACCGTATCAGAAATAGAGGCTGCCTGTAGGGACATTGAGGAGGATAATGTTATAAAGGCAGTAGCGATTGCTGCCAAAGGTCATGCATTCTGCGCTGGCGTTGACCTAAAATATTTAAAGGAACTATCATCTTCACTCCCTAAATATAGGGAGTTTATCCAATCTCTCTACAGGATGTTTAGTCGAATTGAGCAATTATCAAAGCCAGTTATATGTGCAGTTCAAGGTCTGGCTTTAGCTGGAGGCTTAGAATTGGTTAATGTCTGCGATATAGTAATTGCCTCCGAGAAAGCTCAGTTAGGTGACCAGCATGCCAACTTTGGCCAAATCCCCGGCACACAGCGTTTATCCAGAATAGTAGGTGCTAAAAGAGCCAAAGAGATTATGCTTACAGGGAAGTGGCTTTCTGCTGCTGAAGCGGAGCGAATTGGTCTGATAAATAAGGTTGTGCCTGCTGATAAACTAGAGGAAGCAGTAAATGAGATGGTTAACGCGGTAACCAAAAACAAAAGCTCGCTGGTAGCAAGACGTATGAAGAGTTTGGTTAATAATGGGACACAGGTTGCTCTACCCACAGGATTAGAATTAGAGGTTCAGGTTACATGTTATCATTTTGTTAACTCTTATGATGCACAAGAGGGGGTAAAAGCATTTGAGGAGAAAAGAGTGCCTTTATTTAAAGGGATGTAACTAAAAAAAGCAGAGAGAGGTGAAGCGGTGAATGTGAGAAAGTACTACCGATACACTGAGACTATGTCTCTTGACGAGCGTAGGCGCTTTACCGAGGGAATGTAGGGCGGTGTGTAAGTAATCTGCAAAATCTATACAACGCAGCAAACTTGTGAACATGATAGCAACTTGGGATTCAGATTCATCAATCAAATATGAGCTAAAGGAAAGAATCGCATTTATTACGATCAACCTCCCGGAGAATCTGAACGCCCTGAATCCTGGGTCGGCAGAGGAACTCGGGAAGGCCTGGATAAGATTCCGTGATGATGAAAGAGCCCTGGTGGCGATCATCAGCGGCGCTGGGGAAAAAGCGTTCTGCGTGGGATATGAAATGTCAACGGAAGCTCTCTCGATATCTGGTTCCATGGTCTCTACGGTGACTGTACCGACCGCTCACGATATATGGAAGCCCACAATTGCTGCTATAATGGGCTATTGTCTAGCGGGCGGATGGTGGATAGCTCAGGAGTGTGATATCAGGATTGCTGCCGATGATTCTGAGTTCGGGATCCCACAGGTAAAATGGGGTCTTATGCCAGCCTTTAGCGCCTCCTTGTCAAAACATTTGTCGCCCGGTCATGCCCTAGAGCTTTTGCTTCTAGGCGACAGGATTAATGCTCAGCGAGCTTACGAGATGGGTTTTGTAAATTTCGTCGTTCCTAAGAATAAGGTAATGAGTAAGGCTGTCGAGCTGGCTGAAAAGATCTGTGTTAATGCGCCTACAGCTATAAGTAAGGCAAAAGAGGTTTTTTATAAGGGAAGAACACTAGAAGATCAGCAGGCAAAGGAGCTTACATGGAAACTATTTGCTGAGAATGAGAGCTCAGAGGATTGTAAGGAAGGCGTTCGTGCTTTTCTAGAGAAGCGCAAGCCGAATTACAAGGGTAGATAAAAGCATCATGCCAATGGAGAAAAAAGGGGCAAAGGAGTTTTCTTGGAAAATTGAAAAAAGTGAAGTTATAAAAGCCTTTTCTGAAAAATTTAGGGATTATGAAAATATGGAGAACCTATGAAATATAAAACGATCCGATTTGAAAAAAAGGAATTTATTGCAAGGATCACCCTTAATCGCCCAGAATCTTTGAATGCGCTCAATGGAACATTATGCAGTGAATTGTTAGATGCCATAAAGAAATGCGGATGGGATAAGGAGATAAGGGCTGTCGTGCTTACAGGGGCTGGGAAAGCATTTTGCTCTGGCGGTGATGTACATATGATAAGGAAGTTTTTGAAAGATTACCCTCACGATGACCCAGGAAAGATCATTGAAGAGATAGTTACCCCAATTCATCAAATCGTCTTAGCTATCCGAGAGATTAAGAAACCCTTAATTGGAGCGATAAACGGAATTTGTAGCGGCGGTGGCGTAGGCCTCGCTCTGGCCTGTGATATCCTTGTTGCTGCGGAAAGCGCCAGGATTCATGTGCCAAATATCAATATCGGCCTGGTTCCTGATGGGGGCAACAGTTTTCTTCTCACACAAAGACTGGGCCGCTACAAAGCGGCCGAATTAATGTTTACTGGAAATCCTCTGGATGCTCTTGAGGCACATAAACTGGGGATTTTCAATCGGGTAGTACCAGCTGATAACCTTGTCTCCGAAGCCCAAAGACTGGCAGAAAGGCTAACACACGGTCCTGGTTTCGCCATAGGTATGGCCAAAAGCATGCTGAATAAAGCTGTGTCGGGAAATCTGGAAACACAGTTAGAGCTGGAAAAGGAGGGGGTAATAACATGCGCCGGAACCAGGGAATTCAAAGAAGGGATCACTGCCTTTTTTGAAAAAAGAAAGCCCGATTTTATTAAACTGTGACTGAAAATTGAAAGGGAGTGAAAGAAGGAATGAAGGCCTTTTTTTGAAAAAAAG
>Ga0315533_1002457_pt1 | contig 12860 bp, 7 predicted proteins | sample SalMarSW160130MG_FD_203081 | JGI IMG/M metagenome (GOLD analysis project Ga0315533, IMG submission 203081) | Salt marsh sediment microbial communities from the Plum Island Ecosystem LTER, Massachusetts, United States - Salt Marsh Sediment SW1601-30 ...
GAGGGGGAGATTGCTTCGTCGCTTAGTACAGCTCAACACAATTAAGATCACACAATGGGGCGGGGTATATCCCCAGCACGTCATTGCGAGGAGCGAAGCGACGCGGCAATCTCGCTCCGGCCAAGTCCTTGCACTTAAGGAGATTGCCGCGCTCCCTGCGGTCGCTCGCAATGACGGGGGCGGTGGTTGCCTCCCGCAAGGCGCTGGAGCCGATTTGTGGCCCTGTTTGTGTTGAGCGGTCCTTAGTGCAGCTCAACACAAACAGGGCTACACTAAAGACTCGGCGGGTGCCACGCTCAAACCCGGGCTGCCTCGGGCCAGCCCGCCTCTGGCGGGCAAGCTCTGTTTGAGCGTGCTTTGAGGCCCGGGCTTTCTTGCCCGCCAGAGTAGGAACGCAACCGACTACGAAATAGCGGACTCATCTCGCCCCAACACGTAATAGCGGACTCATCCACCAAAAACTTCCGCGGTCTGTCCCCGAAATGACGATAGCGGCCTCTTCGTCGTAATCCCGGGCAATTTCCGCAGGCTTTTCGGGAATCTTCACCAGTTCCACAGGATCGCCCTTTGTCGTTGGCCCTATCCTCACATAACACCTACAGGCCGGCGGCGGGAAGCGCCACCGGCTGTTTCAGCAACCACACTTCCGTGACGCGTGATTGCTGGCGCCAGTTGAGGTGGGCCTCGTCGGGCACGTCCCATGTTAGCTCGAGGACGCCGTCCTTGATCAGGTCCTTGGGCACGGGAAACTCCTTGAACTCGCCGATGTCTTTGCCGTAGAGCGCCGGCTCGACTCGCTCGCCATTCATGCGCGTGAGGGCCTCGCCGCAGCCCGTCATGCGCACGACATAGTCCGCGTCGGGGTCGAGGTTCTCGTAGCGCATGGCGCGCGGCCATTCCATGCTGCACTGCCAGGAGAGCCGCCGCCGGCTGCACCCCTCGTCCCACCACCAGAATCCGGGCCCCGGATCGCGACTGACCTGGGGGTAAGTGTTCAGTGCTCCGGCGCGCAGGACGTGAGGCGACTTGGCGATGTTGCCCACGTCGTCGTAGAAACTGCCGGGGCCCGGGTTTTCCCAGGTGCGTATAAGCTCGAGGCGCGCCAGTTTCTCGGCCTCCGAATCAAGGCCGCGAATCCTGGCGAACTCGTCCTCGAGCCACCAGCGGTTGTTCAGGGGATAATCCAGGAAGTCCAGGATGGCGCCGCGTTCCGCGCCGCTGGCGTGGTACTTCTCGACGCTGGTCTGGAGTCCGACGGACTGGAACAGGGCCTCGCACAGCGCCGCAACGCGTGCGCGCGTCTCCGGACGGCACGGTTCCGTCTCCGCGCGGTTCAACACCTCGAGTACGGCGTCCATGGCGGCATCGGCGCCCATCGGCCCCGCATGGGCAAGGACGCGATTGGCTTCTGCCTCCAGCCGCTGCTCGTAAATCAACCGGCGGCGCGTGTAGGCATCGTAATTCGCGCGCAAGAGGCACAACTGCCAGCGCCAATTATCGGCAAGCTCCGGTGCCCTGGCCTCGAGCTGCCTCCACAGTGCCAGCGTCGCGTCGACACCGCCGTTCAGCGCCAGGGGCCCTTCCCAGTTCTTCTCGAGGGCGAGAATGCCGTCGGCGGCATTCTCAGCCACGTCCGGCCCGAAGAAGAGCCGCGCGTACTCGATGAGTATCTCACGCACATCCGCGCCGGGGTCCCATCCGCGCCTGCTCCAGACGGTCTTGTTGACGTCGTCGTGAACGCCGTCGGAATAGGTGATGAATCCGTTGGTATAGGGGGCAAGCCAGTTGTGGATGAGCGCGTAGAAGGCCGGCTGCGGGTTACAGGGCTCGCGCCCGAGCGTCAGGGCGAATGCCTGGTCCCACCAAGGCGTCTCATACTGGCAGCGCACTGTATGGGTAATATCCGGGTAATGGCGCAACTGATAGCACTCGGGCAGGAGCTTGCGCGTCAAGGGAATGGGCGGGCTCGACGGCCCCGCAACCAGCCCCCCGAACCAGTCGCGCTCTTTTTCCTCCAGATAATGGAGTATTTGCATACACTGTTCGCGGTTGAACCACTGCAACGATAGCCACACTTTCGCCTTCGGGTGATGCTTGGCCAAGATCGCTGCGATGTCCTCAAGAAATGGCAATACCAACTCCGGGGGGTTGTGGCCGGGATCGCCGCCGGGAAAGAACACCGCGTCAAGCCGTGGACACGCCCGGTAGAACGCCTCGTGCTTCTGGAGCTCCTCGGCGCGGCGGCCGGCCTCGTTCAAGTCGAAGACGGCGGGTGTCCATATCCAGTAGGCAAGGTCGTAGCGGGCGCATATCTCGCTCAGTTTGACATTCATCGCGTCGCGCGGCACGCGCATGACGTGGCTGGGCCGTGTGTCCTCGAAAGGGATGTTCTCGATGGCGTTCAGGCCGAAGAGGGCTAGTTCGCGGATGTACTGCTCGTACTGGTGTTCGTCCCATGCGTCGTAGGAATTGGCTCTCGCGCGGAAGCCGAGCTGATGGCCGCGGTCTGCTCCGCCTCGGGAATGTTCCCAGATCGCACCACTACAACGGCCTCAGTGAGGTCGATTTCCTCCGCGCGGCATTTGTCCGACGCACCCGAAACGGCCAACGCGATGCTGCATACAACACACAAATACCTCATCAACGCCAGGATCGATTTCATGCTGACAGCCGCCTCTCCTTGTTTTGAGAACGCCAGATATAATACAGGCAACGCAGCAGATATTGATAGGGCCGCGCCACGACATTCCGGTCCGCCGTGTGTGGGCGTGGTCACAGCCGGGGACGGCCGTGCCACAAAGTTGTCCTGGCCGGTTCCAGCAGCAGGTCCGGTGAATCGGGTGCAATTCTGCATTGAAGATGAGACCCATTTGCGCTATGCTTTAGATATCTTGAGCCGTTATTAACGGTGAAAAATTGTCGCCAACGAACGGGAAATTTCAACAAGACCGTCTGACGAAGAAAGGAAATACCATGGGTGAAAAGAAGGTCACACGACGCTGGTTTATCATGAGCACGGCGGCTTTGGCGGCGGGTTGCGCCACTACGCCGGAACAGAAACCGGTGAAGGTCACAAAAGCCGAGTCACCGAACGAGAAGCTCAACATTGCGGCCATCGGCGCGGGCGGCAAAGGCGAGAGCGACATCCGATCGGTCGCACCGCGTAACAACATCGTGGCACTGTGCGACGTCGACGAGAAGCGGGCGGCGGAGTCGCTTAGGCGTTTTCCGAATGCCAAACGGTATAAGGACTTCCGGAAGATGCTCGATAAAGAGCACAACAACCTTGACGCGGTGACGATCTCGACGCCGGACAACACGCACACCGTGGCGGCGATGGCGGCGATGGAACTGGGCCTCCATGTGTATGTTCAGAAGCCTCTGACACACGACATCTATGAGGCCCGCATGCTCACCGAGGCCGCCCGGAGGTACAAAGTCGCCACGCAAATGGGCAACCAGGGCCACGCGAGCGAGGCCGTCAAGCGCGTGTGCGAGTGGGTCTGGGCCGGCCGCGTGGGCGATGTCCGCGAGGTTCATATCTGGACCAATCGGCCAACCTGGCCTCAGCCCGTGGCGCGTCCCACGGAGACGCCGCCTGTGCCCGACACGCTGGACTGGGACCTGTGGCTCGGGCCTGCCCCTGAGCGCCCTTACCACCCGTGTTATCTACCGCACAACTGGCGCGGGTGGTGGGACTTCGGCTGCGGCGCGTTGGGCGACATGGGCTGCCATATCATGGACGCATCATTCACCGCATTGAAGCTCGGCTATCCGACCGCCGTCGAAGCCGAGTCCGAGGGTAACACCGAGGAAAGCGGCCCGGCATGGTCCATCATCCATTACGAGTTTCCCGCCCGGCAAGGCATGCCGCCGGTAGACGTCTACTGGTATGACGGCGGCAAGAAGCCCCCGCGTCCAGAGAGCATCGGAGAGGACGTCGAACTCGGGGATGGCGATAATGGGACCCTGTTCATTGGGGACAAGGGCATGGTGACCTGCGGTGAGTATAGCGGGGCCCCGCGCCTGATCCCCTATGAGAAGCCAGGCGTGCCCAGGTCCATCCCGAAATCGCCCGGGCACTACCAGGAATGGCTCGTCGCCTGCAAGGGAGGCCCACCGGCCAGCGGCAACTTCGATTACGCCGGGCCGTTTACGGAAATGGTCTTGCTGGGCAACCTGGCCATCCGGACCGGAGAGCGCATCGAGTGGGACGGGCCGAACATGAAGGCCACCAACGTGGCTAAGGCCAATCAATACGTCAAACGTGATTATCGACGAGGCTGGACCCTGTGACTTAAATTGGTCGATTTACCTGCCTGCTATGGCGGTGAAAGCCCGGCAACCGGTATGGGGACGGCTGCCGGGCGAGACGCCATGGGATTCAGGCCTTTTCGACGGGGAGCTTTGAGGGCCGGTCGGGGCGCGGGTGCGAGTCAACGTAGCACTCTTTTTTGTAGTCCCAGAAGATGACCTTGTCCTGGCGGTAGGCATCGACGCCCATCTTGATGCCGGCCATGGCCCGGTAGGACGTTTCAGCATCCAGCGTGATGCCCTCGCGTGAGCGGACCGCGTTGAGCCAATTGGTCCGATGGTCCGGTCGCGGTTTGGACTTCACGATGATCTCCTCTGCGCCGTATTCCTTCTTGAACCACTCCTTGAACTCGTCTTCGGCCGTGACAAGCATGCCGTCCTCGTTGGGTCGAATGGTGGCCCGGTGCCCGCGGATCAGCGTCGGATTAGCCTGACGGTTCGCCATCGAGGAAGTCATTACGATGGTGGAGTCGCCGGGATAGTCCAGGTTTATCATGAAGGTATCGGGCACCTCGCGGTCGTCGTGCTGGACGAAGATGCCGCCCGAGCCCGTAGCACGCTCGGGCGCCTGGGCGTCGAGCGCGATGGTCAACGGGGCCAGCATGTGGTAGAGCAGGTCTGTGGCAATGCCGCCGGAGTAATCCCAGAACTTCCGAAACTGGAAGAACCGCGGCTTCGAGAAAGGCCGCTTCGGCGCCGGGCCCAGCCACATGTCCCAGTTGATGTAATTATCCCCGGCGTTGGGGTCATTGCTGGCATGTTTGTTAATCGGCCAGTTCCACTCGCCCCCGCGGTCGTTGGGGCCACCCTTCGAGTTGCGGCTGTAGTCCGCCTGCGCCCACAGCACCTTGCCGATGCCGCCGGCCTTGATGAACTTGCGCGCCTGCCAATACATGTCGTCCGAGCAGCGTTGCGCGCCGCACTGGAAAATGCGCCCGGTCTCGAGGGCCTTGTCGCGCACGGCCAGCGACCCCTCGATAGTCAGCGTCACCGGCTTCTCGCAATAGACGTCCTTGCCCGCGTCCATGGCATCGATGGCGATCTGCGCGTGCCAGTGGTCAGGCGTTGCGATGACGATCGCGTCCACATCGTCTCGCTCGAGCACCTTCCTGTAGTCCATGTAGCCCTCGACTTCATGATTGAGCAGCCGCTTGCCCCAACGTGCCCGGTGATTGAGGCGCTGCATGTAGACGTCGCTCACGGCGCGCATGCGCAGGTTGGCGCCGTCTTTCTCACGCGTGCAGTAGTCCTCGAAGTGCGAGCCGCCCTGCCCTCCCACGCCGATCACGGCCAATCCAATCGCCTCATTGTCCTTGAGCAGCCGGCCCGTTTTCGGTGCATGCGGGTCCGCCGGCGCAGGCTTCTGTCGGCCTTGCGCCTGGGCCCCTTTAGCCGCCATCATGCTCAGCCCGGCCAACGCCGTGCCTTGTCCCGTCCGCCGCAGAAAGTCGCGCCGGTTAATATGATTTCGACTAGCCATAGTCTGCCTCTCCTTCTTTCATTTTGCCGATCCAGATGCAGATTGCTGAGAAATTCCCAGCCAGCTAACATTATAGTATTACGATTTACTCATTGCATCCTCAGCGCAACAGGACCAGTGTGGTGGCTTCGTAGAAGGCGGCGATAGCGAGCATCACGCCCGTCAGCAGCGTCCCGCTCCCGATGGCCCTCAAGCCCCTGGACCATTCGGCCAGGAACCGGTCGTGGGCGATGCCCTTGATCGCACGGATAGGCAGCACGCAGACTATGAATGCCGCGACGATGTAGGCTTCCAACTCGAGGGCCAGCGTGACGGCGTGATACACGAGCAGGTCGGCCGAGTCGGTCCAGAGCGGCGCCATGGCGAAGCCGGCAACGGCAAAGCTGAGCGCGTTCTTTACCACGCCGGCGAAGGGAAGAATCAGTGAGGGCAAAATGGCAAAGGATACGGTGGCCACGATGTAATTATGGTGGAACGTGGCGAGGGCCGCACGCCAGATGCTCTCCGAAGCGTACGCCGCGCCGATGTAGCTGAGGCTGCCATCTGTGAACTCGCCCGAGACAAACCCCACTACACGTGCGTTGAGTACAGGATAGCGGATGGCCGCACACATGAAGCCAAAAAACAGGCCGTACAGAAAAAGGTGCATGAACACCACGAGCCGCGGCCGCAAAGCGATCTCTGCCAGCCCGGACCGGAATACGCCGCATCGCCGCCGGCTCAGCCACCTGAATAACCGCACCTGTGCGACCGCCCCACCCACCGCCACTAGAAGCAGGCCCAAAAGCGTCCCCCAGGACACCTCGGGCGCGGTACGCGTGACACCGCCGACTCTAACGGCGCCCGAGATCGCCTCTTCTCCGGTGTCAACACCATCGTCTTTACCGGCGAGACGCTGCAGCCCGACGGGGTCCAGCCAACCCCGCATTGCCCCCGCCTCCTGCGAGAAATGCTCATCCAGTGCCTCGTCAGCCGGCAGGACATACGCGAAAGTCAAACCGCTCACGCCGCGCTGGAGGCGTCCCACCACGCGGAATGTCACGCCGTCCATCACGAACGAATCGAGGCCGGCCAGGTCGCCAGCCAGCACCTGCGGCTTTCCGGGCTCAGGCAGTTTGCCCGATGCCAGCATCGATGCGAGCGTCTCGCCCGAAGCCGGCAGAAACACAACGCGCTCGCCACGGTCCAATTCAAGCCGGGAAATAACTCCCTCGCCCTGCAGGGTCTTGCGCAGTTCCTCCAGCGCGGTGTGCAATGCCGGGAAATTCTCCTCGGGCACCTCGCGCACCCAAATCGGCAGGGCCTCACCGGACGCCTCGCCGTCCAAGTCCACATCGCCCAGCACCAGCACCGCGTGGGCCCAAACCTGCTGGGACCGCCCCTGCGCCTCGAGGCGGCCCAGCACCGCCACGAGCGTGAGCCCCGCCGCGAGCAGGACAAACGGTAACGCAGGGCCTTTGTGCAGTGGAAGCTTATGGTTCCTCACGACATTCCCCCGCCGGCAGGCACTAAACCTCCACGCACAGGGCCCCATCAGGGCGATTGGCCGGTGAGTGCTGACACGATACGGTCTTTCAGGGCCGTGAAGTAGGCCTCTTGGTGGGGACCGGTCCAGGACATCAGGCCGGTTTCATACGCTGGGTTACCGTTCGCGTCGGTCACTTCGTGATAGTACTTGTCCGGCGAGACGTACCCCGCATAATCGGCGCAGAAGCTCGTGGCCCACAGGTCGTAGTTGTCCTTGGCCGCGGTTTCTTTCCACTTGACGCTGATCTCGCCGCTGAGGTCGCACGGCGTGCCCACGAACACGATATTGCCCACGCGCACGCCGTGCATCCACCCGTCTCCATCGATACCGACCAACGGGCCCAGGAACTTCGAGAAACGCCATTTCGGGCTCCGTACCCGCACCTGCAACGGCGGCAGATCGAGCAAAACCCCCAGCGAAACCACGTCCAGATTGGTCTCGAACGCGGCATTCCCGGCATCATTCAGGACAAGCCCTGCCAGGGCCTCGCCCATGGCTTGCGCGCGCGCGAAGCCGTCCGGGCCTCCCGGCGCACGCGGGCCCATGCTGCCAACGGCGCCGCCGAGGTACAGGGCGAACGCCCCCGTCGCTTCGATGGCTCGCTGTAGATAGCCGGGATACTCGCCGCTGTACTCCATGGTACGGCCGCTGAGGATCGTCGGATGCGCCGAATAACTCACCAAGTAGCACCGGTCTCCATCGTCCTGCTCCACCAGCAGGTAGCTCAACTCTGCGTCGACCGGCCCTTCGCGCGTGCGATTCCTGATGTACTCTTCGGCCTCGACGCCGCCGTGGGCGAGTCCGGCCGCCTCGAGCGCTTGATACGCGTCGACAATGGCGCCGGTAAAGGCCTTGGTCAAGAACGGGGGAATCTCGGGATCGTACTTGCCCCCTGTGACGTAGGCTGCCAATCCCGGGCCGAAGGCCCCCACGCTGCAATGGGTATGGCTCGCGCTGAAGTAAACGTCGTTAGCGGTCAACGGTGTGCGGCGCGCCACTTCCTCCCGGACCATTTCCGCCACATTCTCCGGGACGATCAATATGTCCGCTCCCACCAAAACCGCCGTATCCACGCCGTCGCTCAGTGCCAGCGCTTTGACGTATACGTCGTCGTGCACGCCCGTGGAGGGCGCGCCGCGCCGGTTCCCATAGCCCGCCATGGGCACACCGGGCTTGGGCGGGGTGATACATCGCTTGCCCCAGCCCGCCTGGAGCCGGCCGGGATTGACCGCGATGGCCGATTCCCGAGCGTTCGCATCGATGTCGGCCAGCGCCTGCCTGAAATAGCGCTTACCTTCAAAACTCCCGGAATACGTGGGCCAGGGCCCCACCAGGATCACAAACCCCGTTGTCAGAATAAGAACCAGGACGCCAAAAATAACGGCGACTTTTACCAATGTGCGCATCGGCCCTCTCCTCAAAACCGGCTTGCCTGCATCGAATTTGCGAACCGGATTACTAAGTACTCCATTTGCTCATAACTCTATTGCGGCCTTTAGGACATTGTCTTGTGCGCGGGAAACCAATTCAAACGCATCTTGCGTTTGCTCCAATGAAAACGAATGGGTCAGGAGGAGGTCCACGTCGATCTTTCCGGACGCGACCAACGCGATGGCCCTGGGGAAATCGTGCCGGAACCGCCGGCACCATTGTACTGTAAGTTCTTTGCGCCGGGCCACGTTCACCGGAATCGGATCGTTATCAGCACCGGAGATGCCGGTAAACACGCAGCGCCCCGCGGGCCGGGCCACCTTGCAGGCCAGGGCCGGTGTCTCTGAGGATCGCGCCGTATCGAATGCAACGTCGACCCCGCGGCCGTTGGTTTCTCGCAAAATCGTCTCGACGGTGTCCTGGGTATGGGCGTTGAACGAGTAATCGACGCCGCATTTCTTGCCTGCCTCAGCGCGGTAATCGAGCAGGTCGGTGCCGAACAGGTAGCCGATGCCTGACAACTTGGCCACCTGGGCCGTCAGCAGCCCAATGGGCCCGAGGCCCAGGATCGCCGCGGTTTCTCCAGGCTTGATGTGGGCCAGCTCGACGGTGTGAACCGCCACGGCCACGGGCTCGATCGTGGCTGCCACGGCAGGCCGCATCGACTCTGGCACCGGGAAACAGAACTCCGCGTGCACCGCCACGTACTCGCGCAACACGCCATCGTGGGGTGGCAGGCCGGGAAAGAACAAATCCCGGCAGACGTTGTAATGCCCCATGCGGCACCACTCGCACTTCAGGCACGGGATGCTCGGCTCAACGGCCACACGCCGGCCCACAAGACTCCGGTCGGCCTCGGCGCCGACTTCCTCGACGACCCCGGCGCATTCATGCCCCAGAATAAGCGGCTCGGTGATTGCCGTGTCGCCGATCCGCCCCTCCTCGTAATAATGCAGGTCCGACCCGCACACGCCTACTGACTCGACCCGGACCAGTGCCTCGTGTGGTTTCGGCACGGCCGTCTCCACCTCGACCATGCGCATATCGCGCGGGCCAAACCATTTGACCGCTTTCATGCGTGGGGGCCGAAGGGCGGCCTTCGTCATAGCTTCTGTTCCCCAACGCTTACAGATTGACGCTGGAGCCCTTCCAATTCTCAATCCGCCATTATGCCGCTATCACCTTAATAATCCGGCCGGCGCGCTCAGCGATGTTGACGAGATGGTCGCCGATGCGCTCGAGTTGGGCGAGATAGTCCAGGAAAATCACCCCGAGTTGGACTTGGCACTGGCCCTTCTCGAGCCGCTCGACATGGGCGTCCGTAGCTTTGCTGAGCAGGTCCGTGATTTCCTCTTCTCGTTTCAGAATCGCATCGACTTCGCTTAACTCAGGGCTTTCAAAAGTCCGGTAAATTGCCTCGAACTGCCTGTTCAGGATCTCTTGGAACCGGCGCATATCCTGCTCAGCATCTTGTGACACCTCCTGATTCCTCTCGCGCCTCAGGCGCGCCAGTTCGACTAGGTTCATCGAATGATCGCCAATGCGCTCGGTATCGTTCACCGCGTGGATCAGCGCGGGAATCAACGAGGCTTCAGGCGGGTTCAACGCCATCCGTGACAGTTCCACCAGGTAGGCTGTGATCTCGCTCTGCAGCCGGTCGATCACGTCCTCACGCCGCTCGAGCTTGGTTTCCATATCCCTCGGGCCCCCGAAGAACAATTCGCAGCTTTCATTAACCGACTTCTGCGCACGGCGGACCATGTATGTCACCTCGCGAACCGCCTGCTGAAGCGCCAGGGAAGGAGTATTGAGCAAGTGTGGTTCGAGGTACTCGAGTATGGTTTCACGGTCCGCGTCGGTGATTGGGATAATTCGCTCACAGATGCGCGCCATTGTGTTTACGAATGGTAAAAATAGCAGGCAATTGAATATGTTGAAGGCCGAGTGGGCGTTGGCCACGTGCCGCAGCAGGTTTTCGGGATGGTCCGTGAATACTTCGCCCGGGGTGATGGCGTCGACAAATCCCAGGAACAGCGGCTGGCCGTGCCACAATGGTATGAAGAGCAGAACGTACATGTACGTTGCACCGAATACGTTGAACAACGTGTGGGCAATCGCGGCGCGTTTCGCGTTGCGGTTGGCGCCCATCGAGGCCAGGAGGGCCGTAATAGTTGTCCCAATGTTGTCGCCGAGGATAAGGGGTACGGCCGTGTAAAATGTCAACAGTCCCTGACTCGCCAACGCCAGCACCAGCCCGACCGTGGCCGAACTGGACTGTACAAGCACCGTTGCAGCGGTACCGATTATGATACACATTAGTGCGGGGAGGGGCGGGACGATGCCACCCGGCCCGGGCGTGCAGTCGACTGTGTGAAATAGCGCCACAAACTCCGGGCTGTGCCGCAAAGGTTTGAGGATGTCAGACATGGTTTTCATGCCGAGGAATAACAAACCGAACCCGAGTATCGCCGTCCCCAGCGCCTTAATGCTCGGCTTGCGCGCCAGGCCCGCCAGGATCAGCCCAACCGCGATCGCCGGATAGGCCAAATCCTCCAGCCTGAACGCGATGATCTGCGCCGTCACCGTCGTGCCAATGTTCGCCCCGAACACCACGCCGATCGCTTGGCTCAGTGACACCAGCCCCGCGTTTACAAACCCCACGGTCATCACCGTGGTGGCGCTGGAAGACTGGACCATCGCGGTCAGCAGAGCTCCCACGCTCACCGCGAGAAACCGGTTGTGGGTCATCATCTGCAAAATGGCCTTCAGGCGGCGGTCGGCCATGCGCTGCAGCCCTTCCGACATCAGCTTCATGCCAAAAACGAAAATGGCCAAGCCGCCCAAGAGCACCACGGCTATCTGCCCTTTATCGGTGGCCACGGCCTCAAACTCGATCGCCCGGGCTTGGAACTGTTGCTCGAGGGCTACGTCGGGACGATGGTCGTCGATCTCGATATCGACGAAGTACTGCTGGGCCTTCTGCCCCAGCTTCCACGAGGTAACAGCCTTGCCGTCTTGGTCTGTCAGGACGATAGCCTTCCCGACGGAGGCGCCCTCGGCGTTTCCCACCACGTGGAAATGCACCTGCACACCCGCCGCAGGTGTTCCGTCCGGGTCCTGTAGATGCACCCCGAATTCCTCGATGACGCCCCCTGTGGGGCCCTCGAGGTCTTGACCAAACCGGTCGACGCCGGCGATGGCCCGCAGCCAAACTGGAGGAATCTCTTCGTGGCCCTCGAGCGACGCGCGCACGGCCACATCGCCTGAACGCCGGCCCAAGCGCAACACGGCCGAGGCCATCCCTCCCCCATCCGTCCTCGCGGTGAGTTCAGGAGTGTTGCTTTCCTTAAAAACCGCCCCCGTCTGCGGGTTCTCCACCTGGAAAAGCACCGTTACACCGGGAACCGGCCGCCGCGATCCCCTTCCCCCTAGAAGGCCCCCCTCCTGCGGACCTCCCACCACCACCTGGAACGGCTTGGGTAGCTCTGCACCATGCATGCCGCACTGGTTATTGCCCGACGCGTAGGGATCGAGGCCCAACGTGTCGGGCGCTACGGCCGTACGCGGACCGCACCCGTCAAGCGCAATCAGGATAACCAGGAGCGAGAAGATAAGAAGATACGGGCAGACCGATTTCTTCACATACGGCATCTTAAGTGCTCCGACTTCCTAAACGAGCTGACGCAGCTTTTGACAGAGAAAAACAAATAAGCAGTCACGCGTCGGCTGAGGTAAATGGGCGGTCATTTAAGCTGGATAATTACATTTTGACAGAACCATTTATAGACAGGATGATAGAGGATATAAGCTTCTTTAGCACCCTGCCAACAAATGATCCTATCTCCCCTCTACCGCTCGTTTGCGACGATAAGCAAAAAAGGAACTGTCCTAGGGAGTCTCCCGAGCAGAGAATGTCCCTGTTCTTGCGCAAAGAGTACCATTTCCCTACAAGGTCATTCAATCACCGACCCGAGCAAGACGGTGGCAAGTCCACCATCAAACGGCAGGCCAAGGGCACGCCCCAAGGCCAAAGCTGCCACGCGCATCTCCAGCGCTTGGGGCCGATGCAGCTACACGTAGAGAAGAAGCGCCGCGCCCCAACGGCAA
>Ga0315533_1002459_pt1 | contig 12854 bp, 11 predicted proteins | sample SalMarSW160130MG_FD_203081 | JGI IMG/M metagenome (GOLD analysis project Ga0315533, IMG submission 203081) | Salt marsh sediment microbial communities from the Plum Island Ecosystem LTER, Massachusetts, United States - Salt Marsh Sediment SW1601-30 ...
TCTCTTCAGGGCAGAACACGACTTCCGTTACCTCCCACTGACTGGACAATCCAAGAGCTTTGGCAAACAAGGATTCTGTGCTCATTCAATGGTCTCCTTCGCTTAGAGCTGGATCCCCATTCTACCTCCATTACCCACCCCAAACAGCGAGGAGCCATTTATTTACCCTTACAGCCCTCACTTGGAGTTGCAGTTGCCTCTTCTGCCATTATCTCATGCATTTTTCGTCTCACGTTTTCTTCCAAACGCTTCCTTATATTGTTTGGAATAGGAGCGTAGGGTTTTCCGGGCGCTCCACACTTCAGAAAACCCGCAGCCTCCACCATAGGCTTGTAAACCGAGGGATCACCGGCGGGTCTCATCTTATATCCTGAAACAAAATAGGGAGCTAAAAGGTCATTGATTTTGTACTGCAGTTTTATAGCCTCTTCCCATCTTCCCTCCTTACAGAAAGCGTATGCTCGAAGTATCAATTCAGGCATCATGCAAGCAACGAATGAGAAGCACCCCTTCCCCCCCCACATCATTGTGGGTACAAAGAGGGTGTCGATATGCATAAAGGCCAATTTACTAATCTTGACTATTTGCATCCAATGTGAAAAGTCAAGAGTTGTTTCTTTGCTCCCCAGAAGGGTAGGTATTCTAGCGAGTTTAGCGAAGGTTCTCGCGTTATGGAGTACCCTTCCGGTAAAGGGGTTGTTGTATACAATGATCCCTATGTTCGGACATGCTTCCGCTATGTCCGTATAGTAGCCTATAACTTCCTTCTCATTTAGCACTTGATAGAAAGGCACGACATTCATCACAGCGTCAGCGCCACATTCCTCCGCGAATTTGGTTTTCTTGATTGCTTCCTTTGTATTTACAGCTGAGCATCCAGCTATAGCCCGAGTCTGTTGGCTTTTCGCAGTTTCTTCGACAAGAGCTTCGATTAATCTCTGGTGGTCCTCCCACGAAATGGTGTTGAATTCTCCCACTGTCCCAGTAGTTACTATACCATGAATTCCTGCTTTGCACAGTTTACGCAAGTTTTCCCGAAACGTTCTCTCGTCAAACTTCCCACTTCGGGCAAATGGTGTAGGAACCAATGCATAGATACCTTCCATCTCTTCTCGGCTTAACATCCTACGCTTCCTCCTTTCAATCCATATTGCGTGCTTGTTTTCTTATGGCGAAAAGTAATTGGGCATTTAGGGGTAAGCTGCTGTAGTAAGAGAGTCCGCAGGCCAATATCTATGGATGCGGATTTTCGCATTTTCAGATTACATGCACTTCTTCGTAACAAGGGTGTTACCATATTACTCTACTCCTTTCAATCTGGGATCCAACTTGTCCCTTAGCGCATCACCAAGGAGATTGAGACAGAGTACCACAATGAAGATGTTCAAGCCAGGGAATGTTACATACCAAGGGGCTCGGCTAATGTGAAAATAGCCACTTCTAAGGATGTAACCCCATGAAATGGCAGGAGGTTGTAACCCTAGTCCCAAAAAGCTTAATGCAGCCTCGATTTTGATATTCAAGGCTGCATACAAAGTTGCATAAACAATAATTGTAGGGAAACAGTTGGGAAGTAACGATCTGAACACGATGTATGCTCGTGTCGCTCCCACGGCTTCAGCAGCTTTAACATAGTCTTCTCCTTTTTCTTTGAGAGCAGCAGACCGAGTCATTCGTGCCATTCGTGGGATCGTCGCCAAGGCTATTGACAAGATGACCGTTATCATTTGACCGCCTAGCACCACTACGAATACCATGGCTACGATAATTGGAGGAAATGCCATTAGGGCATCACATAGTCTCATTATTAGGCTGTCTAAAGCTTTTCCTTCATAGGCCGCAATAAGGCCCATTGGGACCCCGATGACCAGAGCCAAACCTACCGATCCGATAGCCACAAGTAGAGTCGTGGCAGTACTTGAAATAATCATACTGAAAATGTCTCTACCGCACTCATCCGTCCCAAAGGGATATTTGAGAGTTGGCGGGGTCAAAACATCCGAGTAATGCATCTCTCGAGGGTCATATGGTGCTAACCGGGCGCCTCCAACTGCGATTATGACGTATACCAGCAAAATAAGTAACGCGGCGAATCCACCTTTATAGCGCAAGATGAGCCTAGTAAGACTGCTAGTTTTCATCGTCACAGTATCATGCATTCTCAGATCCTTTTCTCAAAGAGGGTAGGCCCATTCTCTTTTCCGTTATCAATCGTACACTATCCTTGGATCAATAAGTACATAGAGGATATCCACCATGATGTTAACGAAAATGTAAGCAGCGCCTACCATTACCACGATATCCTGAATGACGTTGTAATCTCTTTGAGAAATTGCCGTTACCAACGCCCTTCCAATACCGGGGAGCGCAAAGACTGTCTCGACAATCGCTGCTCCTCCAAAAAACAGCGCAACGTATAGTCCTAAGAGGGTCGTTATTGGTATAAGGGCATTTCTAAGAGCATGTTTATACAAGACAGATTTCTCGGGCAAGCCTTTCGCTCTTGCCACCTGTAAATATTCCTTTGGGAGAATCTCCAACATGCTCGAACGGGTGAATCTCATAAATGGAGCGGTGAGAATCATCCCCATCGTAATGCCGGGTAACACAAGATGTCTGAGATTATCTAGAGGATCTTTTACGAAACTCACATAGCCTACAGAGGGAAGCCAGCCTAGCTTCACAGAGAAGACTAGGATCAAAAGGATAGCCAGCCAAAAATCAGGCATAGATAGTCCAAATAGTGTTAAAACAGTTGCCCCATAATCCACTATCGTCCCCCTGTGAATAGCGGTGAACATCCCGATAGCCACTCCACAGATTACAGCAATCGGTAGGGAGAAAAGTGCCAGCTCCATTGTAACCGGAAGGGTGGTCGATAATATCTTTGAAACAGGCCTGCGGAAAAAATAAGACCTACCCATGTCTCCTGATAATAAACCCTTTACCCAAATACCATATTGTACAATTAAGGGCTTATCCAATCCAAACTGCTTTCTTACTTTCTCTATATCTTCTTGGGTTATGGACGCGGTGACTCCACCAAGATAAAGTTTGGCTGGATCTCCAGGCACAGACCGCATGAGTAGAAAAATCCCTAATGACACTAATAACAAAATTGGGATTGCCTGTAGCAGGCGTCTTATTATGTATACATACATAGATTACCTTATCCTCCAATTAATGGTCATTCTTGAATCCGGTCATTTTGGGTACGGGGATAACCAACGTTCGTATGGCATTGCTCCGCCTCGCTGTAGCGGGTATCCTTCCCCCCATCTCTCGGACATCTTTTTCTGGAGTTCCTCTAAGGACAAAGGCTCATATGTGTGTTTGCTAAGCAACTCTTCATTGAGAGTAACGCCAAGCCCTGGTGCAGACGGAACGGTGATGAACCCATCCTCGAATTCCAATGGCTCTGTAAGAAAATCCGTATCTAGAGAACGCGGCCAGAATTCCATCATCAAATGATTGGGAGTGGCTGCTCCGAGGTGCAAATGTGCGATGGTATCAAGAATCTCTTCTCCATCATGATTTACCACAGGAATTCCATGCCACTCTGCAAATTCGCAAATCGACTTCAACATCCACAATCCTCCATGCAGGCCTGCGTCTGGGTTTACTATATCGATCCATCTATGTCGGATCAGGGTTTTGATGCCTTCGAGAGTTTGGTTTTCCCCAGCCATGATTGGGACGCTGACCGCCTTTCTGATGTCAGAGTACGCTTCCGGGTCTCCAGGGGGAATTGGACATTCAATGAAAAGGGGATTGTACTTTTCAAGCTCTTTGATTAGCTTGATTGCCGTATAGGTATTGTATCCCCAATTCAAGTCCATGGCCAGCTTAACCTGTGTGCCGACAGCCTTTCTGCAGACTCTGAATTGCTCTATAGCCTGGTCAATACCCCACCCGCCTCTAAGCTTCACGATATCAAAGCCCCGTTCAACGCAGTGCAGGACGTGTTCAGCAAACAACTTAGGGGAACCAGCGCATTGCCAAGCAATTGATGCATAAACCCTTACCCTTTCACGGAAACGTCCGCCGAGCAGTGTATAAACTGGGACTTTCAACTTCTTACCCATAATATCCCATAAGGCAATCTCTAGGCCCGAAAGAGTCGATAGGCATTTCAACCTGTTTCCCATGTTTCTTTTGTTTCCCATAGTATCTGAACAGAGCATAAAGATCCTTTGAGGCTCTGAGGGGTCTTTCCCAATGACATACGGCCGCATAATGCTTAATCCGAATTGTATCTCTTCCGGCGTTGTTTTTCTGCCAACTGGGCCGATGCCAGTGATCCCAGCATCTGTTTCTACTCGTATTATGTTGTTTCGTGCTATCTTCCCGGTAACATCGTAGCTAAAGGGTTTCCCAAATTCATCCATGGGAATGGGATAACTTACTAAGTTAATATCGGTAATTCTCATTATGAGTCCTTTTTCAGGGTTTTCGGAGAAAAACAGCTTGTTTCAGCTCCTTTCTAGTGATCCAAATACTGAATAGCTTGCGGAGGGCTCCAATTTCTCTTAAATGTCTCGGCATATAGTGCATGACAGCGATACCCAGCATAGTAGGATATATGTTTCTCAAAAACCTGTATATCGAGATTTGGTCGAGATTGTGTTTTGAACTCTCTTAACGCAGCTATTTTTTTGTCTATGGTGTTTTCTATGTCAATGTAACAATCAGGGATGAAGCCTATTTCCGGCGCAAGTCTCATAGGGGTGATCGTATAGTGAAAAATATTTTCTACTTTGAAGGGAGGCATTTCATGCAACGCCGCCGTAGTCTCAAATCCGAGTAGTCCAGAATACTGACATGCGCGAAGAGTACTTTCCCCAGCAATGGCATGGTCAGGATTGACCCAATCTCTAATCCAATGGGTGAGAACGGCAGTTGGCCTAACCTCTCTAACAACTTCGACCATTTGTTTTAACTCGGTTCGTCCAATTACCAATGGGCATTCCTCGAAGTCAAGAAACTTTACGTCTGCTCCGATAATCTCCGCAGCCTTCTTGGCTTCCTCTTTTTTCATATTCTTTATATCACTTACTGTCGCGGAAGACTTTCCAGCTGCTTTTTCCTCCCACAGGCGAAAGGCATGGGACCGCTCTCCATACGTTAGGCAGACGATCACAACTTGGTCTCCCCTTAAAGAGTGCTTTGCCAAAGTACCTCCAGCGGCCAGAAAAGGGTCCGCTGCATGCGCTCCAAATGCGAGAATTCGACCAGTCTCCATTCCAACTCCTTTTTATATCGCATCTACAGTTGTGCCTATTTCTTCCTCCTCGATACCTGCTGAAAGAAAATCAGGTCAGCAATAAAGGATTCCTTTTGACTACTTACTTTTGCAACGATACTGCTATCATGATTAGTTGACAGGGGGTCTATTTTAAGTAGACAGCCATACATTTTGATGACGACTCATAGGCCGCAAGAACTATCTCCAGGGCCTTTTTATTGTCTTGAGGCCTCGTCATAGGTTGTGCATTTTTCTCAATGCATGTTGCGAAGTGCTCAAGAGCCCTTTTGTGGCTGAGTAGCGCGAATTCCAGTCGATTTCCATAAGCCATTTTCCTTGTTTCAGTTCTTTTCCCCATATTTTGGTATATCGCAAGCGAGGTCTGGAAGTTCTGTGCTCCATCTGTGTTGACGAGTATGGTTCCTTGATCCCCTTCGAGCCTCATTCTAGCGCGAAACCCGGGCAAGCCCTTAGTAACGAGGTACTGGAGGAGGAAAGCGTTTTTTTCTTTTTCGAAATGGATCTGCACGGCATTGATGTGATCTGCTTTAGGATTAATCACTTCCTTCTCCAGAGCAAGAGGCACCTTGGGAAAATGAGCGTATACGCTTATCGCTTCTTCCGCTAGCCAATACCTGATTACATCGACCCAGTGTATGCCCCACTCGTAGAACCAGAGTTTGTCCGACTCTTTCAACCAACCTGTTGACGAATAGTCTCGCACAGGAGGAGTATACACTTCTATCTGGACCCAATGCGGCTCGCCAATAAGACCTTTGTCGATAATCTCCTTTGCGTCCAGAACGCCGTCGAACCACCTATAATTCTCATTGACCATGACCTTCCTGTCAGAGTTTTCCATGGCTTTGATGATCCGGTCAGCGTCGTCCAAAGAGGGGGCCAACGGCTTTTCCACTAGAACGTGACTGCCGTAAGATACACATTGCTCAGTTGCTGAGGCGTGTACCGCAGGAGGGATAGCAAGAATTGTAATCTCTGGCTGTTCTTTCTTTAGCGCCTCTTCCAAATCTGTATAATGTCCCTTAACAGCATATTCCTCAGGGATCTCCTTGAATCGCTCTTCGTTGCTATCACAGACTGCGGTTAGATCGATCACGTCGCTTTCCATGCACGCCGGTAAATGTCGCTCGAGCCCCACACTTCCCAAGCCAACCAATAACATCCTAAACTTCATAGCAAAACCTCCGTTTTAGCAGTTTCAACTATCCTTCATAAACGCTGTATTGTTCCTTTTAACTCATGTAAACCTATATCTTCCAACTTCTGATCGGTAGGACCGTATCTATCGAACCCTCTCAGTTCATAGAATTCATCGATCTTTTCTTGCAGCCTCTGCTCCGATAGCCCCTTCTCAGTGACGGCATTTGCACCTTCCGGGAGATCAGGTGAAGACTCTAGTAGCCGGGGGGGGAGATAATCATCCTTTCTGGTGTATCCGTACCTGGCTGCGTGGAGTTTCAGAAGGATGTAGTTGCGTTCTCCAATTCTGAGCATCTCGTCAGGATCAACCCGAAGACCAGTTACGCCACGTACTAAGGCCCGGATTAGTGGGTAATTATAGTTCGGGCCAATAGAGGCGTTCGTAAAGGCACACATGATGAGGGAATTAGTGAAAGATCTGAGATCCCCATAGATCTTGGCAATCCGTGCTTTGTCTTTCCAGCTGAAGCGATCCATGGGCTCTACTACCCCCAGTTCAGGAGTAAGAGGTTCGCTTTCGAGGAAGTAATCGTGAACTCCTTCCATATGTTGTCCGCCTCTTGGAGTGGTTGCGTAATCTATGGCAAAAGCCATCTTGCCTCTGGGATCATGCATGGGAACTTCCTGCCCTTTGATCGCCACAGCGCAGTCCTCAGCGCCCAGCTCCTTAGCCAGATAATCGATTCCTTCGGCTATTAAGTCACCAACCCCCTGGCGAAAGGCAATTTTGTCAATAATCTCAATGATCCCCTTAGCACTACCCCACTTTAAGTCAAGATCTACTTTACCTTTTTCCACACATTCCATTAAGAAAGCTATGATATTTCCCGCGCTGATTGTATCAATGCCATATCTGTTACATTTCTGATTGGCAAGCGCAATTGCGTCAAGGTTGTCATTCAAGCAATTTGAGCCAAATGCAGCAAGGGTTTCATACTCAGGCCCTCCAAATTTCTCAAGGACTTCTTCGCCTTCAAATGTTGTTCTCACTACTCGCTTACAGCGTACAGGACAAGCCGTACAGGTATCTCGTCCCACTAATATGCTTTTGCACATTTCCTCGCCACTTATTTTTTCTACTCCCTCGAAAGTTCCTCTGGTAAAGTTCGCCGTGGGAAGAAGATGCCACTCGTTGAATATCAACATGCCCAGGCCGGTTCCATATTCACCTGCCGCTTGGAGCCCCTGGTTGTCGGCCAGGTTCCTCGCAAAGTTTGACCTGCTTTTAAGGAAGGCTTCTCTATCTGCAACCTGTTTCTCTAAACCGCCTTTGACTACGACTGCCTTGAGATTCTTAGACCCCATCACTGCACCCCAGCCTGGGCGGCCAGCAGCGCGGTTATAATCGTTGATTATGCAAGAGCATTGCACCAATCTTTCCCCTGCAGGTCCAATAGAACTTACTCTTGCTCCTTTGTGCCAGGCTTTGAGGGTGTCTTCAGTTTCGCCAGTGTCTTTCCCCCATAGCTCATCTGCGGGATGAATGGATGCCTCTCCTGCAATGAGAGAAATGTACTTTGGGGTACTCGCTTTGCCCCGAACGATGATGCCGTCGTATCCCGACGTTCCAAGCTCATGCGCAAAAAAGCCTCCTGCATAGGATCCGTTTACGGTCCGTGTCTTTGGAGATATGGCCATGACCAAGTGCCTACCCGCACCAGGGATATTTAGGCCTTGAAGCGGACCAGTTCCAAAAACGATTATGTTACCAGGGCTTAACGCATCTTCCCTTCCGCTTAGCTCCCTCAGAAGAATCCTTGCAGCAATTCCACGCCCCCCGAGATGTTTCGTAAGCCAACTCTCTGGTATCTCGTAATCGGAAATACTTCCTGTGGTGAGGTCAATGTCTAAATATTTTCTCCAATATCCGAACAAAGTATCGCCACCTCCTTGAGAACTAAAAGTATTAAAAATAACCTTCTTTGTTATATAGGCTCCATGAGAGCTCAGGGCCTAGAAATTGTCTTAGACCATTCATTATGTTCATTCTTATGTCAATTCACAACCTTTATCTCAGAAAACTGCACAACTATAAGTTGACTATTATTTCCTTTCTATAAGACCTTTCATATAGCCAATAGCGAAAAGCCGCCCTTTTGTTTCGTAGCCGGGGCGATCGTTACTCTCCCCTGCCATCGTTGGCACATGATCAGGACGGATTGGGCCCTCGAAACCAATTTCTTGGTATGCCCGTATCGCTGCTAACATGTCAGTTGGGCCGTCATCAACCCACGTTTCCACAAAGTTAACAGCATTTCCTTTTATATCCCTGAAATGCGCGTAGTGAATCTTGTTTCCGAAGTGACGAATCGCTGAGGGAATGTCAACTCCCATCTCCGCAAAACAACCTTGACAGAAGCAGATCCCATGATGCGGGCTTGGGCAAAGTTCCATTGCTCGATCGAACGCTTCTATACTTCGAATAATTTGAGGCAGCCCTCTAATAGAAGCTACAGGGGGGTCGACTGGGTGCAAAGCCATCTTGACATCCGCCTTTTCTGCCACGGGAACGACATGCTTCAGAAAGTACTCGAGATTCTTCCAGAGATCCTCTTCGCGGATACCTTCGGTATTAAGTGATGGCCCGCGCTGCATTTGTTCATGATTGTACCCTGTGGCTAATGAACCGCCACGCGAACGAACTGTTTTAGAAGTGCGCAACCAGTTGCTAACGCCTCCGACACTAACCATCCACGTCCACGAAACAATAGGAATGCCGACAGCGCCCATGTTCATGAGAAGTTCGCAGAAATGACGAATCTCTTCGTCGCGATTTGGCCCGCTAAGTCGGATACAATCCATTCGCTCCTGTGAGAGGCCACCTTCGTATACCATCAGGCGGAAGCCAGCGTCTTCGAACGAGTTTTTTAGAAGCAAAAGCGACTCAAACTCCCATGGTTTCCCACATTCGGGCGTTTCTTTCACCTTTGTGGTAGCGTGTGTTACGCCTATCTGCTTAGCGAGCTCCCATCTTTCGTTAGGCTGTGAATTGAGAATCAGCGCTAGCTTCATAGCAGCCTCCTTCTTCAACCTTCATATGCATTGAGCAAAGCCCCCCCCTTAGTAATCAGGGGGGGGGGGCATCTGTTCACTTATTTAGCCATGTTTGATCGACATAAAACCAGTTCACGTCTCCCGAGGAGTCGAAGTTCATCACATATCCGTGAGCTGCGTTGTAAGCTTCTGTCCACAGGATTACCCGCAGCGGCAACTCTTCCATCATGATCTCCTGCATTCTGTCGTAGATTTCCTTCCGAGCAGCTCGACTCACTTGTTCAAGCGCTTCCTTGCGGAGATTCACCTGAACCTCTTCGTTTCGATATCCAGAGTAACTTGGAATATTGAGGATCGTAGTTCCCCAATAATGGTCAGGGTCCGAAAGCCGAGTATTTGGGAAGCTCCAGAATGCATAAGGCTCTTGCGGTTCTGGTACTACGACCTCCAGCCACCGTCCTAGCTCCATAGGAATTATCTCCAGCTCAACTCCGGCTTTGGCTAGTTCAGAGCCGATTATCTCAACTACCTGATAGTACTGAGGGTTAAATGCCTTATTGGTTATCTTCGCCTGCAGTTTGGTGATCCCAGCTTCCTCAAAGAGCCTCTTTGCTTCGTCAATGTCATACTCGGGGAAAGTGAAATCGGGGTTGTAAGCCCAATGTCCCGGTGGCAAGAAGCCTTGAGCGGGTGTGAATATCCCTTCGTAGACGACTTGGTTTATCAATTCAGCGTCTATACAGTGAGCAATTGCTTTTCGCACAAGAAGGCTATCTGTTGGAGGGAAGAGGTTGTTAAAACAAACATAGAGCCATATGGGGGCTCCACCGGCATGCATTTTGATGTTCGGATCGTTCAACATAGCTTTCAGATCAGCTATCGGGATTGGTATCTTTGAGGTGAGCATATCCACCTCTTTTTGCTTGAAAGCCACTAGAGCTGTCGTAGCATCAGGTACGATTCTGAATTCAATTGCGTTGAGATAAGGCAGTCCCTCTTGCCAGTAGTCATCGTTTCTAACCAGAGTAACGTGATCATTCGGAACAAACTCCCCAAGCTTGAAAGGTCCCGTACCGACGGGTTCTTCCGCGAGGCGTTCCACAGCTTCGGGAGGATAGACGCGGGCCTTCCCCATTAACTCCAAGAACGGGGCGTAGAAGCTCTCAAAGTAGATGCGGACAGTATAATCATCAAGAGCCTCGATTCTGTCCACAGTTTGAAATATGGGGCTTTCCATGGATGGGGGGTCGTTCTCCTTTATTCTCTCGAAGCAAAAGACCACATCGTTTGCGACCAGTTCCCTTCCGTTGTGGAATTTTACTCCTTCTCTTAGGTGAAACGTTACATCCTGTGTTGTTGCATCCCAGGATTTGGCTAGAAGCGGGACGATTTCCCCGCGTACGTTTCTCACTAAACCTTCGTAAATACAACTCAGGTATCGTTCCCCAATCCCTGTAGCAATCTGGGGATCCCAACCTTCTGGATTTGAGTCATTTCCTATTACTAGAGTCCCACCGTATTTTGGGGTCAAGATTGAAGTTTCACCTTGAGCGAAAACAACGCCAAAAGCTAGTAACAAGATACTTAACAAAGCAACGACACACAGTATGAGATTCGCATGCCTGATTTTCATTTTACCTCCTTTACAAATATTAAAATTAAATTAATCACTATTCTGCGATTCGTATCACCTCCAATAAACCCTTCATGTAACCGATACCAAAAAGACGGCCGCTGATCTCATAACCTGGACGCTCGTTTGTTTCACCAAACATCGTAGGAACATGGTCAGGGCGAATTGGCCCATCAAAACCGACTTCTTGGTAAGCGTGTAGAGCCGCCAGCATATTGGTTGGCCCTGCATCAGGCCACACCTCTGCGAATCGTTCCGCAGTTCCCTTGACATCGCGGAAGTGCGCACAATGGATCTTACCAGCAAAGTGGCGAATTGTGGCAGGAATATCCACTTCCATCTCAGCAAAGCAACCTTGACAGAAACAAAGCCCGTGGTATTTGCTTGGGTACATCTCCAAGGCGCGGTCACATGCGGATACACTTCGAATAATGCGAGGCATGCCTCTAATTGGTGACAAAGGAGGATCAGCTGGGTGCAGAGCCATCTTTACATTTGCCTTTTCCGCGACAGGGATCACCCGCTGCAAAAAGTAGTCCAGGTTTCGCCACAAGGCTTCTTCGGTAAGGCCTCCAACATTTGCCGCAGGGCCTCGTTCCATTTGCTGATGATTGTAGCCGCTTACGAGTGACCCCGCGCGCGCGCGAATGGTTGTGGATGTTCGTAACCAGACGAACTTTGCTGTCCAGCCCCATACCAGGACCGGAATACCGCAAATTCCTAAGTTTTCTATGAAGCAATTGAAGTTTTGAATTTGCCGGTCGCGGCCGGGCAAACCAAGGGCTATCTTGTCCTGCGGAGGTCCCCCTCCTATCATCTGAACAGCAAAACCTGCCTTGTTAAATCGATTCTTCAGCTCCACGAGTTGCTTGAGCTCCCATGGGCTTTCTAAAGGCTCCACGTTGTACGTAGAACCAATCGCGGACGGCGCTGCACTAGGTTTCCTTCTAGATGGATTCGTCGCTATCCCGACGAATGTTACCGCATGGGTTATTCCAACTTGCCGTGCAAGCTCCCAAGAGCTATTTGGCTCAGATGGCAACGCTAAGGCTAGCTTCATCCGCGTCTTCCTTTGATAATATTTCTAGATATCTTCAAACATAAGCCGATACAGCAGCTCAATAACATATAGCCTGGGGCTGCTTTTCTTTTATTCCACATTTAACTAGGGCACTCGCGCACGTAACTTGTGGCGTCTCATCATCACGGTAACGCTCCCCCACAGATTTCGTAGATTTAATCCCAGTCCTATATCCATAAACCGATACAATATACTCACATATTACTCCTTCAACCACGTTTTTTCGACATAAAGCCAGTTATGGAGATATGGGCATTGAAACCCCATTACATACTCATGGGCTATGTTATATTCATACATCCACAAAAGCGGCACGATAGGGAGTTCTTCCACAAGGATTTTTTGCATTTCGAGATATACGTCCTTACGATCCGCTCGCTCAATGCAGCTTAAGGCTTCGGTACGTAGCCGCTCTTGGACTTCTTCATTTTGATACCCAGAGTAGTTTGGAACATTTAGTATAGTTGTCGACAAGAAGTCGTCAGGATCGGGAAGTCTTGAGCTTGGACAGACAAAGAAGGCAAATTCCTCCTGAGGTTCAGGAACGACTATTTCGACCCATCGTCCGACCTCCATTGGAACTATTTCCAAATCAACGTTCGCTTTTTTGAGCTGCTCGCCCAGTATTTCCACTATCTGATACCAAACAGGATTAAAAGATTTGGCTGGTTGTTTTGCTA
>Ga0315533_1002460_pt1 | contig 12849 bp, 18 predicted proteins | sample SalMarSW160130MG_FD_203081 | JGI IMG/M metagenome (GOLD analysis project Ga0315533, IMG submission 203081) | Salt marsh sediment microbial communities from the Plum Island Ecosystem LTER, Massachusetts, United States - Salt Marsh Sediment SW1601-30 ...
AATCCAGCCGACTCGTTACACTCGCGGCTGATTTCTTCGTTATGAAAGGCGATGGAAGAACATATGGACAGTAATGAAGTTTTGTTTTTCGAACACTATGCAGCCGCCCAGTCATTGAAGAGTTTCTGGACTCAGTTGGCCAGCACTTATGGCTGTATGATGATTGTTTTGACCCCAAATATGTTGATAATAAAGCCCCATTGGTTCGCAAAATGGTTGTTAAGTCTACTTCGCCTGGATTTATGTCATGAAATACCCATTACAAGGATTAGAGGTGTAATTGAAAAGGGGAAATGGTCCAGCTATGGCAAAGTGGAATTGCATTTCCAGACAGTGGAGGGCAAAGATCAAAAAATATTGCTTTACATGAAGAAATATCGTGAATTTATTGACAAGGCGACAAGCGCCATACACCGATAGCAACATTTCATAACAAGGGCATTAAGAGCGACGGCAAAAGGCCGCCGCGCCTTATGCCCACCGTTGGCCTTAAATGAAAATGAATAATCTTCGTAACATAATCGAAAATCCCCTACTTCGTAACACCCATGAGAGGAAACGTGCTGATATCAAAGAGAAGTTTCCTGAATTGACACATTGTCCACATGATCGCTTCCTTTCTATTCACAAGTATATTAAAAAATCGCCACAACGTTTTTATTCAAATTCTGTCTACAACAAATTTATTGAATGGTTAAAGGATAGAAATCGAATTAACCAAGCACAATTGCAGCAATATCTATTAGAGCATGACGCAGAGTTGGACCGGGCTTCCCTTCATCTCGAAGAAATCAACAATTTAGACTGGCATGACTTTTTCGAAAAACTTGATGACTTCGAGCTCATTAGATTTGTTGATCAACAAATACACCCTACTTATCTTAGGCTCACAGAAGCCGTCTTCACACCCATTTGCCGTATCGTCGCCTATTTCTCGCGCCTTGATCGTGGTAAGGGGACTGATGGCCTTGATTTATGGCCAATTGTTGAGGAATTAACGAACACCAACTTGTGCGAGGTTGTTAATCCATACAAGCATATAGTCCGAAATGCCATTGCTCACGGAGGTATTACATATCTCCAGAACGAAATTCTTTACCGAGATAAGAAAGGGAATGAAGAAAAATACAGCGATACAGATATTGTTCGAACATTTGATGATCTTCTTGATACTTGCAATGCTTTGGCTCTTGCACTTTCTCTTTTCCTTCTTGTACATCAACCAAATGGATATGGATTACCTCAACAGCTACTGTTGGAGGAGCTCAAAGAGGAAACAAAGACCCCATGGTGGGAGGTTGTAGGTTGTACACCCTCTAAATTCACCGGATTGAACCAACTGATAATATATGCTAGGCCAAGCACTGCTGATTATGGAAAGGTCCAAATATCAACATTTCAGACAGGAGTTCTTGCTGAAAGTTTTGCGCCCGGCTATGATCGCTTTTTCTTTTCCATTCGTTCATCCTCTTCCTTGCCTGGGTGGGCGGCGTTCGATGGTAAAAAGCTTCATGATTTAAGGAATAAACAAGATGCCATCCTCGAAGATTACAAGGGCACAATTCAAGACGATTTAATATTTTATGTCCCCCGAATAAAAACACCCAGATTCATTGCTCGGATTCAGAATATTATGCTGAGTTTTAAACTTAACATGCCAATTGCTATATCAGATATGAAAAGGCAACTTGGCTGGCCAGAAATACACATCCGAGAAGCTAATATCCATAGGAATGCCTGGGGTGTTGTGCTTAAGGCGAGTATTTTTATAGAATTTCATGATAGTGAAATAACACAAGATCTTATACGAAAGTTCCGGAGAAAAATTGTCCGAAAAGCTCTCTCAAAAGCACGTAACAAAACGCCAATATACAAAATTTCCCGCTTTCTTCCCTTGGGTTTCACTCGTATTAGCGTATTCTGCAAAGATTATCGTCGCAGACGTCTTTCAGGATTTGGCCTAGGTCGCCCTTTAGTATGTACAATTCAGGTAAAGCGGATTCAGAGAATACGAAGCCCTGATATAATGGGCTCTACTATTGAACAATTAGGGGGTTATCGTATTGCATGGAACCGGGCTTGGCTGGAAGAGCGCTCAGGCCAACAACCGCATTAACTCGGACTGGCAATTACGCTGCGCTCCATTGCCATCCGGTTATGCGGAGCGTTGGCCTTAAAAGGTTTGTATATGAAACAATTTTTCTCATGCCGAAAAGCTAGCAAAAAGGACCTTCCTGAAGTGCTCAGGGTATATGCACAGCCTGAAATGGATGAAGAGAATGTCCTATCATTATCTGAAGCTGAACATCTTTTCGAGAAATTTGCACGCTATCCAGACTATAATATCTACGTTGCCGTACATAACGAGCAAATCGTCGGATCATTTGAGTTACTTATCATGGATAATCTAGGCCATTTAGGCGCTCCTTCGGCTATTATCGAAGATGTCGTTGTTGATCCGAAATGGCAAGGACAAGGCATAGGGAAAATGATGATGCAGGAAGCGCTTAAAATTTGTAACAGAAAGGGTTGTTACAAAGTAGTACTTTCCGCTAACCTCAAAAGGGAACGGGCGCAGGCATTCTATGAATCATTGGGTTTCGAACGCCACGGTTACAGTTATTACGTCAGCGGCCAACAAGGCGTTTCACCCGAGCCACGACGGCTTCGCCGCGTGGGCCGGTGAACTTTTCGTTGGATTGTAAAGGAGGACTGAGTGCTGCCAGATCTACCCAAATTAAAAGCTGATATTGCTGAAGTGTTCCATACAGTTTTCAAGAACCGCTTGAACGCGTATTTGGGTGTAGTTGGGGAAGTCCCACGACACTTCATAAAAGAAGGGGGCAACCCGGTAACTTTTCGTCCAGATGCTAGCCGCGATGAAACAAAACTCAAGGCAGCATCTGCAGAAACTATGTTTAAGATTGAAGAAATTCCACACCTTAGCGTTGAAGAACGAATTGCCAGGTTGGATGCCGCTGCGCGAGAAATGGCCAATCAGATAAGCTCACATGCATTTGCAGAAATTAACGAAGCTGTAAATAAAGTAGGTAACGTGGTGGATGCGAAAGGGAAACCATTTACTGCTGAAGCTCTTTTTGAAGTATTGGAAAAGATTCAGATGGACTTTGAGGATGATGGCATAAAACACAAAGAACTCACCATAGTAATGCCCCCAGCAATGATCGACCGCGTAAAAGCAACCATGGCGCAAATCCATCAAAATCCTGAATTAAGCAAACGTTATAAGGAAATTATCGACAAGAAAAGGATGGAATGGCGTGATAGAGAAGCTGCTAGAAAATTGGTTGGATAGCGCTAGCGAACGAAGCTATCAGGCAAGCTTCGTTCAGATGCTTGCAACGCAAGGGTACTGCGTCCTTCACAGCACTCGCCACTGTGCTCTAGAATTTGGTAAAGATGTCATTGCCATTGCACCTGACGGTGTACCGTGTGCATTCCAGTTGAAGGGAAACCCAGGTGGACGGCTAGGATTAAACGAGTTTAGGTCAGATCTACAGCAACAACTCATTCAGCTTATGTCACAACCTATTGTTTTCCCAGGCATTCCCGAGGGTGTGGCACATCGGTCTTTCTTGGTATCCAATGGCTATTTTGATGAAGAGGTGCATCGGGCAGTTGATGATCTGAATCGAGGACTTTATCTGTCCAAACTCTCTCTGATCGGCCGTGGGCAGCTGATTGCTTGGGCTAATGACATTGGCATCAGTCTCTGGCCAAGTGAAATGAGCAACATTCGTGAACTACTCGAAGTCTTCCTCTTTGACGGGCGTGATTTATTGCCGACAAAGCGCCTTACATCAATGTTGGATGAGATGTTTGCTCTACGACTATCCGATACTCCTTTTAAGGCAGCTCAGCTTGAGAGGGCCATGCATAGCGCTGCATTACTGACGGGAGTCGCTACACACCACTTCGCAAAAGAAGAGAACCATTTTGCAGTTGCCGCTGCATGGTGTCTCTTTGCAGTCAGCGCTATTGCGGCTCACCAGCGTTCAAGTCTCAAGATGAATGCAAAGAGTAAAGGGTCGCTGCTGCTGGCCGAACAGGCAGTTAAAGACTCCCTGGTTGCATTGTGGAATGAGATTCGAGATAGAGAGGATTTGACTGAGGGGAATGCTCTTGCTGAGCCTGAAGTTTACAGGTGGCGCTATACCCTGTTATGTGGCCTCTTAAGTGTCTTGTGGTTTTTTCCTGAAAGCACCTCGGATGACAAAGAGCGAAGGAACGCCATTGCCGAATGGTTGAATCGGCGTCACGAGTATTTGTTCCTATGGGGTGAGGCAGCAATCCCATGTTTTCTTGCTCTGCAATTGTTTTTGCGCTCAACGGGCATAGCGGTCAGAGCTGACCATGAACTGATTGGCTTATTCCAATCTGTTGTAACATCCAATCAGCCCGGGAATGAACATTCCTTGCCGGATCCATATTATGTTTTTGAGGATGTGGGGCGAGCACTGCACGGGTTGAAGGCTTCCGATGAATCCGCAGCCCTTAAAAAAGAAACGTTTGCCGGTTCATCCTACAGTGCTGAGTTACTATTGCAGCTTATGGCAAGATACGATTTGAAGGTGCCCTGTCAGGAAGGCTGGCCTTATTTCAACCGCTTATGCCACAAGCGGTTTATTCCTGCAAAGGCTTGGCAGTATTGCCTACTCAAGTGTATGGACGGTGTTGAGGAGACCCGCCAATATCCTCCCGAGTATACTTGGGAAAAGCTCTTTGAAGAAGCTAGCATAGAAACATGCGAATACTTACCAGAAGGATTATCAGCCAAACCGCATCTGCTATTACTTTGGCTAATCATTGTTCCACATAGAATGACGAGCGATATAGGTCGAGTACTCGATGCAAAGCTCAGATTCTGAATCCAACAATTCATTTGAGTGGACGCGGAATACAGCGGGGCTTTTTCACGATCAGCGGAGGCCGCGCCACTCAATTCAGCCGTTATGCATCCCCTGATGATTGGAGGTGAGTGGTTGGGTGACAATATGACAGAGGAATACTGGAGCAGATTCCCCAATACTTACGACAAGAACCAGGAGTACGTTGTCGGGAAGGAACTCCTTGATGAGATAACCGGAGAGTTGAATCGGTTGTCTGAGCTGGGTGAACTGGTGGAGTTCGGCTGCGGGACAGGTTACTTCACTGAGACGATTGCAGTGAAGACCAAAAGCATGCTTGCCACCGACCTTTCGGACAGTCTTCTGGAAGCAGCAAGGAGGCGTCTGGGCGATCATCCAAAGGTGACAATTCAGAAAGAGAACTGCATGGCGACATCTTTCCCTCCCGAAGCATTCGATAGCGTCTTTATTGCCAATCTGATTCACGTCGTCGAAAGTCCCAGCAGAGCACTTCAAGAGTGTCACAAAATCCTCAGAAACAGTGGTACCATAGTAATTGTGACCTTTACCGGCCATGGCATGAAGCTATGGGAGAAGATCAAGATGGGTGTGAGGTTCTCAAAGACATGGGGGAGACCTCCTGCGCATACACATTCCTTCTCCCCCGATGATCTCGCAAGTATGATGGAAGATGCCGGCTTCTCAGTCGAAACATCGAAGCTAATCGGCGAGAGAGCGAAGGCCCTGTTGGCAATCGGCAGGAAAGCTATGGTCAAACCCTAACCTATAAGGATTGATTCGACCTGAAAGGTCGATTTCAATCTATTGTTCAAGAAGCCCGGTTTGGCGATATTTTCTCTATAGGGTAAAGATCCGGTGATTGGTGAGGCAGTAGGTTCAGGAATCTGCATAAAGGAGATTTCCCAAGGACAGTCAACAGGGGAACTGTTTGAAAAAAGCTTTGGTTTTGCTCAAAAATGTAATCGGGGACGTACATAAGATTATAAGTTAAAATGCTAAATACTATACAAGGGAAGAGAGGCGTTAGATCCCAGCATCCACTGGACACCTAGAAGAAATGAACATGGGTATCTCATTTGATGATATCGAAAACGCATTCTTTTTTGTCAGCATGGATCAGCAGTTCATGAATAATGCGTATCTATGCAAAGAAACGGGAGAACTATTCTATACCTCGGAAATGGGTGAATCGGATGAACTTCCTGAAGACATTGACGATCCTGAAAAATACATAGCTATCCCGCATAAAAATGAACTGGACCTTGGCAAAGCCCTTGTTCTTGAATTCACATCACTCTATTTGCCTGAAGAACTCGACGAAGTTTCATCAATCTTTCGCCGCAAGGGCGCATATTCAAGATACAAAGATCTTCTGGAAACGAAGGGCGCCCTTGACGATTGGTACCAATTTGAAGAAGAACGGCGGGAGTCGGCGCTTACAGAATGGTGCCGGGAGAATCACATAGAATTAAAGGATTAATCGGGGGAGGGGGAGTCTCTGGCTCCCCCTCCCCACACCATGGGCCTTCGCAATGACGCCATGGCGGGAATAAAGACATCAACCCACAGCTCTTTGAATAAACGCATTTCACGATTTTATGAAGCGGTTTCACCGCACTATTAACACAGGGCTCATATATAGGTGACTTCAATTGCCCTGAGCAGGATCGAAGGGGCACCCTATAAGCCCTTCGGCCTTGAGTGTCTCGATTTTGAGTCGTTCGCTCCTGCGCTCGCAACCTAAGGGATCGAAACCAAAAGGTTCATGCCCCCGATGGTCTTGGGACCTTTGACTTACCCAAATTACCGCTGTGTTCCAATTTAGTAAGTCATCCTTATCAGTCGCCTTAAAAATAATCCCCATAAGATTCCAATCAAGCATAAGGGCGTGGAAGAATTTTTTTATACCGGAAAGAAAAAAGGCATAAGGCCTGAACATGCAGAAAGGCTTGAAATGATCCTTGATCGCCTTAATGCTGCAAATGAAATAAAAGATATGAATTATCCCGGTTCAAACCTCCATAAATTAACAGGAGACAAAATTGGTCAATACGCGGTAAAGGTATCAGGCAATTGGAGAGTATTTTTTGAATTCTTTGATGGAGATGCCTATGTTGTCGATTATGACGATTATCATTAATGAGGTGATAGTATGACTAAAATGAAACGTAAACCAATACATCCTGGGAAAATTATTCAAGAAGATTATCTAAAGCCATTATCTATAACAATTACAGAAATGGCATCAACGCTTGGGATTTCAAGAAAAACATTATCAAAAATCATAAATGAAAGAGGGGCCATAACCCCGGATATGTCTCTTCGTCTTGCAAGAGCCTTTGATACTACACCTGATTTGTGGATGAATTTACAGAAAAATTATGACTTATGGCAGGCCGAGCATATATCAAAGGATTGGCAAAGAGTTAAGCCGCTTTCCCAGCAGCAACTCAATGCAGATATATAAACATCAGCGAATCGTGCAAGGAAAGGCCTCTATCCTCCCTCCCCACACCATAATCGGGGACATAAAATTATAAGTTAAAATAGTAAATACTATGTAAGGGAAAAGAGGCGTCAGATAACAACATTTCTTGTACAAAAATACAGCAGTAACGCGAAGCAAGCCTTCGGGCTTGCGGCAATCCCCACAAGGGGAAGCCTATCAGAGCCTTGAGCCGTGTGAGAGGAAACTCTCACTCAGGACTTGTCGCGCCGTAGTTTTAACGAAGGCGGATTCTGAGGGGGCTTTGTGCTGAGAGCCTCCTGCCCTACCCGATTGAATAAAATTTTAATACGATTTACCGATTGACCTCATTGCATCACTCGGACTTAGGGCGTATATTATATCCTGACGCCATCACAGTAATTGCGGAGGCTTCCCATGGTCAAAAAGGTGAACAATAAAGATGATATAATTCAGCGCATTATTGCGGTGCGAGAGCGGTTCGCGTTGCTGGGGGTCAGGAACATTGGCCTATTCGGTTCATTTGTTCGGGGTGAGGAGACGTCCTTGAGCGACGTCGATATACTCGTAGAATTTATGCCTGAAAAACACACATTCGACAACTTTATGGAGGTTGCATTTTTTCTTGAAGAGCTTCTTGAGCGCAAAGTAGAAGTGATTACCCCTGAGGCCCTCAGCCCGCACATCGGTCCTCATATTCTAAGGGAGGTGGAGCGTGTCCCTATCGCCGCATGAATACATCCGCCATATTCTGGATGAGATCGATTACATCCTCTCTCAGATTTCGGATACGAATTTCGATTCCTTTCTTAAGGACGCTACGCTAAAGAGAGCATTCGTTCGGAGCCTCGAGATCATAGGTGAGGCCTCGAAAAAACTACCTGAAGATATCAAGTCGATGCAACCGGGTATCGAGTGGCGCAAGGTCTCTGGAATGCGAGACAGGCTTATCCACGACTACTTTGGTGTTGACTACACTATTGTCTGGGATGTTGCAATCACCAAGCTGCCCGACCTCCGTGTGAAGCTTCAAGCCCTTCTTGAGGCAACTGAGAAGCGCCAACAAGCCAGAGCATCTGACACTAAAAGCCGTAGGCATTAGTTGTTGCTCGGAATTAAGAAAGGTCCTGGCTGTTTCGAAACTACGTGGAAGCTTTTGGCGCAGCTAAGGGGGAACTTTTACGCCCCCTCCCCACACCACCCCTAGCAGGCGAGTTCCCGCTAAAGAGCATAATCAGGGACATACATTAGGTTATACGTTAAAATGGTTAATAACAGGTAAGGGAAAATAGGCGTCAGATACCAACATTTATTGTACAAATATACAGCAGTAACGTGAAGTAAGCCTTCGGGCTTGCGGCAATCCTCACAAGGGGAACCCTAACTCAGGGCTTGTCGCGCCATAGTTTTAACGAAGGCGGATTCTTAGGGGGCTCGGGGCTGGTAACAGCCCCCGGTTACCCGACCCGCATTGTTACTACATTGGAAAGGAACACAAGATGACAACATTGAAAACCAACTGGTGGAAAATTTTGGTTTCAGTAATCATCGTTGCGTTCGTAGATATGATATTGCACAGATTCTTTGCGCCACGCATTGAATACAGTTTTCCACCCAGCATCTTTGTCGAGAAAGGCTTGTTTCTGCCCGCTGCTGGCATGGCACTGATTATTCTCTTTGGGATTGTAGCGATAGTATTTACCTTAATTCAAGAGAATATGCCTGGAACAAAGACTATGAAGGGCTGTCGTTATGGCATCGCCTTTGGCGTCTTGTGTTTCCTGTCAATCATTGAAATGAGCCTAATCTTTGACTCCTTGTTGGTAGATGAGTTACGCACTGCTGCCACTGATGGGGTATCTCTGCTCCTGCTAGGGTTGCTTTTAGCATGGTTGACGGGTACCAATGGCCAGGCCACTCAGCAGCACGCAAAATCGAATTGGATCATCTTCATTCTGACCCCGTTGTTCTTCGTTGGCGGGCGATATTTTGGTTATGCCATAATTCATATTATGTCAGCATACTTGGAGAAACCTGGCGCCACTTTCTTCTGGACGCTGGGTATTGGGGTGTGGCTAAGTGCAATGTATCGGCTTTTGCGAGAAGAAAGAAATGACGTTTCTGCTAGGACACAGGCGATGCGATTTGGCGTTTTAGTCTTTGGGAGTTACTGGCTGATTTACAATTTGTTCGTACTGCTGTTTGTACAAGTCTCTATCTTGGATGTATTCTTGCGTGTCATAATCGATGTTGTATTTGTGACGGTCAGTATATGGATAGCGATAGTCTTGAAACGGAGAGTAGTAATGCAGGGCTAGACTGCCGCCCATGTGGTTGCAGCCGATTCGCGTTCCGCTTCGGTTCACGCGAGCGGCTGAACCTGATCGTTATACTGCCTTTGATCATTCCTTGTGACAAGAGGCTTGGAAGATACTAATTTACTGAGTATATAGTAGGTTATTAAGGAGATTTGCTATGACTAACGGAGAGTTTTTTCGTCGGATTCATTGGGTCTTGTGGTTCGCTATCACTATGCTAACGGGAATTCTGGCAGGCTTTCTGGCATCCCACAGCGTCATGCTGGGACGCTACTTCACATGGCTGATCGAATCCGGCAACAACCAGGTATTCACTGACACCTTCTCAGTTTTCAGAGAAGCGACACACGCCAATGTCCACTATAACCTTTTCCTTTGGGCCTCGTTCGCTATCGGTATCATCTGGACCATATCCTCCTTCATTGTTCGGAAGAACCGGATCGTCTCTCTTATAGCCGGACTATCCTCGTTCTGGGTGGGTTGTGTTTTCTTTGCTTCTGGTTTCTCTGTCGCTGAAGAGGCGGTGTGCACGGGCATAGCTGATGAGGCGGTAAGGCAGTTCTTCGTTTCCTGGAATATCCCCATGCACACATCTTTTGCCGTGTTCTATACCCTTTGCTTCTTTCTGCTTCTCCTTTCCGGATTCAGAACGAGAAAGGCAGACCCTCTGCACTCTCATGCCTGAGGATATACAAGGCGTGGCTACCCACTGCGTGAGACGGATTTAGTGCTTTGCGAGGAGAGGAGATTGAGCAATGACAATACGTGACGTAGTTGACTATGTTGATCAAATTATCAATGATTTCGAAAAAGAGAACCGTGAAAGGGGGAAAGAAAAGAGGGGATAGAGAGGATGCCCAGGCAGACCAGGCTGGATGCACCTGGTACAGTTCACCACGTGATCGCCGGGATTCCCTTGTCAGAGGCAGGTCGTCAGTTGGGGGTTTCGACTTCTGCGGTTTCCAAAATTCTTAATCGAAGAAAGAGCAATTCAATATAGCCAACTATATTTCACAGGGCAAAAGCTTTAAATCACCGCTAGGCACCACCTGTACGTTGGGTTTCACCTATCTTATCTAGCCTCTTGACACGATATCAATTTATGATACTATATCTCCATGAATAAAAAACAACGGCAGACACTGGCGAGAATATTCGAAAAACCCGAGCGTTCTGATATTCCTTGGGATGATATCGTGGCATTATTCAAGGCGCTGGGAGCTGAAATATCCGAAGGCAGAGGCTCTCGGGTTAGGGTGATGCTGAAGGATGTAAGAGCTGTTTTCCACAGACCTCACCCGCATCGTATGACCAATAAATCGACTGTTCGTTCTGTCCGCAGATTCCTTTTAGAAACGGGGGTGAACCATTGATGGAGCATAAAGGTTATTTTGCTAAAGTGGAATTTGATGAAGAAGCAAATATTTTTCATGGCGAAGTCATCAATTTAAGAGATGTTATTACCTTTGAAGGCTCAACTGTTGATGAACTGAGACAGGCTTTTCAAGATTCGGTCGATGATTATCTCGAATTCTGTGCTGAACGAGGGGAAGATCCTGACAAGCCGTACTCCGGCAAGTTTGTTGTTCGTGTCGAACCTGAGCTACACAAGAATATCGCAATAGAAGCAAGAAAAAAAGGTACCAGTATCAATACATTGGTCAGTGAAGCCTTGTCAAAGGCATTAGAAGAGAGCACCCAACATCCGCATTAAAACAGACAATCAAGGCCTGCGGTTTTCCCGCTTCTGATGCGGTTCGTTTGAGTCCGCCGCAAGGGAGCATATTCAAGATACAAAGATCTCCTGGAAAGGAAGGACGCCCTTTAGGATTGGTATCAATTTGAAGATGAACGGCGGGAGTCGGCGCTGAGAGAATGGTGCCGGGAGAATCACATAGAATTAAAAGGTTAATCGGGTGAGGGGGAGTCTCTAGCTCCCCTCCCCACACCATCCGCTTTATCAATGATGCTATAATAATCGGGGATCTACATAAGATTATAAGTAGAATGATAAATACTATGTAAAGGAAAAGAGGTGTTAGATCCCAACATTCACCGGACAAATAAACAGCAGTAACGCGAAGTAAGCCTTCGGGCTTGTTTAAATCCGCACAAGGGAAACTCTCACGCAGGGCTTGTCGCGCCGTAGTTTTAACGAAGGCGGATTCTTAGGCGGGAAGGTGCGGTAACGCCCCTGCCCTACCCGGTGCGCTCATTATAAGCAGTATAAGGCGCTTCAAAAATAGCATCAGGATGTATAATGAATACTGAAGCATTTGCAAATACAAAAATCGGACAGACATTCATTAGAATGATGGCGGCCATAATGGAGAGCCGGTTACGATACCGATTCTACGGCCCAATGAAAATTCTACAAGGAGCTGAAATTCGGCCTGGTCAAAGGGTTTTAGAAGTTGGATGTGGTACAGGGTTTTTTACAATAACGGCAGCGCAGTTGATCGGCAATCAGGGAACCTTGGTGGCAATGGATGTGCTACCGGTATCTGTTGAAACAGTATCCAAAAAGGTCCACGCCGCCGGATTGAAAAATGTTCGCGTGGTAAAAGGCGATGCAATGGATACCAAATTGGATAGCCAAAGTATGGACCTTGTGCTGTTATTTGGAGTAATTCCCGCACCTATGTTACCCCTGGATCGACTCTTACCGGAAATGCACCGCATCCTGAAGCCAGGTGGGACAATGGCAGTGTGGCCTTCTATCTGGGTGCACCAATCGATTCTTCAATCCGGATTATTTACCTATTCCTGCAAACGGAATAACGTATCTAATTACAAACGATGTTGATCCGGAAAATGAATGCCACTGCTTCAAAATGTGGATATAAAGGAAAAAATAATACAAAATACAAACAATTTTTAAGAGATAACATGCGGGTGATTGCCACATTTGGTTTTCCAGGAATTTCAGCATCTTGTATCAAAATTAAATGTATAAACATCAATGATTTAAAAACAAATACTAACAATATGGTTGATATAGAAAATATTATCTACCATACCATCCGATGCGGATTAATACATCAATGTGATTATTGACAGGGATCAGAAAATACCCCAAATCCAGGGATGTAAAATGGGACCATGAAGGAGTTCAGGCATACCTCACCTTCCTGCTTATGACAGAAGAAGCGCTATATACCATTAACCACTTATT
>Ga0315533_1002461_pt1 | contig 12848 bp, 8 predicted proteins | sample SalMarSW160130MG_FD_203081 | JGI IMG/M metagenome (GOLD analysis project Ga0315533, IMG submission 203081) | Salt marsh sediment microbial communities from the Plum Island Ecosystem LTER, Massachusetts, United States - Salt Marsh Sediment SW1601-30 ...
TTTATACCTCTCCGCCTCTTGCATAGTCAGGTTTAACACTCTTCATCCCTATGGATGATTATAACCTGACATTTTCTATTTGTCCGAATCTGGATCCTGCGGACAAACTACTGACATTATTATATTGCGAAGACACATCTTTTCCCGGTGCACCAGCCACGCTCATACTCGTCTATATCCCCAAAACGGACGTTCCAACTTTATTGCCTTTATCTTCTCTAAAAACCTTGTATCTCGCAGTTCAGAAACATTCTCCAACCTGCCTTTTGGCTCTCTTGCTGCATAATATCCGCTTCTTGAAATCCCAAGGGCTTGACATCCATCCTTAACCGTATATCCCGCCCGCTTTAATGTCTCCACAGCTCTTACCTGGTCCCAAACAACTCTTCCGTTTTTTTTAGAATCTCTATCTGAATCGCCTGCTTACCGATGATCTTCTGGAGCTTCTCTATCTCTGCTTTGTAAGCATTCCCATCGCCTGCACCATTGACCAGCCCTTTCTTGCCAGCCTCTAAGAACTTGTCGCGCCACCTGTAGTATAAGGTCTGGCTGATCCTGTGTTCACGATCCCGCCTCTGGCGAGACCACAGACCTCTTTTCTTTAAGACCCTCCATCACCATTCCCAATTTCTCATCCCCAGTCCATTTCCTCTGCTTCATTTTTACTTAACTCCAGTTTAAAGGTTGTCTCTCCTCATCCAGAGAATCTAACCTCTACACCTTCGGTGTGTCCAGTCTTTTTGGGTCTCAGTATATAACCTCGTTAAAGTTTCGTCAAAACTTAAAACAAGGTTTAAGATAACGCTATCAATTAGTTAGGGTCGATATCAGACCCACTTAATTGAACGCTGTCCAAATTTGAGATTCTTCGTCCCGCTGCTGGCGGGACTCAGAATGACATTTCCCAACAGGCTCTTAGGTCTTGTAATCAGGCCAAAAAATCCTTTGACTTTTTCGCCGATTATTTGTAGATTTAAGTTAGTTTGAAGATCCTGAGGACAAATAGCCTTTGGAAAACCTCAGGCGAAAAACCATTCATAGAGAATTTGGAGGCGAATCTATGGTAGACGTTCATATTGCAAGCAACACCAATGTAGCAAAGATCACTCTTCATGCCGTCCCGGATAAACCCGGAATCGCGGCGGAGATATTTGGCAAATTGGGAAATGAGGGCTTCAACGTGGAGCTGGTGGTTTCCGGGATCAGCTATAAGGGCAAGATGGATGTATCTTTTGCCGTGTCGGAAAACGAGTTGGATCCAATTCACGCGCTTCTGGAGAAGATAAAGGATGAGATAGGAGCGGAAAGAGTCTCTCATACCTCCAGCATAGCTTTGGTCTCCATCGCCGGTCATCAACTGGTACAGACACCCGGCATAGCGGGAAGTATGTTTAATGCACTTTCCAAGGCAGGGATCAATATCGACACCATCTCCACCTCCATGTCTTCAGTCACCTGCCTGATCTCACAGGATAAAGCCAAAGAGGCGGTGGACGCTTTGCGCAAGGAGTTCCAAGCGTAAAAAAAACGAGCTTATGGGTCCAGTTGGGGTCTTCTCTCCTGCCGTCTTGATAATATTATTAGGGGCATATCTGAGAGCGAAATTGCTAATTTGAATCTTGAGACTCAATTTATCAAACCCACCTCAAGATTCTGTGGATGATATGAGAAACTAAGATTAAAACCCTCCCTAAATCATTCTCTGAATCGAAATCTAAAGATGCCCTTTTGAGGAGACCTCGATTTTATGCCGAGTTCGGGATAAAATTCCAAATATCTCTTTGATAATAGTGTTTCATCTGAACTTCTCTTGAACCAAAAGGCATCGCACACTAAAGTTGCGATGCTACACCTTTCAAGCCTCTGCAGAAAATCTGGAGACAGAAGCAATTAAGAGGGTTGCTCATAGAAACTTATGATGGTGTCCGGTTAGGGCAAAATGACACAATAGGTGCTGAGATTAAATTATATCGGATGAGCCGAAAAGCAACGATTTTGCTTGCTTTTTTCAGGAAATGTCGTATATTGTAACGAGATAGAGCGTGGGCAATAATGGCAACAACCATAATAAAGTCAACTCTTTCAACCCGTAAGAAGAAAGTTCATAAAAAGCTATTTGAAGCCCTCGGTGACCGATTAAAACAAGACGTGCCTTTAGCTTCTTACACCACCTTTGGCATTGGTGGAAAAGCTGATCTATTTTATTCAACAAGAAAACCAGAGGAATTGGTCTGTGCCATCAGGACCGCTCAAAAGTTGAGATTGCGCTTTTTCATTTTGGGTGGTGGAAGTAACATCCTGGTGAGTGATTCAGGCTTTAGAGGTTTGGTAATAAGAAATGAGTGCCAAGACATATTGACCAATCAGAATAGCATTACCTGCCAATCTGGAGCTTTTTTAAGTGATGTGGTTAACTTGGCTGGCAAATGCTCTTTTTCTGGGTTAGAATTTGCTGCAGGAATTCCAGGAACGGTGGGGGGAGCGATAAGAGGAAACGCTGGAGCCTTCGGTAAGTCAGTGGGTAATGTCCTGACCAGGGCTGTTATCCTTATTGAGAAAGGAGAGATAGAAGAGGTTAAAAGAGATTTCTTCCAGTTCGCATACAGGGAAAGCAGACTCAAATCCTATGGATCCTGCGGACAGACTAAAGATGTTTTGCTTTCCGCCACATTTACATTAAAAAAGCGGGATAAGAAAAAAATTGAGGAAAAGATAAAAAGAAATCTAAAAGAAAGAGAGAAAAATCTCCCGCTGGAAGAAAAATCAGCCGGTTGCTTTTTTAAGAATATTACCCTGAACAACAGAAAGATTCCGGCTGGATTTTTGTTAGACCAGATAGACGCCAAAGGTATGCATGAGGGTGATGCGAAAGTATCTGCTCAACATGCCAACATAGTGATTAATGCCGGGAATGCAAAAGCCGTAGATGTAAGGAAGTTAGCCCGAAAATTAAAAAAGAAGGTAAAGGAAAAATTTGACATAAAGTTGGAGGAAGAAGTCGTATATATAAATTGAGGTTTCAGCCGAATATAAAGAAAGGAGGAGTTATCGAAAATAGCTGAAGATTTGTAAGAGATAGGTACAAAAGGATTCATCCTGAAGGAGCTTTTTTCCTGATGCATTGTCCTTTTGAACAACATAAAAAAACCGCCAGGGGAGTATTGTCTTCATTGGGTGTGGCGGTTTTGTTTTTGTTCGGTCTGACTTCGACCGAATTTTCGATCTGTTATTCGGCTGAAGCGGCAGGACTTGAAATCCAACTGGAAGAGAAAGACCGGAGCCTGGTTCGCTTCGGCTATCCACCCCGGCAGGTGGGGCTTTCCGTATCCTCCGATTCCATCCCTCTTTTGGAAACTAATCTGGAATTAAGCCAGACAGTGTTTGTGGAATACGAACATGGATTTGTGACCATAAGCGAAAAGCAGGGCGATTATCAACTATACAAGCCTTTATTTTTGACCCTTTCTGAGTATACTTCTGCTTCCAACCGACTCCACATCGATCAGGAATGGAGAAAAAACTTAAATACTCATTTTCTACGAGGTGGGGGCAGATCCAGGGGACTGTTTGAATGGGAGATCCCGGTCAAGTTCCCCAAGATGGTTTCCAAAATCGTCGGTGAAGGGGGTCCGGCGTTGAAGGTCTCCGGCTACAGAAAGATCAGTTTTTCTGGAAGGACTATGTGGGAGGATGGTTTGAAAAATACCGCCACCTCCAGGCAGTCTAAGTTTCCTTCCCTCAATATGGAACAGCACTCCCAGTTTACCATAACCGGCACGATTGGAAGCAAAATCTCGGTAAGGGTAAATCAGGACAGCAGAAGACACACGGATTTGGAAAATACCCTCCAGCTAAGATACAAAGGTGAGGAGGACGAGATCATTCAAACCATTGAAGCTGGCAACACCAACCTGCGTGTAGGAAGCGGGTTGGTAGGATACGGGGAGACAAAACAGGGACTCTTTGGAATAAAAACCACCGCCAAGATAGGTGGTTGGGATTTGACCATGATCACCAGCCAGGATAAGGGCTCCAGCCAGAGGGCGGAGTTTAAGGCTGGCTCAGAGGCACATGCGTATAAGATTCGGGACTACAACTATCTGAAGCAAATCTTTTACTGGCTGGGAGATGATGATGACTTTGTTGACGGCGACTCCATCGTGGAAATCAGGTTATTCAAAAGCAACGGGAACATAAACACCAGCACCGCGGAGAATCCTGCTCCCTTCGGCATAGCCTATGTTAATCCCGATAGTACCTCGAATTCATATCCTGAAGAATTTTTTCACAGAAGGTTTCAGGAAATAGATGTAAACGACTACTTCGTGCAAAGGAATCAACACTGGATTCAATTCTTCAACCCCATAGGGGGACCTGATATATTGGGGGTATTTTATGTGATTTGGAACCCCGATAAAGCTAAATTCGATACCACAGGGTTCCTTAAAGACTCCTGCACCTGTGCAGAAGCAGAAACCTGTATGACGCTCAAGTTGATCAAGCCGGAGAGCCCCGAGCCCACCGATTACACCTGGGACTACGAATGGAAGAATGTGTATTCTCTTGGTGCTACAAATATAGAACGTGAAGGGTTCAGCCTGGATATATACGAAGGTTTTGATAAAGCAGAAAACATTAATGAGGACCAAAATTACCAAGACAGCACCCGGTATCTGCGAATATTCGGTCTGGATCAGTTGGATTTAAATGCCGAGGAAAACCCGGACGGAATTGTGGATTACAGACAAATAGATTTTGGTTTGGGCTATCTCATCTTTCCCCATCGACATCCGTTTGCTCCTTATCCCAACTATAGCTTCACCGAAAATCCAGGAGACACCCTCAAGGATGAAAACAAGGTGAAAAGCATCTATCACTGGGATGAACCGGACCAGCCAAGAAAGGATAGCAAATATTATATCTATGTTCAATCTTCTTCTCGAAAGTCTGAATTCTCGTTGGGTCATGCTCCTATAATCGAGGGATCCGAGGTCGTGACCTTGAATGGCAGAACCCTGACCAGAGGGGAGGATTACACCATAGTCTATGATATCGGGGAGATCACCTTTATGACTTCTGAGGCTTTGAGCCCCACTGCCGATCTGAGCGTGGACTATGAATATTCTCCTCTCCTCATGCCGGAGAAGAAAAGCATGTTCGGGATGATGGCAGAATATGATCTGGGCAGGAATTTCAAGTTCGGCACGGTGGGAATATACAAAAGTGAGAAGACCGCAGAGGAAAGACCCCGGGTGGGACAGGAGCCAATACGGAACTTCATCTGGGGAAGCAATCTTACCTTCTCCTCCTCCCCTTCTTTCATCACCAGAGTGCTCAACAGCATACCCTGGGTGAAAACAGATGTCCCCTCCACCATTACCTTTAAGGGTGATCTGGCTCAAAGTGTGCCTAACCCCAACACCAAGAATACTGCTTATATAGACGACTTTGAGGGTTCTCTGCAGTACACCGATTTAAGCATTCGCCGGGGAATGTGGACTCTTTCCAGTCCTCCGAAAGACAAAGATCTTTCCGCAAGATGCAAGCTGTGGTGGTATAACCCCTATGATCAGGTGCCCGTAACTGAGATCTGGCCCTACAAGGAGACGGAAAGAAATGAGGAGAAAACCAACGTGCTTTACCTCGACTTTTCCCCTACACAGCCTCATCGCCCTTCAAACCACGATTTTGATTCCAACTCCGTAGAGATAAACTGGAACGGAATAATGAGGGCTCTGTATCCCGGCGCATATAAACAGACCCAAACCAAGTTTCTGGAAGTATGGGTTAATGGAGACAAAGGCATCCTACACGTGGATTTGGGAGAGATCTCCGAGGATCTGAACGGAAACGGAGGATTTCCTGACACGGAGGATAAAGAACGAAATGGCCAGAGGGACGGAATCTTGGACGATGATGAAGATGTGGGGTTGGATGGCATGAACGATTCAGAGGAACAACAGTTTTACGACACTACCATATCTGATCCTTCAGGTGATAATTGGAATTATGATAACAGATATGATTACTCTCATATAAATGGCACCGAGGGCAATCGTGACGACCCGGACAGGGGCAGACGTCCGGATACGGAGGACATAAACTCCAACAGCGTGCTTGACTTAACCAATAACTATTTCGAATTTTCCATAGATTTGAGCACAAGTGAATTTCTGGGAGACTTAAGCGATTCTGAGGGATGGAGGCTTTACCGAATTCCCCTCAAGGATCCACAAAACTATGATAAGGTAGGTGAACCGGACTGGGATAAGATCAAGTTTGCCAGATTATGGGTCAGCTCGGAGGAGGACTGCCTCATAAGAATTGCCTCCATTCAACTGGTGGGGAACAGATGGGAGAACATGGGCATATCCAGTTTAACCAACCGACAGACTCCCCTGCCAGTTGGAACTCCCCCGGACGAGGAATTTGAGATCTTTGTGATAAATACTCATGAAAACCCTAAATATGATCCGCCTACCGGGATTGCAGGCACTCTCAACCGACGAACCGGGGTGAGGGAAAGGGAACAGTCTTTGGTGCTTAAGTTTGATAACCTGAAACCCAATCATCAGGGCTCGGCTTATCGGATATTATATACACCTGAAGACTATACAAACTACCGGTATTTGAAAATGTTCGTCCACGGTCCGGATGATGATTCGGCTAAGATAATGTTTTTCTTGAAACTGGGACCTGACTCCTCTAATTTCTATGAATACCGCACCGAGGTTCATCCTGGCTGGGACGAACGAAACGAGGTGGTGATAGATTTCGACCAGATCACCGGCCTGAAGGCTCGTGCTTTAAACAGTCGTCCCACCAACTCTCGTGAGCCTATAGATACCACGGCTGGATCATATCGGGTGAGAGGAAAACCCGCCTTCAACCGGATAAGATGGTTTTCAATGGGAGTGATTAATGCCGATGATAGCACTTTTAAGTCTGTCTCCGATGAAGTATGGGTGGATGAGCTGCGGGTAACCGATGTCAGAAAAGAAAAAGGAATGGCTGGAAGCATAAACTTGACCGCCAAATTTGCGGATCTGGCAAACCTAAGCTTCACCTTTAAGAACCAAGAAAGCCAGTACCGCAGTCTTACCCAGAAAAAGGAGGGCACCAAATCCACAACCGATTATCGCCTTAACCTTACCGGCATTCAACTTCATAGATTGCTCCCCGTATCGCTGGGTTATAAGCTTCCCGTTACACTCAAATATTCACGAAACCTGGATTTGCCCAAATGGAAGAGCGGCTCTGACATAATATTGCCCAAGGATCTCAGAGAGAAGGAGAAGCGAGAAAGCACATCTAAGAGCATAAATTTTTCCCCCTCCTTCGATCATCCCACCAAAAATTGGTTGGTGGGACTGACTCTGAAAAGGATGAGACACAGCTTCAATTACAGCACCTCCTGGAGCACCAGCTTACCAACCCCGGTTCAGAGAAACAACAGCACCGGCATAAGCGGAGGGTACTCTTTCCCCTTTGGACGGGGGTTATCTTTAAAGCCTTTTGGCTGGCTTGAAAGCGCCCTGGCTCCCAAAAGTTTCACTCAGATGAGCTTCTCCCTTCTGCCCACCAGTGTCTCAGTCAGCGGAAACATTAACGAAAGCCGATCCCATACGGAAAATAATGTAGGAGACGTATTTGACACCCATGCCAAGACCTTCAGTGGAAACCTAAATGCTCAAGCCAGTCCGGTAAAAGGTATTCCCCTCTCCTATACCATGTCAACCTCCAGAGATATAAAGGATCCAAAGACCATAAAATGGTCTCTGAATCCCAAAAAGGCCAAGCTGGGCATAGAGACGAAATACTCCGAGAGTTTTTCAGCTAAATACGCACCCGGGTGGTTAGCCTTTCTGAATGCAAGTTTCGCCTTTAACTCCGGGTATACCGAGAACGCCGACAGGCTGGATTCTTACAACTTAGGAGGTACCAGAAAAGCCAACAACAACAACAAAAGATCAGCCAGTTTCACCCTCAACTGGCAAAAGATATTGGGGGGCGGGGCCCCAAAAAAAGATGAGAAGAAAGCCTCCCTGTTGAATCCACTTAATCTGTTGAGAAAACTGACCCGGAGAATTGATCCAGTGAGTGTCACTTATGGCAAAAATCAAGCCTTCAACAAAAGTGGCCTTTTGGGGCGTCCCACCTTGAGCTACCGGCTTGGCTTTACGGATAATCCCAAGGTGGGAAGGAAAGGTGTGGCTCAATCGACAGATCGGGTGACCATTTCAGAAACATACACGGCCAGAAGTGGGTTTAAACTTTTGTCCACCCATGTCGGGACGAACTACTCAAGAAGCGTCAGCCGAACCATAACCGCCACCGAAGCCACCAAGAATGTTAGCACCCGATTTCCAGATTTCGGTTTCAGCTTAAGCAAATTGGGGAATCTTAAGATATTAAAAAAATTCTTCACCACTGTTACATATAATTTTGGTTATTCCAAACAGGTGAATGAAAACGGAAGTGAAAGGACCGGCGAAACCTTCAGCGAGACGATTTCTGAGAACTTCTCTCCTTTAGGCTCTGTTTCCATGTCCTGGAAAAACGGCATCCGAACCTCGGTGAAGATAGACAAAAAGATCACCACGGATCAAAACTTAAGGAGATATGGGGGCAACCAGTCGGTCACAAAAAACTACAACAATTCCATACATATAACTAATAGCTATTCTTTCAGCGCCCCTCATGGCATCAAGCTTCCTTTTCTGAAAAAGATAAAGTTTAAAAGCAACCTCAGTCTGTCTTTAAACGTTTCCAAAACTTCCCGTAAAATCAAAAGCTCGGTGGGGGGTAACCCATTCAACGTTACCGGAGATAACAGTAGTCTTTCCATCGCCTCCACAGCCGGTTACAGCTTCTCCTCTCAGGTTAAGGGAGGATTTAACGTCAGGTGGATTGATACCAATGATAAGAAAACCAAAAGGAAAACTCACACCAGAGAATTGGGAATCTCGATACAGATAAGCTTTTAAAGATTCTTTCACCAATGTTAGCAGGCTAAGTCACCGTTGCCGATTTTTAAATTGCTAAATTTAGGGAAAAGATATTGGGGTGGACCTCAGCGTTCACCCCAATCAGGGCGAGGGCAAAGCATTATCCCAATTTGCAAAATCCATAGAAGGTGCCTGTAACTATATTCTCGATCGCTACAACGGCGAAATTTAAACTTCCTGACTTTTGGTGTAGAAACCTGAAATTCCCCCATACGCTCCGGCGAAGATGAATTTGATCAGAAAAAGTAACATACTTTTCTTTGTTTGCTTCTTATCTTTTTTACTTTATGGTTGTATTTCCTCTTCACCGCAAAAGTTCGACGGAGAGGCAGCCTTTGCCAATCTTCTAAAACAATGTCAATTCGGTCCCCGTAATCCGGGATCAGAGGGACACCAAAGGACCAGAAAATATTTACTTGACAAACTTTCCGGACATACTAACTTTATAAAAGTACAAGATTTTGTTTACTCAGACCAAGAGCAAAAGATCGAGTTGGAGCTGACCAACATAATAGCTTCATTTTATCCAAAGAAAACCAAAAGGATACTTCTCTGTGCTCACTGGGATACCCGCCCTTTTGCGGACAGAGATTCTGATACTGCTTTACAGACAGAGCCCATTTCGGGAGCAAACGATGGCGCCTCCGGAGTGGCAATTCTTCTGGAGATAGCCAGAATCATTTCCCGAAGCGAACCCAAGTGGGGGGTGGACATAATTCTTTTCGACGGAGAGGATGGGGGTAGGGAAGGTGATCTGGAAGGATTCTGTCTGGGGTCGAAGTATTTCGCAAAAAACAAGGGAGCCTATCAGCCTGAATTCGGGATCCTGCTGGATATGGTGGGAGATAAGGATTTAACTGTTTACAAAGAGGGTTATTCCTCAAAATATGCTAAAAAATTTGTAGATTTAGTCTGGTCCCGGGCAAAAAATCTGGGGCTTTCCTGTTTCAAAGACTCGGTCAAGTATTTTATGTACGATGACCACATACCTTTGCTTAGCGCAGGAATCCCGGTAATCGACTTAATCGACTTTGACTATCCCTTTTGGCACACTACCTCCGATACGCCGGACAAATGTAGCCCGGAAAGTCTACAAAAAGTTGGAAATTTGCTTTTGGAGATTCTTTACCGTGGAACCTGATCCCTAAGATTCAAATGAACAACCATGATCTTTCGCCCATTATATTGAGATCAAAAGCCCAACTTTAGTAACTTTCAGATAAACCTCCGGATAAAACTGTCATGCAGTTTTTCAACTTCACCCCTCAGGAGACGAAAGCTCTGATTTTTCTCTTGACAGCTCTATTAGTTGGGAGCGGGATAACTTTGTATAAAAGAACTCATCCACAATTTGCTCCAGAACTGATAATAGAAAAAAAGGAGGTCGATCCAGAGCCTCAGATTCAATCTCCTTTGCACCAAGAACAGAGGGAAAAGAAAATTAACTTAAATCAAGCTACCACCATTGAGCTTCAGCTTCTCCCCGGTGTGGGACCAAGCTTGAGCCGGCGAATTGTTGAATACAGAGAAGCTAATGGACAGTTCCGCCAAATTGAGGACCTGATGCAGATCCCCGGCATTGGTCCTAAGACGTTCGAACGAATCAAAGGTGACATAACGGTTGAATAAGAAACGAAAGGGAGCCCAAAAGTGAGGATAATATCCGGCGAGCACAAAGGCCAACGACTTGCTGGTGGGAAAAAAACGAAAGTAAGACCCACATCCGATAGAGTAAAAGAATCTATTTTCAATATATTGCGGGAGGAGGTGACGGGGAAAAGGATTCTGGATCTATTTGCCGGAGTTGGCAGCTTGGGTATTGAAGCTTTGTCGCGAGGAGCCGAATCGGTCACCTTTGTGGATGCATCCTCACAAAGCATAAATATCCTGAAAAAGAATCTGGAAAATCTAAATCTGAAGAGTAAATCAACCATTCTTCGAATGGATGGATTGAGAGCTTTAAATAAACTTAAGCAAAATTTTCAGATGATCTTTGCTGACCCACCATATCTTAAAGGATTTGTTCAAAGGATAATTGACTCAGTTGTTCAATCGGAGGTGTTAGAAAAAAATGGTGTTTTGATTCTGGAGCATCATAAGAAGGAAACTTTCATTTTTCCTGAAGAGAAGCTGGTTGCTTTGAAGCAGAAAAAGTTTGGAGATACTGTGATATCTTTTTTCTTAAAAAGTGGCTGAAAGTTTACTTCAAGCGTCGTTAAGATGCTCTTAACTAAAGGAGATTCTATGAGAATTGCTATATATCCGGGAAGTTTCGATCCCATAACCAACGGTCATCTGGATTTGATCCAGCGGGGTCTTTTGCTTTTTGATCAGTTGGTGGTAGCTATCGCAGACAATCCCAACAAAAAGCCTCTCTTCTCCGGGGCGGAAAGATTGGAGATGGTGCGGGCAACGGTAAAGGATCAAAAGCGGGTGGAGGTTTTGCTTTTTAGCGGGCTTCTGGCAAATCTGGTCAAAGAACGCAAGGCTTGTGCCATCATCCGGGGTGTAAGAGCAGTGTCGGATTTTGAGTTTGAGTTTCAGCTTGCTCTGATGAACAGAAAATTAGCCCCCTATACGGAAACGGTCTTTCTGATACCTTCTGAGAAATATACTTATCTGAGCTCCAATCTGATCAAAGACATCGCTCGATTTAGCGGAGACATAGCCCCCTTTGTTCCAGAGATTGTAAAAAGAAAGCTAAAAGAGAAATTTGGGTTTTTATAAAACGATAGAGAAAGACCCACCCAGGGCTTGAGCAAAGAATGATCTTCAGCTTGTTATATTTACTCTAAGACCTTATCCTTTTAACTCTTTGCGCAAAGCCTCCTCCGCTTTTGAGACTTCTTTCTCTCGAATTACACAGGAGATGGCATTGGTGGAACTGCATACCGCCTCCACGTTGATTTTAGCATCCGAAAGGGCGGAGAACACCTTGGCTCCTACGCCCGGCGTTTTGGAAAGACCTGAATGTGTAACAGAAATAATAGCTATATTGTGATCCACCAATAGATCCTTCGCTTCTATCTCCTCTTTTATCTTTTTTAACTTGAGGATGGCGGAGTTTAAGTGATCTTTGGTCACCACCAGAGTTATATCCTGTCCTTCTTCAAGCCCGGCGGTAGAGGAAACTAACTCCACATTGATATCGTAAGACCACAATGCTCCAAACACCTGTGCACCTATTCCCGGACGATCCGGTGCAGATTTCAAAGTGATTTTAGCCACATCTGTTCTGCTGGCAATGCCAAATTCTGGCATAAAAGAATCTCCTTCCCATCAGGGCTTCAGTCTTTGATTTCTCCTTCTTAGAGATAAGTAAAGCGATTTTTACATAAAGTCAAATTATTTTTTGTAGAGAATATTTAACCGAAGACAAATGGATACTAAAGAGGATCCCAGAACCTAACTTAACAGAGTGTCGAAAAACCACGAAAATGCCCTTTATGTCATTCTGACCCCGCCAAAGGCGGGGGAAGAATCTAATAAATTCAATATGTTACAAATGCGTATGCACTCATACGAGTTTGAGATTCTTCGGCTAACGCCTCAGAATGGGCATAATGCTCAAAAGGCATTGCTTTTTTTACTGAGAACAGCGGTGTAAATACCATGTGAAATATGAATCACGGTGTTGTTTAACTAGACCTCGGTGCTGACGATATCTTTGTTTCAAACGTGCAAAGTATCCTTCAAGTGCATGGGTGCATTTGGGGATATTGGGATCATTCAGATAATGGAACATGTCAGGCAATGCAGAAAGCAACATGCTACGGGCCCGTTTTAAATCGCTGAAGACCCATCCGGTCTCGGGTGAAGATGCAATGCGACATCCATACT
>Ga0315533_1002465_pt1 | contig 12841 bp, 12 predicted proteins | sample SalMarSW160130MG_FD_203081 | JGI IMG/M metagenome (GOLD analysis project Ga0315533, IMG submission 203081) | Salt marsh sediment microbial communities from the Plum Island Ecosystem LTER, Massachusetts, United States - Salt Marsh Sediment SW1601-30 ...
GCTTAGTGGGTCGGCTTCGCCCGTCCTGACAAGCCCGGTCCCCCACTGGTATCCGGCAAGAACGAGTTCTCCACTCAGGTTCGTTACCGGCCTTATGGTGAAAGCATTCGTTCCCGCTGCTTTCTGCGACGACCTTGCCTCAAACATAATCTGAGGTCCGTCATCGGACACCGCTGTTCCCTCTGTTGCGTCCCAATCATCGATTATCTGTAGAGCAACGACGGCCGGGTCATTGGCCGACAGGGTAAGCCTCATCGTTCCCGTACCGACATCACCGGCGCCGAGATTGATCGCCTGGCCACCCACCAGATCCACATTGCACGTGTTCCACAGCCGGTTGCCCGTGGTATTGGCCGCAAGGTCTTTTGAGATGGGCAGCGGATGCGTGGCGTCAACGGCATTGGTTCCGTCCTGGCTGATCTGCACGAACGATGGGTGATCGGCAGCATTGGCCGCCGTGCCGTCTGTCTGCTGGACGAAAAACGGGTGTGTTGCATCGACTACGTTTGTACCATCAGCACTTGTCTGTGTGTAAATAGGGTTCGCAGCAGTGTTCGCAGCGTCGTCGTCTGAAACGGACACAATATCATCTGTCGCCTGGGTCACCCTTTGTGTACCCAACCCTACGGCCCCGGCCCCCGCGTCGACCGGCTGCGAGTCTACTTTGGTCAAGTTTACATCCGTCGCGGCCCCCGATGAACTCACCGTAGCACCTGTGTCTGCGGCCACGGACAGGCCAGACTGGACCGTAACGTGGTCCGCCCTTATGTTGGCCAACACGTCTGTCTCTAGATCAAAAGCGCATCCGAGCGCAACGTAGGAGACCGCCGATGGATCCCACCCGTCACCGGTCGCGCCCGCCGTGGAGGGAGAGTTTATGTTGAGACGCAACGATACCCACCCTACGGACAGCGACGTGTCTGTGACCCTCCACTCGTTGTAATTCGAGTCATCTGTTCCTAATCGCAAAAAGCAGTAGTCTACGTCGGTCAGGTCACTGACGTTCAACGAGTAACCCAGGGCGCCGCCGTTCTCGGCCATGAAGGAGAGATCGATGGCTGTGATCGTTTTCTGGACCCCGCCGAACACAGTGTTGTCCGCTCCGTTGACCTTGTCGAACTCCAGACTATTTTCGCCCATGACGTGATCAAGCGAGACGGCTATGCCGGTGGTATCGTTCGACAGGGCCGTCCACCCGGTGACGCTCTCACATGCGTCGATAGCGTAAGTGCCGCCCACCTGGCGACCGCGGTCGTCGGTGCGTATCGGCCGTGCGCGCCCGAATGGGTCATAGCCCTCGAGTATCTCGGCTATTGATGTAAATCCGGTGAATAACAGCGTGCAGAACACGCACATGCTCAGAAACCGATTCATAGCACTTCTCCTCTGGCTAGCCTCTTCGTTGGAAGGCGATCAGTACGATATCGGCATCGCCACCGTCACCCTTCATCCACACCCTTGACGCCTCAACAGGACCTTCCCACTCGTTCTCCAGGATGTAGTTTGCGTCTGCGTCGAAGTTGGCCTGGGTGAAATACATCTTCACCGCTTTAAGGCCGGTTTTGAACATGAGGTACTTTGATGTGAACGGGAATTGATGATCGCGCCCCGCTGCAGAGATTGTGGCGCGCAGTACGTGGGGGACGCCCCCACGAGTCTCTAAGACGCTCATATCCGCGTCCTCCTTTCAAAGCCTCGGTGAGGGACTGGACCATGTGTCCAGGCTAGGCTAGGCCGACTGTCCCTTGACCCGTCCGATAACGATGATCGTCATCACATCGGCGGCGTTCTGACCCGTGATGGTGAACTGCTTGGTGGTCTTGCCACCGACGATAACGGGTCTCGCGGCGGCTGTCTGGTTGATACCGATAGCCTCATACGTCGCATCGGCCATGTCCTCCATGCCGTTGGTCGCGAATACATACGGATCGGCCCCGGCCCCGGCGATATAGCTGTCGAACTGGAGGCTCACGCCCCGGACTGGGCTTCCTACTGCATTGGCGACACCCTGGTCGTCCAGCGCGGGCACATAGTCTTTTAGGTCGTTCATCGGTTTCTCCTTGGTTTTCCGTTCACTCCGGATCTTCGTCGTACATCACGACCGTGATGGCGTCCACGAGTTGCTTTTTCGTCCACGTGTTGTCGAACTTGATATCGTATGCCTTGGCCATCTTCTGGAGATAGCTTTTGGACATGGATATGTCCGGATCGGGCCACTCGGGTTCGGGTTCGGGCTTGGACTCGGACCCCCCGCTGTCCAGATCGGACCCTGGATCGTCGGCCACAGGGGCCGGCTCGGGAGCCTCTACGGGCTCTCCCGGGGGATCTGGCAGAACAGGGGTCGGGGGCACGATGGCGGCCTTCGGGGCTACCGCAGCCTTCGCAGCGCCCTTGTCGTCCTTGACGGGTACCCACTCACTGGATGCCAAAAGCCTCTTAGCATCCTCGGCGGACACGTCCGCGCATCCATCGTCACTGATTTTGTACAGTGTTCCGTTGCACAGAATCTGCTTGCCCCACAAGTGGCCCAACTTGGTCAATAGTTTCATCTCGTACCTCGCTCTCCGCTTCAACGTGAATGGTAACGGTCCCTCCCCGCATTTGCGGTGCGAGAAGGGTCCGGTTGTCCGCTCTACGACTGCGTTGCTGTCTTGACCATCGCGTACATCAACTTCGCGCCATCGTAGGTCGCGCTGGTGCTGTTGATGCCACTGGTGCCCTCTCCGGTGGCTATCGCGTCCGGGGTGTTCTTCGTCCCGTTCACGTAGACGTGCAGCACCTCTCCCGCGTTCTCGATGTCGTTCGGGAGGCCGATCACGTCGCCGACGCCCACGGTTATCATGTCCGTCGCAGGAGCGTCTGCTCCGGATGTCCCGGACACGACGATCGAGTCGACCTTGGCGAAGATCTTGGTGCCAACGAATGACTTGCCGACGCCTAATGCGATTTCCATCACCTCGACCACCGGACGCCCCTGGATGTCCCGGCCGCGCATTGTGACCACGGATGTCACCGAGTCGTCGGCATCGGTCAGCACCGCCGTGAGATTCCGGGGGCAGTCGGGCTGGGCCGCTATGGCCATGGCCCCGTCCGCGATCAGGACCGTCGTGACGATCCGATCCACATCGGCCAGAATAGGGGCGCCCAGGAATACGGAGTTTGCACCGCCGATTACCTTGGCGATCCTGGCTTCTTCTCTTTCACTGATGGTAGTTTCCACAAGCTTCTCCTCTCAGGTTTCTTGACAGACAGAGTACAGCACAGGACCCGCTTTTGGCAAGCCCTGTGCTGTGCGCTTTCGGTTTTCGGGACTAGGCGCTGAACAATTCAGCGATAATCTTCTTGGTTTCTTCGGGGAATGTCTGGACCAGCCGGTGTAAAAGCTGCCGTTCCATCTCGCGGTGATGCTTGGCGCACAAGGTAATGAGGTTCTCCAGGGAATGCTCGCCCCCGACGGATGTGGGAATCTTGTGGTGTGCGTGCGTGCCATTGCCTTTATGCAGCTTTGTACACCCGGGAAACTGGCAGGTATAGTCATCCCGCTCGCGGGCCTTGCGTTTCCAGTAATGGCTATTACCGCCTTCCCATGCTGGATTTCGTTCACCGGCGGCCCAGTGTTTATGCTGGCAAGATCGTGAACAAAAAAACTTGGTCTCGGCGTGACAAGGCGTGACCCGTATCGGTTTGCCGCAATTACGGCACGGACGCTCGAACACTTCAGTCTTACGCCCATTCCCATGCACAGCAGTCCGACACTTCCGGCTACAGAAAACCTGCTTCCGTATCTGATAGGCCGTAACCGCTCTGAATGTCTTGCCGCAGTATTCACAAACCTTGTCCCTTGGGAACAACTTTTTCTTCGGGGCCATGATATACCTTCCGGTAGAAGTTTACCCGCTACCGGAAAGCATACCACACTTGCATCCGCTAGGTCAACTCCGGTTACGGAGCGCCTACGTAACCGGCGGCTCTGCCAACGTTTCTGACGAGCACGACCTTACCACCGGCATAGAGCACGGGAACACCGTATAATAGCTGCATCCAGCGGATACTGCTATCGATCGTCCCGAGCGAGATCTTGATCATCGGCGCCAGTTGCTTGAAGCTCATCGCTTCGAGATTCTGCTGGAAGCAGAACACGCTACTCGTGTTCGGCAGGTTAGCGTTGTAGTCGTGGAGGGTCTGGGCACCGGCCCCGGCCGCATTGGCCGTGCGCAAGATCAACTTCTCCGATCCATCGGCGCCATTGACGGCCGATCTGTAGATCTCGTAGAAATCGACCTCGGTCGCGCCACCAGGCGTCATCGCCCAGGTGATCTCGTCTCCGGCGATCACGGCGGCGATAGCGGCACCGCCACCCACGTCGACCGGGATGCTCTTCCCGTAGCGATTGACGGCCACGACCTTGAGCCAGTAGCTACCCACATCATCGGCCCCAAACTGACTGAGGGCCGCCGGCGGGGTGGTCGCGGCGGTCGAGACGATGGGCGTCCCGGGCCGGGTAGCCGCTTTGCCAACGGCCGCAGCGTTTGGCCCGCGGAGTCCCTGATCGATGAACGTGTCAGGCTGGAACCGCACGTCCCCGCTGGAAGAGGTGAATCCTTTGATGTCCAAGCCGACGAAATCCCCGACCTTCTGGAACGTGTCGTGACGCTCCTTGGGGAAAAAGGTCTTCGTCAAGTCCGCCTGGACCTTCGGATTCATGTACACGTCGGTGATCTGCCCGTAGTTAGGGGCGTCGCTGGCCGTCAAACAGATGTCGGTCAGAACGTCTTCGGACAGCGGGAGACCCCGACGGTCGATGATGTTCGTGGCCGGGCAGTTGTCCAGCATGAGCCGCTCGAACCCGTCGAACTGCAGGGACTGGAGGTTGTGATCGGCGTAGAACAGCCCACGCTCCAAGATCTTGAGCAAGTGCATGGTTCCGTTCACGGTTTCTTGGGCAATCACGTTGCCGTGCGCCGGTTTGACCATGCTCATCACATGGCTGACCCGCCTGGTCGTCCCGAGGTACTTCACGATCGCGACCTGCCGTTCGTAGGTGCTGTCGTCCTCGTTCGGAAGATCGCCCTCGCTGATCCAGCCGGCGTCTGGGTTGGCGCCATAGCTGGAGATGATATTCACTTCTTCGACCGTGTTGTAAGCGGGGAGCTTCGGAATGTTTCTCCAGAAGCGTACCGCCGACATTTTGTAGGTGGTGTTACGGAGCGTCTGCTCTAAACTCTCGACTCTTAGGGCGAATCCGTCTCCGGCCGTTACTGCGGCGGGGATGTCCTGAGACTGCCCGGCCAACAGCGCCTTGTTCAGATCGTTCACGTCTTGCTGCGTGGCCGATCCGAATCCCTCGACTCCCTCGTAGTCCTTCCAACTGACCATATTGTCTACGCCAAACATCTCAGTCCTCCTCACTTTCCCTTTCGGGTGTGGTTATTTGATGTATCGTTCATAGGTCCTATCCTAATGGACCGTTTGTCCGCTCAAATGAGCCTTGACCTGCCCGAGCAGCTTCGGATGGATGGTGCCGAGTTGTTCGAACTTCGAGGCTGCGAGATTCAGGTCGATACCGTCCTCGGTGACCCCGCTGTGCCCCGCGTCGACTGATTTGCGCAGCATGTCTCCCATCGCGTCCAGGATGGCTCCCTTGGTCAGGTCCTCGCCGGCCTCATTGCCCGCGAAACCCTTCTCCAGCGGCTGTGCGGCGGACCGCATGGCCTTCGGTTGACGCGCCGGCTGCTCTTCGATCACGCCCAAGCGCTCGGCCATGCCCTTGGCCAGGCGACCCGTCTCCGAGACGGCCTTGGCCAGGATCAGGTTGAACTGGTGCTGGCGATTCTCGCCCTTCTCGATGTAGTCGGCGAGGATCCCGAGGCTCTTGGTCAACTCGCCGTGTTGTTCTTGAAGGTATTCCGACACGTCGAGCGCCTTGGTCAACTCTTCATTGCCCGCGAAGCCCTTGACCACTTCGTCGGCCAACGACTCTTCCGCGGCTGGCTCGCCGCCGAGTAGCTGGTAGAGTTCGTCCTGTTCCGACTTGTCCAGGTCCCCCTCTTGCGCCTTTTTCAGAAGAGTATCCTTCCGGCTGACGCTATCGCCTTCGGCGGCCGCGGCCTCGAGTTGCGTCAGGGACTTCTCCAGATCGTCCTCGGACAGGCTTTCCGACTTTTCGTTGTCCTCTCCGGCCTCGTCCTCTCCCTCGCCGGCCTCGTCTTCCTCGATCTCTTCGTCTTTCTTCTTCTTATTTAGATCCTTGCCTTTCATCTCTCTTCTCCTTTCAAGGGGGGGTGTTGGCTAGCCAGCAACCTTCTTGAGTCGCATGGTCAACCTGATAAACCTTTCAATCTGGCCATCTGTAGCCGCTGGAAGACGTTCGCGTACCCATTCGCGAGCCTTATCCATAGACAACTGGTTGCTCTTTTTCTTCTTTTTCTTGTTCTTGTCGATCTTCTCGTCGTGTTCCAGCGACTGGCCTGTGAGCACTTGTCCGGCGCCATCGCCTGTCTGCGGGCCAGCCGGTGGGTTGATGCCCGTGGCTTCGCCCATGGTCAACGCCTTATCCAGATCACTCGGATCGGACCCTTCGACTGCCCGTAGGCTTTTGACTAGGATCTCCATCCGAGCCTCGCCGTTCACCGGACAATTGGTTATCGCGACGTTCCTGACCTTGGCCTTGGCCACTACCTTGGCGCCAGACTTGTTCATGCCCGCTCGCTTGATAATCTTGCCCTCTACGGAGAAACCGAGCCGGCGCTTGGTTTTGGCCAGCGCTTTCCCGAGGTCCCAGATGCGATCGGCCGGCGGATGGCCCTCCAGGAGATACCCCTCAACCCAGTGTCCGGCTGCTTTGGCTATTCGGCCGTCCGGGAGAGTCTCCCCTTTGGAGAACATGCGCTCTTCCTCGGGGTAGCCTAGTATTCCGTCGGTCGCCTTGGAGTGATTGTCGTTGAACCAGCCGTCTGAAAGAAAGTCGGAAAAGTCCAGGCCTCGGGCCAGCACACTCTCTTGCTGTCGATCATCGTTCTCGGCACTGGCGATACCTCCGATCCTGCGCCTCCGGCCCTCTGGCGCTCCGGCTTTCTCGAAGACGCTCATCGGGATATCGAAGTCGAATGGAAGCGATTCAAACCGTGCCATACTGTCTATCTCCGTCCAGAAACAAAAGAAGGGACAAGCGCACCGCGCCTGCCCCTACCGGCCATCACTGACCTTACCGGGCCTACCGCAACAATTGGCTTAGGCTACCGTTATACGTTTTTCGAGTCAAGACTTGTTGGGGATGATGTACTGTTCTCCCTTGACGGACAGTCCTTTTCTCAGTTCTAGGGGTATCTCTATTGGCTCACCACACCAGTAACAGCGTGCCCAGCATACGCCGTCGGCACCGAAGACAATCGGCCCACGGGTCCGTACCCTGACCCTGCTCCCTGATTTTTGGAGCAAATGATTGTGGCACGCTGGGCACCTCACTGTGGATCGTCCTTTTCCTTGATCTCCACGGTGTTCAGGGGCCTGGCCACGTTGCGAGACACTTCGGTGAGCAGGTAGTGCATCCGCTGCTCATGCCCTTCTCGGGCCGCCACTTGAGCCTCAATTACGTCCTTTGGGATCTCGATCGGTCGGACAACGCGCTTCAGCGGCTCCCGGATGCTATACGCCTCCCGGTCCACCTTGAGAGGATTCTCCATGTCAAAATCATGGTAAAAGTCGTCAAGCAGATCGCGCATGGTCGGGGCGGTCCCACTTTCGGCCAAACTCGGGGGTACGGGGCGACGGGGGATGTAGCCCATGATATAGTTCGGGCCGGTGCCGTACTGCGAGGGGCTGCGGCCGGCCGCCCGCCCCGTGACCGCTCCGACTTCTGCCGGTACCCGTGCCTTCTGCATCGGGAGTACCATCCGGAGCCCCGGAGCGGCTTTGGTCATCATCTCGCCCTTGGCTGGGGCTGTCCCGTGCGTCCACCGCTTGAACGCATCCAGGGTCATCTCTTCCATCCAGGAAAAGAAGTCCGGGCGGTCGTAGTGCGCATCGTAGAGCGCCCGCGCCTGCACGGCCGACGATACACCGACGATGCACTTTGTTTCGTCGTAGGTTCCGGTGGCCGGGTCCTGTTGATGGACGATATAGACCGTGTTAGACATTGGGTCTGGACCGACATAGACATCGATCTCATCCTCGTCCGCCCCGTTCGTTCTCTTGATATAACCATAACCTGCGGTCATTTCGGTCTCGCCCTCGTTACCCTCGCTGTCCTTCCACTTGCGGACCGTACCGATCCGGTTCTCTATGGCAATCGGCAGTCCCCTGAAATTGACGTGCCCCTGGAGACGGAACGCCTTCTGTAAGCCATCCTCTTGGCGCAGGGAACGCTCCATGTCCTCTTCGCTCTCGTACACTACTCCAAGTTTTCCCCCGGGGACCATTTGTCCATCTTCGTCGAATCCCCAGCCATCGGGAACACGGATCATCTGGCACAGGCAGCCGGGATGATGGGCGCCCACTACGGGAAGGGTATCGGCTGCTTTGCGCCCGACGTTCGTCCCGTTCGCCTCCAGATCGGACAACCTGAAGATCCGGGGCTGCCCGTCGGGTCCGTTGTAGGCCCGTTGGCACTGGGGACACGCGCTGGCCATAGCCCTTTTTGCCACCAGCACATCGGGGCCATACTGATCGCGATAATGGTCGGCTATGCCCCGCTGCAAAGCGTTTTGCTTCTCCGTAACGGCGATGCGCTTCCAGTCCCGAGCCCAGTCCTTCGTTGCCCATCCGAGATCCGACTTGAGCTTCTGGACAGTCTCGCGCCGGGCGATATTGAGGGCCGTGGCGTCCCGGATAATCCCCTCGGTACGAGCCCGTAGCGTTGCGTCTGCTTCGATTATCGTCGCCCCTGTGGCAAGGTTCACACGGTTGCCCAGGCCTCGGCAATACTGGCCAGCGCTCGCTTGGGCCATCTGGACCGCGTGTGTTTCGGCAACACTGAGAGGGATCGGGTTGCGCTTCAGGTAGCTCTTGAACTCGCTGTAGTCCATGCCCGCCACGTTGCCGCTCTGCACCATGGCCAACATCTGCCCGTAAATATAGGCATCTTTCACCGACTCGATCTTTACGTTTATCAACCCCTTTTCGCGCAAGGCTTCCAGCGTCTCGGCCGATACTGTTTCGGCACCGATCGTGTTCACCGCAAAAGCATCGTGGTGATCCTCGATGATCTGGCGAATTTCCTGGAGTTGCTCTGGGGTCAGTAGCAGCACGTCAGTCGCTCCCTTTGTCCCGAGCTAGGTCGATCAACTGGTTCACCGACCAGCCGTAGAGTGGTCCGCCCTCGTCGAAGTCGGCATCGACATATCCTTTGCCGCGTAGCACCTGCTTTACACGATTGTACGCCAGTTCGTCGCGGTCGTAGGCTGGCTTTGTGAAATCGTCGATCAGGGGTTCGGCCGGGTCGGCAGGCGCATCTGACAGTGCGAACATCTCGGCGCTGCCCTCGTCCTTCGGCTTCTTGGCCTGTTCAGCCGCTTCCGCCTTGGCGTCCTTGTCGATGGCCGCCTGGATACTCAGCCTGAACACCTGATCGGGAGCGAGCTTCTCGGTCACCCCGAGCATCTCCTGCCCCTCGGGATTCTTACCGGCCAGCTTGGCATATTCTCGGAACACGTTTCGCATCTGCTTCGGACCCGGCCGCCGGATAAACAGTTCCAGCATGGCCTGGGCACGGGGATCATCGAGCACCGGGTGTTTCTCGCCAAACATATCGTTGAACTGGTTATCTAACAACGAACGCATCTCGCGATCACTTATCTTCGCATCAAGCGCTTTTAGCGCGCCAGCGTCCACCTGGACTTGGAGCCGATTGTACGCATCGAGGGCCGTCTGGACGGACCCGGACAGTTCGTAGCCACTGCCGTAACCTGATGCTTGCACCATGTAAGGAACGGCCCCGGCCACCGACTCGACCAGGCTCGGCTTCGTCTCACTGAGCAGATCGGCATCGTTGAGTACCCGGCCGGCGAGTACACGGGTCACAAGGGTCTTGCCATCGGCGTTGAGTCTCTTGGTGCCGCGCACCATGTATTGATTCGAGTTGCGCTCGTCGATCACGCCCGCCCGGTAAAGCGCGCTGATGAACCCGTTGGCCCTGGATGTACCGAGGAAAGAGTTGAGCGTCTCTCCCTCGTTCATGTTCGTAGCCAACGTCTGGAGCGCCTGTTCGTCCAGCCGGCGGCCCATGGCTACCTGCATGGTGCGTGGGTCCATTGCCTGTGTGAAGCTCTCGTTCATCTGGCGCACGAGCACTTGAAGATTCTCGGTGCTGCGATTCTCCACCTCGACCACGCGGACCAGGATAGGCTGCTTCATGGCCTTCACGTCAGCAGCGTTGAGGCCGACCTCGTGCGCGTGCTCTGTCATGTAGGCCTTTAGTTCGTCGGCCTTGTCGGCCAAGGCCTTGTCGGCATAGACACGCTGCATCGACATTGTGCGTGAATTTCCACCCAGAACAATACCGTCGTCGGTCATCAACGGAGGCCCGTTCACCGCATCGGGGCTCGTGTTCACGACGAACGAGGGCAGCAAGGTCTTGGCATTCCGGATCACTTTCATCTGCTCGGACTTGTCCCGGTGATAAGCTCTTTCCTGGACGTTCTCCGGATAGCCCCCATTGGCCTTGAAGCTCGTCGGATCGTGACTCGGAGTAATATCACCCGCTTCGACCAACCTGTATGCGGCCTTGAGTGCCTTTGGCCGTCCACCCTCGCCGGCGACGAACACGGCCGCTGTTGCCCCTTGTCTCTTCGGCTGCTCAGGGACCGCGGTCGGGACTTGAAGCATCGTGTCCCGGGCTACCGGCACAGCCCTGTCTACTAGGCCGGGGAACGCGGTCGACAGCGCGTTGAGTTGGGCCACCGCTTTGGCTGCCATGGCCCCGGCCAAAACCCTGGCCCGCTTATCCGTACTATTCGGGTCTGCCCGTGCCGCTTTTATCAGCCTGTCTAGTACCACGAGGTCTGATTCGGCGCGCTTGGCCACACGCGCTATATTCGATCCAGCCAGGTCTATGGCCGCCTGTGCGTGCCCTACTCCTACCCGTAGGCCGCCAGCGAGGTTCTCAGCCGCATCCCCTATTTCCCGATGCCGGTGGATAAGACTGGCGCCCTCCGGGGTCAGGACGCTCCCGATAACCACAGCGCGCGCGCCGGGGTCCCAGTCCCGCCGCTTGAGCGAATCGGCCAATATCTGCTTTGCCTGAAACGGATTGACCCCGGCCCGTTGAAACGATGCTTGCAGTTTCTCGTAGACATCGGGCACGCGGGTCTTCAGATCGGCCATGCGGGCCGCGTCATCGTCCCCGTGTAGATCGGCCAGAAGCTTCATGGGGACGTGTTTCAGGACAGCATTGGCCGCCTGCCGCGCCCTCTTTTCCGCATCCGCGTAGTACCGTTGTCCGTAGTGGCCGGCCAGCCTCTCGGCCCATGCACTAGCACTCACGCGCTCGGCGGTGTGTACTCCCTGCCCATCCTGGTCGCCTGTTTCCCTGATAGTGATATCCCCATTCTCATGGACGGAGAGCACGCTCACCCGGCGGTCGCCCATGACGATATCTTCACCCTCTCGGGCTGCCCGGGCAACAGCGGAGGTACGGTAGTAGTACCTGTACGAGCGATGACCGCTAGAATCCGTGTAGGGGGTCCGGCGTATATACTTGTGAGCGCCTCCAGCTTTTTCCAGGACGTTCCATAGTGACTCTCCGGCGTCCGGATCATCCAGTTCAATCCATGTGTCGGTCTCCGGGTCGAGCGACTTAGCCATGGATCCTCTGTCGAGCACTTGGCCGATCTCGCGGTTCATCCGGTTGAGCATACGCTCGTACTCCTCGGTCGTCCGCTTTTGAATCTCACGCAACACCGGGAACCTGGACTCTGGTTCTTTCCGGGGCAGAGCTTTATCCAGCGCCTCGGACAGGTCTGGGGCGGTGTCGGCCAACTCGCCGACTAGCGCCCTGATCAACTTGTCGGACTTATCCCGTAGTTCCTCTGGGGTAGCCTCGAGCCGGAACCGCATGATGCCTCCCGACCTATGTTTTGAGGCCCCAGATGTGGAAATGACCAGACGCATCGGCTACCCCGGCGGTTACGTTCACCTGGGTAATATCGGCCTCAATGAAAAACCTGGCTACCGACCCCGTGGTCGTGTTGGCACGCCGAAGCTGAAGGGCGTCGGTCGATCCGTTCAACTTCACTTCCACGTCGGAGTCGACCTCAATGTACAGGCCTTTCACCGAGTCTACGTCGGCCAGATTCAGGTCTTCGTTGGCGGCCCCCGCGATGTCGAACGAACCACCACCCCACTGATCGAACGTGTCAGTCTGGGTAATCCGCTCTGTTTCTTCCGGGCCGTAGATCAGGTCTTTCATGCTCGTATCGCGTGCGGTGTTCACCCAGACCTTATGCTTGATTCGGACTGACATGGCTTTCTCCTCGTCAAAGGTCGATATCTATCACGACCCGGTTCTCGTCACTTTTGCGGAAACTCTTTTCCTCGTCTTCTTCGCCTGGCCCGCCCTCGGGCTTTTCGCTGGCCCCCTTCTTCTCGTACTCGGCAAGCAAACTCTCAAAGTCGGTGTTGTCCTCGCCGCCCTCGCTATCTTCGGACTCGCCCTCGGATGCCTGACCCTCTTTCATCTGAGCATACTGAAGTCATGTCGGGTCGAGGATCATCTCTCCCTTTCCATCGGGCAGCGGTGCCATGTCGTCCTCGGCGCGCAGTTCGTCGATGGTGACCATGGTCTTGACCCGCTTCATGTTCAGGTCGGCCTCTTGGTCTTTTGTGTTAGAGTCCAGGCCGACGAAAT
>Ga0315533_1002466_pt1 | contig 12838 bp, 12 predicted proteins | sample SalMarSW160130MG_FD_203081 | JGI IMG/M metagenome (GOLD analysis project Ga0315533, IMG submission 203081) | Salt marsh sediment microbial communities from the Plum Island Ecosystem LTER, Massachusetts, United States - Salt Marsh Sediment SW1601-30 ...
GAGCACCTGACACTTGATCAGATGGGTCGCTGGTTCTTTAAAATATCTTTTGGGCCCATAGCTCAGCCGGTTAGAGCACCTGACTCATAATCAGGGGGTCGCTGGTTCGATCCCAGCTGGGCCCACAATTCTAATTTATAAACCCCTTTATTACAACACATTTGATTGCTTTTTATTTTTTAGGGGACACTACGGGGGACGCATAAAATCACTTATTCATTGCACATATACCTTTCCAACCTTAAGATTATTGAATAATTACAAATACCGTGACAAACAAATTACATAAAGCACTCGCTTGTTAGCTTTCGATTATTTTTTTTTATCAATTTTAACTAAAATTCCATTTTCGTAATACTTTACCTCTACCAGTTTACTCATCTCATCATATGTTTTTAACGTGCCTTTCCCGTCCATTAAAGTTCCTTTATCTTGGATTTTTCCATTTACGTCTAAATTAGATAATACAGTCCAAGGTGTACCGTTTTTATATATTCTTTCGCTCCAGAATTCTCCAGTTGGATAATAAAAAGTAAATTTCCCATTATATCCAGGAGCAAGTTCAATAGTTTCTTTAATTTGATTTGCCGGAACTATTGCAGTGAAGCCTCCAACATCTTTTGAAATTGTTCCATGAACAAGTCCCATCAATCTATACGCTATAATATACAAATTGGTATTATCACTTTTTACAAATTCTTGTGGAAGTTCAAATACTGGCCCACCACTAAAACCGCTTACACTTGGATCATCTAATAAGAAAAATGGAGCTATCTTTTTATTATCAAATCTTTGGTGTTCAATTATGCCACTTGATGGCTTTGAAGTTTTAGTAATTGGAGTTATTTTACCACTGATACCTAATCTTAAAGGGAATCCATAAACAGTAACTTCTCTAGTTCTAAGTGGCGCTTCTAATTTGAAATCAATTATTTCAAAGAAGACTGGAACTATTGAATTATATGCAGTATCTAACTTTGTTAAGTCTAATCTAATAACAGCAACATCAGAAATTGGATGTATTGTCCATTTCAAGTTATTGTCATCAACTATGTCTTTTAATTGAAGTTGATTTGTTGTTCCGTCCTGTTTGCTAATCCTGATGATGGTATTTTCTGTTGTGTGTTTAGCAACATGCTCTGCAGTAACCAAATATAGATCCAGATCTTTATATACAAAAAAAGCTGTTCCAGAGTTCGCGACTTTTTTTGGGAACATTTGGTTAGTTCTTGTGTCTTTGTACCAAATCTCTAATTCTTTGTTATTTACGAATTCTGTCGAAACCCTCTCATCATAAATAAAGACTACAGCTTTATAAAATAACTGAATATCTTCTTCTAATGACTGAGCTTTCGAGTTAAAACTGAAATTAGTCGACACAATTAATGTAATCAATAATATATACTTTTTCATAATATCAGTATGTTTTTGAATGCAAGCTAAATTTATATGATTAATATTCTTGTACTTATACACATTATTATATGCAATAAATTCAATGCTTAACAAAATATCTGAAAATTTTCTAATTACATTACAAAAATTTACAACACTCAATATAATCATTTATCTGGTGCGTTCGCATACAATGGCTTATTCAATATTTAACTATTTGTAGAAACTCCATTAAATTTATATTGTTAATTTCTAATGACAAATTACATTATTAACCTTTTATTGATATTGCAATTTATTAATTTCCTTAAATTTGCCTTATATTATTTACAACTAATTCCTATGATTACATTGCTCCCTGATTATATCATTAAAAATTATGAAATTCATGAATGGAAACACTCTTGTGCGATTTTAAAAAATGATTTTCCTATTGAATTCAAAGATATTATTGATTTATTAATACATTTTAAACTTAAAAAAAGTGCCATTCTTGAAGCTGGAGGAGGTAAATCACCCATTTCAAAAGCTATTGATAGTTTCTTATATACTAGAGGTTGGATCGAAAAAGAATTTGAGACAAAAATTGTAGTTGATAAAACTATTATTGAATCTCCAACTCATAAAGTTGATTGTTTTAAAAACAAAATTGCCCTAGAAATAGAGTGGAATAATAAAGACCCCTTTTTTGATAGAGATTTAAATAACTTTAGACTATTATTCGATTTAAGAGCTATTTGTGTTGGTGTAATAATTACTCGTTCTGATGAACTTCAATATATTTTTAACGATCTAGACAAAGGCCCTTCTTATGGAGCTTCAACCACCCATATGTCAAAGCTTATTCCCAGAATTGAAGGAGGTGGTGGAGCTGGTTGTCCTTTGCTGGTTTTTGGTATAACTGAAAAATTATATGATGAAAATTCTTAATCTATCTGATTATAATAGTAATGTCGCTAAGGATTTTTTAAAAGAAATCTCCGATAAGCATTATAAAACTGTATTAGCTGATCCTCCATGGAGATTCCTAAATAGAACAGGCAAAGTAGCTCCTGAACATAAAAGACTAAATAGATACCAAACTTTATCATTAAATGAAATAAAAGAAATACCAGTACATTTAGTTACTTCAAAATCTAGTCACTTGTACCTTTGGGTTCCTAACGCTCTTTTGAAAGAAGGACTTGAAGTTATGGAATCTTGGGGATTTAAGTATAAAACAAATATCATTTGGCATAAAATAAGGAAAGATGGTGGGCCAGACGGAAGAGGCGTTGGATTCTATTTTAGAAATACTACTGAGATTGTTCTATTTGGTACTAGAGGAAATTTAAGAACACTTCAACCAGGACGATCTCAGGTTAACATTCTTAAAACAAGAAAACAAGAGCATTCTAGGAAACCTGATGAACTATATAAAATCATTGAATCATGTAGCCCCGGACCTTACTTAGAGCTTTTCTCAAGAGGCACTCGAAAGAATTGGGACGTGTTTGGTAATCAAGCAACAGAACAGTACACACCAGAATGGGAAACATATAAATATAATAGTTCAATAGCTAAATGATTCTTTCATTATTCTATTCCTGCATATACTAATTCATTTATTCCGTTCAAATCAGAATAGATTTTTTCGTTTGGCCCGAATTTAAATCCTGCTACTTTGTAATTATCATTTATATAAATATTATATTTCTCTGGACTTTCTGGTATCTGATCAAAATATCTATCAATCTCTGTCCTTTCAAAATTTATTGTTGTAAACAATCTTGAAACATCTCTTGAACAATGCCATGGTAAATGAGTAAATTCAATACCATTCTTTGTTATATACTTTGTTAAATAACCTATTAACGAATTCTTACTTTTGTCGACTTTTTTTACATCCACCCCGTTATATTTCTTTGTCTTAATCCTCTTAAGTGTTTCAGCCCCTTTCCCCTTTTCTGAAGCTAGGCAAGATGCCATATAGCCATTTACTTTCTTAATAGGCATGAAATCATTAGTTAGCAGATGAAAATGAATTGTGCCGTTCTTCTGTCGTTCTGCAATCCACAAATAGGATTTTAAACCACAGTTTTTTCTGCAACGAGTTAACCATGTGTTATAAACTTTATAACAGATTTCATCAGATAATCCACAAGGAAAGCTTATTGAATAGAATGCAAGAAATTTTTTGCTTTTTTCAAGCCGGCTGAAAGCATTACACTTTTTCCTGACTTTTGATTTATTCAGTTTATAACTTTTTTTATTCTCCTTTAACTTGTTTTCTTCAATCGAAAATGATTTTTCTATTATTTTTTTTGCCTTTTCCCTATTCTTTTCTTTTGTCTGATTCTTAGGATTTCTCTTTATTGTTAGCAATTCCCCGTCAACAATCCTTCTATTTGATGAACCGCTAAACAATGAATTCTGTTTCCATTTGTTCCACGAAATGCTTCCATAAGAAATTTGATATGCCATAATTCTGTGTTTGAAATATTCGTATTAGAATAAATCCATTATAGGTTATTATAGGTTTTATATTATAGGTTAACTCATGCTATTTGTTGGAATAAAATTTGGAATATCATTATCACAGTAAAATCTCTTCAAAAACTTCCTTCTGCGACGATCATAAACATTCATGTATTTCCATGCCGAATGGTCCTTGTTGAGGAACTTAGCAAATACTTTAAGATTATGAACAAGAAACCATTTCTTTGGCCTCCCCTTCCCCTCAGGGAAAAACACTGTTACTGAATAATCACTTTTATGTCTCATAATTACCCCCTTTTATATTTTATGCTTTTGACCTCCTGGATCGCTTTGTCAATCTCTTCAGCTTTATACAAAACTCTATTTCCTATTCTATAGGATTGTACTATTCCTGACTTGGACCAGTTATTTAGTGTCGGAAGCGAAATTTTAAGGATTTCCGCAACCTCAAACCGGTTTAAATAGGGAAGCTTCCTTCCCAAATCTTTAGGATCAGATTTTTGTTTGATTTTTTCGTCGAGAACTTCTCTGAAAATCTCTTTGAGATCCTCAGTATTGATCCCTTGTAAAATTATTGAATTCATACTTTTCTGTATTATTTCAACAGCAAAAGTATTTTAAACTCTAGGTTTTATTAGTCGGTGTAGTACTACTCTTTTCTTAACTATTTTCTATCTAATTCTTTTTGAACTAGTTTCATCTTTTCAGACAATCCTGCTTTTTTAAAATATTCAAGAATAATGTTTAAATTTTGGGGAGTTCTCTCACTATTTAATTTGGAAAAATATTGCCTGGTAGTTTCCCAATCTCTTCTTATTAACGAAGCATAGATATCTGCCTTTTTATTATTATTCTGAATGTCTTTCCCTATATCTAAATAATCTAATATCAACATCTGTTGTATATGAGTAAGCTCCTGTCCTTTAGCCAAATAAGGCTTCTTTAATAATTCATCTATCCAAAGGCTATATTGAGCAAGAATATATCCATTATTAATTGAAATAAGCTCTTCTATTTCATTTACTTTATCAGATAAATTAGGAATAATATTATTTATATAGAAATCATTAAATGCCTTGTCAAAAAGCCTCTCTTGAAATAAAAATGGGAATCTGTTTTGTTTGTTCTCTTCTTTTATCTTTTCAATGTTTACTTTTTCTACCGCTATCAATTTTAATCTATTTTTTGCGGATTTGTATTTTTCAAGGAAGACTTCCCTTAAATTTTCTAAAATCAGAACTCTCTTCTTTGGAGAAATCCTTTCTGCTCTATCAATATATAGTTCAATGCATTTAGCATTTATTAGCTCCGTCTCCCTTGGATTTTTAGGATGAATTATAAACGGTTCTATTTCTGAATAAACTATACTAGCCCATAAATAATATGGTCGCTTAAGTTCAGTCATCCAAAAATTAAACTTTTCATCAATTGTTTTAAGTCCATTAAAACGATCTATTAATCTTTCCTTTTCACCTTTTAACATGACCATATTCATTAATTAAAGAATGGATGATCTAATAATTTATTTGCATTTTCCTCTTGCGATATACAAATATACCTTAAAAAGCTTTTTTCTGTCTGGTGTCCTGTTATCTTCATAATTGTTATTGATGGAATTCCGGCCAAATATAAATTACTTGCAAAACTTCTTCTGGCTGTATGAGTACATATTAAGCTTGATTTCTTAACTGTGTTCTTTACCAATTTTCCCCCCTTCGTTATTGAAACTTCAACTAAATCGTTGATTTTTGCTAAGGTTCCTAAATGTTTAAGATTAAGATTCATTTTAGGATTTGATAATGCATTCGGTATTTCACCATTATATTTTCTTATTATCTCTCTGACATATCTATGAAGAGGAATAATAACAACTTCATTAGTCTTGTTTGTTCTGATCTTTATCTTATTCCCGTCAATAATATTTTCCTTCTTTAGTTCTGAGTAATCTGAGAATCTTAACCCTGTAAAACATCCTATAATAAACAGATCCCTTATACCTTCAAGTTGTTTGTCATTCTTCAGATCCAGATTGTATATTTTTTCTAATTCTTCAACACTCAGGTATATTTTATCCGGTTCTTCAACCGGCCTTTTAAACTTTCTTTTTTTATACTCAATTGTCTTGTTTATTCCTCTGTCAGTAGCCTCATTTAAAAATGTCTTTAATATCTTAATATGTTTTCCGATAGTATTTTTCGAATAGTTTGCTTCAGTTAAATATGAAACAAATGAATTATAAAACTCCAGGTCTATATCCTCAAATGAAAAGTCTTTCTTTATTGAATCGCGATAATCTTTCAATTTTGCCAAGGTCGTATTATAGGCTTTAATTGTCCCTTTTGCTTTTAATGATTTGCTTTCTTCAATATACTTATCTATGAAATTGAATAAATCGACTTTTTGACTTCTTGCAAATCTTATTGTTTTATCAAGCTCTTTTTTTAATAATTCATTTGTCGGTTCCAACCCATCATTCAATAATCTTCGGTAGGCAGTGTTTGCTTTTGATTCTAGAGACTTTAACCTTGAGTTAAACTCTGGGTATTCCGGAAACTTTTTTGTCTCTTTTGCCTTCTGATTTTCGAAATTCCAGTAATGAGGATTAATCTTTTCACCCGTTGAATACTTAAGTCTTTTATTATTATAGCTTAAAAACAGATAAATAATCGATTCACCCTTAACTTTTTTTGGTTCTTTCAGAAAGAAATTCACCTCTGCCATATCTTATTCATTTTAGTCTTTCAAAGATAATAAAATAATATCAGGGGACAGTACAGGGGACAGATTTATTTAATTTGATTGTTTTTGTCAGATTCTACTTATTCCTTAAAAGCCCATTAATTAACTGTCTAAGAGTATAATTAAGTAAAAAGGAGTAAAATAGGAGATAAAGAAAACTGGTCCAGCTGGGCCCACAAAATAAAAAGCGCAAACAGTGAAATAATGACTGAATGCACTTTTTTATTGTTAGTGTTACTGAATCTATACTGAAACAAATAAACTATTTAGTGAATATATCCCAGGTATCAGAGATATGGTTGAATGAGGGATTTTGGAGGTGAGGGAGTAACTGTTGATTTTTTGGTAACTTCGCAGACAAATACTATTTTCATGTCATCAAACTGAAAAAATCCACTCTATTTCAGTGATAATCTTCAATATACTCAATTCAAAATAAATACAATATTCCATGATCAATATCCGCGAATGATCTCTATAAGACTTCTCCTCCTGTTGAAATTTGCACGGATCTCTTCAGCAATTTGCCTGGACCGCTCGGAGTTGATCTGTTTCATAAGATCCAGCGATTCGGCGATTCTTTCGTAATGGTTCTTACCTGTGTGCTTCAGATTCTCTTCGATCCTGTCTCTCAGAAAAGATTCGGTTTCTGCCGGGAAGTGTTTCCGGTTCTTTTTAAAAAACGCGAAAGCCACTTCGTCATAAAAGAGGTCTGGTTCCTGTATCAGGGCCAGGGCATCTTTCATCCGGTTTTCCTCTTCATAGAAGGTTAACAGTTCCTCTGGATCTTGCTGCCTGACAATCTCTTCGCACCTTCCACCCACTATGCCTTTCAGAGTTTTGATTTTTTGGAGGAGAGAAGCCCGGGGGCATTTTCCGGCAACCTCTTCAGATACCTCATCTATATTCAAATTCAGTTTATGCGCCACCTCCAGATAGGTTGCGGCTACCTGGAAGTCTCCCAGGTGATTCCTTCCGTCAGGATCTTCTTTGATCAGGTCAAGGATTTCCCGGAACCGGTTCTGCTCATACAATAGCCGGCACAGTGTGATGAAATGCTCCTGCTTTGTTTTGCTGATGATCCGGAGCATCGCTTCCCTCTCGTCAGTATCCAGTTCAGGCTCCAGAAACTCATATAGTCGGGAGACCAGCGAAACCGGTAAGGCGGCTTCGCGGACTACAAAAGATCTCAGATCTGGTCTCTCCGGTTCTAAGAAAAAGCGGTGATAAGATTCTTCTATGGTGTAAAAGGTGTCGTATGACATCTCATTCAGCACCTGGTCCAATTGCCCGAGGTAGTATGTTTTTGCCTTAAACGGCAGTTGCTTTACATAGGCAATCACATATTCGCAGAAGGCCTCAGATTCGAAGTAGTCATCTTGGTAATAGTGATCCAGATACAGGTATCCCTCATTGAATGCTTGCTCGATGCTTCGGATGATAAAGAGGATCAGTTCACCGATTTCAACTGCTATGCGGGTTTCAAGTCCTTTCAGCTGGTTCAGTTGTAACATCAGTGCCTTTTCCATGCCCTCCGGGTCGTATAGCAGTTCGTCATCTTCAAAGAATTTCCTGATCTTCTTTTCCGTTTTTCTGAATATAGCTTCAGCGTCTGTTCCAGGCACTTCCCGGTTTTGTACCTCCGTTACAAAATCCAGGGGAGCGAACTTCATCACCAGTAGTACCAGATCCTTTTTGGAGAGGGATTTCAGGTATTTCTTCAGGAAATCGAGCGATTCAATCGTGGTGGGACCGGTATGAGCAAAAGTTTTGATATTATCAGTTCCTTCATGGACAATTAGCAGCAGTGCCGCAACTGTATGTTTACATACGCCATTGTACGGGCAGTCACAGGTGCTGTAAATACTCCCCTCTTCCAGGTAAAACTCGATCCGGTATTCCTTGGTCCCCTTAACTGTGGCAACAGCTGTGTTGTTAGCTATGTTGTGCAGAAAATCTTCCACCATGCCTTCCTGGTAATACTCCTGCCCCCTTCGGAATACTTTGTAATCACTGCTGTCTCGCACATCCTCCTCAGAAATGCCGGCCAGGCATTCCATGATTAATTCCGAAGTTGCTTCAAAGAGGTATTCTCCATATGTATTTTCCATGTTTGATCGTATTGACAGATCCTAATTTTTCATAAAATTAATACTTTATGTAGCATGACAAGGAAAGCAGAACGCATCAGAAAAGAACTTTCTCCAAAGTTTCCTGAGTGGACCCGGAATTTCCGGGGATTTCTCGAATTGTATTATTCGGATATTTATGTTCCGGAGACGGATGAGTGCGAGAGATGGGAATCCATGAAGAAGATCTATGCCTCGGTTTTGGAGGCTATGATCTGTATGAGCGGGGTCAGGGATCAGTGGGAGGGCCCTGAATTCTTGCCGCTGGCCGTGGATGCCGGGCTGGAGGTTTTCTATAGGGCGGATAAACTGGAATGCCCTTTCTTTTTCGGCACGGACGAACTCGGCTTTTTTCTGAGTGCAGACCTGATTTATTCGAAAATGATACGGAAAATGGACGACCGGTTTTGGTTTCAAATGGCGGAGTTAACGCGTTTCGGGGAAATAGACCTTTGGGAGCACAGAGCCTGGCCGGAATCCCGGGCAAGGCAGGAGCCCTGGTTCCACCGGAAGTCAAGGAGCCGGATCTTTCATCTGATCAGGAGTGCGGTGGCCTGGGAAAAGGAGAACGGTTATGTGGACGAACTGGGAATGATGATAATTCGATGGAAGTACGATACTCCCTGGGAGGAATTACTGGACAAGGGATCTGCTGCATTTCACAATCTGTACCGCATAAACGAGGCCTTGTGGAAAAAACGCCGCTAGCACACAGACATGATTTTTCAACGCAAATCAGACAACATATCAAAAAACCGGTTATAGGTTTTCCCAGCCGGTTTTGTCATTATCTGACTGAATATTCCGGGTAAATACAAGAATATACCGTACGCCCTGCTGAAGAAAGGCATAACTACCTGGCAGATTGATCCAATTTTTGCCGAATATATTCTTTGAAAAGCAGGACTTTTCTGGTTTCTTCCGGGTCAAATACCAGTTTTTCGAAATCGCGTGATTTTCTCTCGAAATCAGTTGTTTCACAGGATTCAAGGATCCTTTCATATAATTGGTCGTGATGGGTAATTCCGAATTTCATGTCCAGATACCCAAAATCCGGATCTGTAAGGCCTGAGAGGAAGATAAAGTCGTAGTAATCCCTGCCTTTCCCTCTCTCCAGAACTGCCCCTGTCTTCATGGATAGAAGAATATCAGGTGAAGGGGCAAAGATCTGCGTAAAGACATTGAATATCTGAGACAGGTAGATTAGGCTCCGTTCACTTTTACCATCCATTTCCCATACTCTTTTACCAAATGTTTTTCGTAGAGTATGAGTGGATGCATTTGCACTTTTAATTCCAAACTCATTAAATGTTTTCAAAAGAAGCCTATTTATACTGTATGGATGTTTTTTTAAGATTCCTGTTAGCGAATAGGTATTCTCCACGCTGAATTTGCCTTTTCTTATTAACTGATCCGAAGAATATTTAAGAATTTCTTTCAATGAATCATTGATCGAAACATGTCTGATTTTTCCTGTTTTCTCTTCCTTTATTATCAACTCTTCCTTGTCAAGCAAATCTACCCATCGTAAATTAAGCAAGTCAGAAGCCCTGAGTACAAATTCCGGTGTTTGTGAGCACCTCATTCCGGTTTAATTTGAACAGTCCATTTATTAATATTTTATATTGTTCTTCAGGATTGATAGTGTGATGTTTATATTGCGGATTATGATGCTCAATCATTTCCGGAATCTTATGCTCCGTTGATCCGGAATGAAGTGCTCTGTGTGACCGGATTTACCACATCAGACCTGATTTTGAAGTGGTCAAGGAAGGACGGATTTTAAAAAGTCAGACACTTCAAAACAAATTTAGAAGGATTCTTCCAACCATTTGTTTAAATTTAAACAAATGATTACCAAGTCATGAATTTCAATTCTGGGTTATTCTGGTCAGTTCTGGGACATTTTATATGTATTATAAGGGAAAAGATTGGCAAAAGATGATCTGTCTTACAAAGTCTTATAAACATTAACCAGAGTAATATTTGGATCTATAGTAAATGCAAAGTCCCATAATACTGACCCATCATTAGAACCAATTGACCATAATTATTGATTAAGTTATTCTCATGAAATCATATTTGATAATTGTATCTGAAGTGGAAGGATGCGGTCAAGAGTAGTGCCTATTACACAAAAGATGATATCAATAAACATTGTATCTTTAGCTTATCAGACAAACAAATCAGAAATAATGCTCGGAGCAATAATTGGAGACATCATTGGTTCCACCTATGAATTTAAAAATGCTGACAGATACGATTTTGATCCATTCCCATCAGGATCAGATTTTACTGACGACACTGTCCTGACAGTAGCTATAGCCGATGCAATTCTAACAAAAAGAGATTATGTTGAAACGGTCAAAGAATATGCTTTGAATTATCCTGCAAGAGGTTATGGAGAATGGTTCAGTCAATGGATATATATGGACAATCCGAAACCATACAATAGTTTCGGGAACGGATCAGCGATGCGAGTCTCCCCAATCGGATGGGCATTTGATTCACTTGGAGAAACCCTTGAAGAAGCTGAAAGAAGCTCAGCTATAACGCATAATCACCGTGAAGGCAAAAAGGGGGCAAAAGTTGTTGCTGCTTCAATATTCCTTGCAAGGACTGGTTATGATAAAAAAGAAATAAAGAAGTTTATCGAAAAGAGCTACTCTTATAAACAAGACTGTTGTTAATGGCAGTATACCCAAATCAGAATTGCTGAAACTGATTGAATCTCACGACAGGGTACTTATGCTCGGCCATGGATCTCCATGGGGATTATTGAGCACAGGTCAGTTCCCTGATGCTGGTTTATTCATTATTGATGAATCAATGGTATTACCATTACAAAACAAGACTAACAGTGTTTTTATCTGGTGCAACGCTGACCAGTTCGTCCAAAGACATGGACTTTCAGGACTTAATAGTGGAATGTTCATCAGCGAGGTACTGGAGGCATTGGTATAGAATGGACTTTCCTAAATGTTGATAGGTTAACAGAGGAATTCTTAGAACATCTAGAGAAAATTAGAAAATAGTGGCTTAATAAATTGTCCAGATTTTTATTGCAGGTTCATTAGGATTGGCTTTTTCCCAGGATAGAATTACTGCCCAAGCCATCCAAGACCAATAAGTAACCAGACAAAATCAAATTTTCAATTTAGCCATTTGATATTTTCGATTAATTTACAAATTTTAGAGTATAAATTAATTATGACAATTTGAAAATTGCTGGTTAGAAGACGATTGTTTTCAGCTTCGGCCTGCCAGCTGATAGGTAACCGATCTGAGCCGGGCAGAAATATTGGATATATCGGTTCCCCTGCTCATCTCTTTATATGAAATTTTATCCCCTATCACAAGTCTGAATCTCCGTGATCCAGGATGCAATAACTTCCTTAAAAGCAGGAACCGGCGCAACCTGATCGGGTATAAATAGAATGCCAGACTGAACCTTCCACTAATATAAATCGGTAAGATATCTGTGTAGTGTTCCCGGGAAAAATGAACCACCCCATTTTTCCACCTTCTGTCTTTTACTCCGCTTAAGGTCATTATTGAAATGCCTCCCGATGGAAATATAAGCACGGCTTCCTCCTTTTCGAGGCTTTCTCTGATCTGCTTTCTAGCCACGTCGTTAAATGAAGCATATTGATCAACCGGAATGAAAAGGTCCCTCATGTTAGTCATCAGAGTATGGACATCCTTATTAATCACTACTTTAAGATCTTTCCTGACCACACTCAGACTTTGTACTATCAAAAGCCAGTCTGCCCCGCCCAGCGGATGATTGGCAACTAAAAGCAACCGCCCCGCAGAAGGAACTTTGCTTATATTTTCGCACGTGCAGGTAATCCCAGTATAACTAATTAAAGCGTCCACTAGTTTATAACTGCGAGTATCCCTGAATTTCTCCTCAAGTCTGTATATTTCTTCAATACACAGCAGCTTGCTCAGAATTTTCAGGAGAAGTGGGGAATCCAGGTATCTGATCAGGTAATCTGGCAGGTGTTTTCTTGAAAACTGAACAAATTGTTCACGAATTGAAGGCTCCAAAGGTTCTATTTGCATTGCCGTGAATTTTTCGATCAAAGTTATTA
>Ga0315533_1002470_pt1 | contig 12812 bp, 14 predicted proteins | sample SalMarSW160130MG_FD_203081 | JGI IMG/M metagenome (GOLD analysis project Ga0315533, IMG submission 203081) | Salt marsh sediment microbial communities from the Plum Island Ecosystem LTER, Massachusetts, United States - Salt Marsh Sediment SW1601-30 ...
GACGAACTCCGCCGAGGGCGTGTGTTTCCTCAGGTTGTCGATGTCCATGAAGCTGCCGTATGTGAAGTACAGCATGGACAATGGATTTCGTGTATTCAGAAAAGACTTTCGATAAACTTCAAATAATTAGAACGTTTTACTGTTGATTAAAAATAGTTAAATTTGCACAAATATTTATAATTGATACCACTATTCAATTGAGATGCCATATAGTTTCAACTTCGACTTGACGAGTATATCACAGTCTTTCTTCAAGGAGTTAGCGACTATAACTCAGAGCAGGGAACTCCACCTCAAGATGGGGGATATAGCCCGATACATTGTGAACAAGTTCAACGTAGACGAACTGACCGGCCTTAACGTCACCGACTCCATAACACTCATCGAGGATCTTCTCACTATCCAGACTAGGAATCTCGTGGAGAGCGACGAGTTCGAGAAAGCGGAGAGGAAGACACTACTATTACCCCACTGTTCCCGGAAATACATGGATCACAGGTGTAAGGCGACTTTCGAGGCGGGTTCACCCTCTTTTGTCTGCGCCCACTGCAGCGAAGACTGTCTCATCAACCAGGCCGTAACACTGGGCGAGGAGATAGGCTATGATGTTTACGTGTTACCAGGTGGCTCCTGTATACCAAAGATATTCCGGGAACATAACTACGACGCAATAGTTGGGGTGGCTTGCGGCAACGAGATCAAGCTAGCCTACCAGATACTTAACGAGATAGATAAGCCCATCAAGGCGCTTAGCCTCCTGAAGAATGGGTGCGCTGGTACAAAGTTCAGCATGGAGAGCCTCGAAAGGCTTCTATCATAGGTTCAATGGCCAGTGTTTTCTGAGGTTTTCAGCCATCTCGTCCAGCTTCTTCTCAGCCATATGGTTTACCGTACCCTCGGGATATCTGCCTTCCTCATACAAGTCGCTTGGGGGACGCCTTCCACGGTGTCTAGGTACTCCATCTCGTCTGGCGGTGTCTCGTAGACGGTTCCGCGGACGAGCCTGTTGAGGGCGGGCTCGATGCCTGTGCAGCCGCCCATGTAGTTCTTGCTGTAGTAGTTGAACTGGACCTCCCAGTTGGGTATCAACGCCTTGCAGACGAACTCCGCCGAGGGCGTGTGTTTCCTCAGGTTGTCGATGTCCATGAAGCTGCCGTATGTGAAGTACAGCATGGTGCAAGGGGTGTATCGATTTCTTAAAGACTTTTTTCCCTCTGCGGGATTCATGTCAACAGCTTGAGGAACTCTCCTCTTGAGAGGCCTGCCTGTCTCAGTATGGATCTCAGTGTTCCCTTCGCGAGCTCCCTGTGGTCAGGGACTATGACGACCCGAGTCTCGCCGTCCTTCCGCTTCAGTCTGATGTGGCTGCCCTTCCTGCCGACGACGGTGAACCCGGCGTCCGCCAGAGCCTTCACCACGTCCCTGCCTGACAGGGTGGGGAGAGTCAGCTACTTCACCTCTATTAGGGTGACCATGGGCTTGAAGTCGGTTGACTCGATCTCGGCGTCCTCGTCCTCGAGGTAGAGCTCGATGGCTTCCTTGAGGTTGTTTATAGCGTCCTCTATGGTTTCGCCTTGGCTGGCTATGTCCAGCTCGGGGCAGTGGGCTACGTAGAGGTGGTTCTCCTTGGTGATTATGGTTGAGAACTGGTGAGTCAACTCGTGTTGATAGCTACGTCTGGGAATATAGGTTTGATGTATTGGCGTCTAGTTGTCGATGCCCATTTACTTTCATGGGTGAAGTGTTTCGAGAGAGTCGTCGATTAACCATGGAGTGCCCTATTTTAGCATCGTCTGTTGCGTCACTCGGCCTTGGGCAGGCGTTTTGCTCCGGTGATTCTCTCCAGCTGCCGTTTCACCTCGTCGAGGTCTCTGCCGCCTCCGCCTCTGGGGACGTAGCGGGTGCCTTTGCTGGTCTCGTAGAACTGGAAGATGCTGTAGAAGGGCTTTTTTTCGACGTCGTATTTGACGAGGATATAGCCGCCCGCTTGGGCTATCTCCTCGGAGCCTTCAGGCAGCTTCTTCTTCGGGTGCATCACACCAGTCCGAACACCATCTTGTGTGCATGTGGGGGGATAATCTTTGTCATTTTGGGATCGAGTGGATGTTGAATCATTTATTTTAGTGGTTGAACCATTCTATGTGATTGGTTTGCCTCTAAGATTCTCTTCCCCTGTCGTCGTGCGTCCCTATGAGCTCAAGTGGTTTGACGTCGAGCTGCCTGATCCGGGGCCGTACGAGGTGGTGTACCGTAACCGGGCCTGCCTCATCTGTGAGAGCGACCTCCACCTCTACAAGGGGCTTCACCCCTTCGCGCCTCTCCCCGCGTGCTGTGGCCACGAGGTCGCGGCGGACGTCGTCGAGGTCGGCTCCGAGGTCTCGGACTTGGTTGAGGGGGACAGGGTGTATGTCTCGGGCACAGGGTCCAGCCCGGGAACCTCGTATCCGTCGCCCCAGCCGACTCACCCATCGTCAAAGGCATCCAGAAGGCCGCCGAACGGGTCATCGGGTACACCCCCAAACCCGTGGGCGGCAGCCACAGCAGCGACCACGGCTGGTTCGTCAAGCGCCACGGGAAACCCTTCGCTAGCTACGGCATCGGCGGGGAAGGCCTCCACTCCGCCAACGAACGCATCAAGGTCGAGGACGTCATAGCCACCACCAAGGTATACGCCCTAAGCATGATAAACATCCATGGAGCCGACACGTGACCCAAAAAAACGCTTATAGCAAGTAACCTGCCACAAACCCCCAGAAAATGCTTGTTCCATGTAACCAGGAACATCTCGCCCAGAATTTTTTTTCTCGATATGACAAGTAACATGACATATGCACCCACAGTCGAGGCGTTAACCTTATATCTCGTCAAATATCGGATCGTGGTACGTGAGGCACATGGGGTATCGTTTTATCAGGTAAGTACCCGAAGAGAGTACAGTTTTTAGACACCACCCTCCGCGACGGAGAACAGACCCCCGGGATAAGCCTGACACCCACCAAGAAGCTAAAGATAGCAGAGGCCATCGACGCCCTCGGCGTCAAGGTAATCGAAGCAGGCTTCGCCGCGGTGTCCCCCGGAGAAAAAGAGGCAGTCAGACTCATCAGCCAGGCGGGGCTGGAGGCAGAGATCTGCAGCGCCACCAGAAGCGTCATACGCGACATCGACGTCGCCATCGACGCAGACGTGGACAGCGTCAACATCATCATCCCCACCAGCAGGCTCCACATAATAAAGAAACTCACCAAGACCCCAGAGCAGATGCTGGAGGTCACCACCCACGTAGTGGAGCACGCCAAAGACAGAGGAGTCACGGCAGAGATCAGCCTCGAGGATGGCAGCAGAACCGAGCTGCCCTACCTCAAGAAGGTCATCAGACGCGCCATCGACGCCGGGGTAGACCGCGTCACACCATGCGACACCGTGGGCACCCTGACGCCCGAGAAGAGCCATGAGTGGTACGGCGAGATCCACAGAGAGTTCCCCGGCCTCCTCCTAGGCGTCCACACCCACAACGACTTCGGCCTGGCCACCGCCACAAGCATCGCAGCCGTCGCCGGCGGAGCCACCCACATCCACGCCACCGTGAACGGCCTCGGCGAAAGAGCCGGCAACGCATCCATCGAAGAGATCGCAGTCGCCCTCAAGCTGCTGTACGACGTCGAGACCGGGCTCCGCCTCGAACGGATCACCGAAACCAGCATGCTCGTCAGCAGAGTAACAGGCATGAACGTCCAGCCCAACAAGGCCATCGTCGGCGAGAACGCGTTCACCCACGAGAGCGGCATCCACACCCACGCCATCCTACGCGACCCCACCACATACGAGCGAATAGACCCAAAACTCGTCGGCGCCGCCCGACGCATCGTCTCAGGCAAACACGCCGGCAGCACCGGCCTAAGCATGAGCCTCGAGGAGATGGGCCTACACCCCAACAAGGACCAGTTCGACCTCGTCTACCAGCAGGTAAAGGAGCTCGGCGACCAGGGCAACACCCTGAGCGACACCGACGTCTACGCCATCGCCGCCAAGACGATGAACCTGGAGCAACAGCGCAACTACGAGCTCGACGAGTTCATAGTCACCACCGGCAACAAGATCACGCCCACGGCGTCGGTGAAGATGAGGCGCAACGGCGAATACATGATAGAGGCGGCCACCGGCAACGGCCCCGTCGACGCCACCCTCAACGCCCTAGTCAAAGCCGTGAAGCCTGACCAGGCGGTCAACCTAGAGGTCTACCACGTCGAGGCCATCACCGGCGGCACCGACGCCGTCGTCAACGTCGAGATCCGGCTCAGGCAGGGAGACAAGGTGGTCACCAGCCGAGGCGTAGACGAAGACATCGTCATGGCCAGCGTCGACGCCTACCTCAAGGGAGTCAACCTCTACCACAGCATGAGGAAGCAGCGATGAGCACCGTATCAGAGAAGATACTCGCCCAAGCATCAGGGCGAGACAGAGTCAAGGCAGGCGAAATAGTAAAGGCCCGGGTCGACACGGCGATGATGCCAGACGTCACCAGCGTCCTCGCCATAGAGGCCATGAAGAAGATGGGCGCAGCCCACGTATGGGACCCAGACAAAGTCGTCGTCATCCTCGACCACGTCGCGCCCCCCAGCAGCGTCAACAGCGCCCGAGTCCACAGCGTCATCCGCGCCTTCGCGAAGGAACAAAACCTGAAACACTTCTACGACGTCGAGAGCGGCGTCTGCCACCAGGTCCTACCCGAGCACGGCCACGTCCGCCCCGGCACCGTCATCATCGGAGCAGACAGCCACACCTGCACCCACGGCGCCTTCGGAGCCTTCGCCACCGGCGTCGGCAGCACAGACATGGGCGCCGTGCTGGCGCGGGGCAAGACATGGCTCCGGGTGCCCGAGACCATCAAGATCGACATCAACGGCAGCCTCAGTGGCCACGTCTACGCCAAGGACGTGGTGCTCCGCGTAGCCAAGGAGATAGGCGTCAGCGGAGCCACATACATGGCCCTCGAGTACACGGGGCAGACAATCGCCGACCTCACCGTCGCCGGGCGCATGACTCTCTGCAACATGGCCATCGAGATGGGAGCCAAGACCGGCATCTGCCAACCCGACCACAAGACACATAGATGGCTCAGAGAACACGGCGCAGACGATGATGAAAGCCACCCCCTCCCCCCCGACCCCGACGCACAATACAGACGCACAGTAGAACTCGACGTAGCCGGCATGCAGCCCCAGGTCGCGTGCCCCCACAACGTCGACAACGTCAAACCCGTCACCGAGGTGTCAGGCGTAGAGATCAACCAGGCCTTCATAGGCAGCTGCACCAACGGCCGCCTCGAGGACCTCCGGCAGGCCCACGCCATCCTCAAGGGCAGACAAGTCCACAGAGACGTACGGCTCCTCGTGGTCCCGGCAAGCAGAGGCGTCTACAGGGCCGCCCTAGAGGAGGGTATCATCGCGGACCTCGTCGACGCCGGCGCCGTCGTCAGCAACCCCAGCTGCGCCGCCTGCTTCGGCGGCCACATAGGGCTCCTCGGCCCCGGCGAGCGAGGCATCGCCACCAGCAACCGAAACTTCAGGGGCCGCCAAGGGAGCCCGGAGGCCGAGGTCTACCTGAGCAGCGCGGCCGTCGCCGCCGCCTCGGCCCTGACCGGCTATATAACACATCCAGAGGAGGTTGCATGATGAAGCTTATGGGAAGAGTCTGGAGGTACGGCCACGACGTCAACACCGACTACATCATCCCCGGCCGCTACATGGAGCTCACAGACCCTGACGAGATGGCCGCACACGTCTTCGAGGAGCACGACCCAAGGTTCAAGGACGGCGTCAGGCACGGAGACATAGTGGTCGGCGCCACCAACTTCGGGTGCGGCAGCAGCCGCGAGCACGCCCCCATCGCCCTCAAACACTCCGGCGTCGGCTGCGTCTTAGCCGAGAGCTTCGCCCGCATCTTCTACAGGAACGCTATAAACATAGGGCTCCCCGCCCTGGAGTGCCCAGGCATCCACGACGCCGTCTCCAAAGGCGACAAGCTGGAGGTCGACATCACCGGCGGAGCGGTCAGGAACCTCGACACAGGCGCTGAGCTATGTTTCAACCCGCTGCCGCCGTTCATGGTGGAGGTTTTAAATGCAGGCGGGCTCGTTCCTTACCTCAACGAGACCGAGGAATGGTAGATGAAGTACAGTATAGCCACGATACCCGGCGACGGCATAGGCACGGAGGTCATGGCCGCCGCCGTCAAGGTACTGGAGGCGCTAGCGGAGAGGACAGGCCTCGAGTTCGAGTTCAGACTCCTCTACGCCGGCGACGAGCACAAGGAGAGGACGGGGGTGGCGCTCCCCCCGGAGACCATCGAGGGAGTCAAGGCATCGGACGCCTGCCTCTTCGCCGCCGTCGGCAACACCGCGAAGGAGGTCATCATACCGTTGAGGCAGAGGCTCAACCTATACGCAAACCTCCGGCCCGCCAAAGCGTACCCTGGCGTCCCCGCCGTCAACCCCGACGTCGACATCATGATCGTCCGCGAGAACACCGAGGGCATCTACAAGATGATAGGCGACAGAGGCAGGGACTACGGGTTCAACGTCAGGGTCATCACGCGGGAGGCCAGCGAGCGCATCGTACGGTACGCCTTCGAGTACGCCCGGAGAAATGGCAAGTCCAAGGTCTCCGCCGTCCACAAGGCCAACGTACTGGACTACACGGACGACGTGTTCCTCGAGGCGGCACGGGACGTAGCCAAGGACTACCCCGGCATCGCCTACGAGGAGGTCATCGTCGACGCCTGCGCCATGAAGCTCGTCCTCTCGCCCCAGCAGTTCCAGGTCATAGTCACCACCAACATGTTCGGCGACATCCTAAGCGACGAGGCCGCGGGCCTAGTCGGCGGCCTGGGCATGGCGCCCAGCGGCAACGTCGGTGACGAACTCTGCATCTTCGAGCCCGTCCACGGATCGGCGCCCGACATCGCAGGCAAGGGCATAGCCAACCCCGTCGCCACCATCCTGAGCGCCGCCATGATGCTGGAGTGGCTCGGCGAGAAGGAGGCGGCGGACCGCTTGGAGGCGGCCGTCCTCAAGGTTCTCGAGGAAGGCGAGGTCAGGACGCCGGACCTCGGCGGCGCCAACACCACGGACGACGTGGCCGACGCCGTCATCGAGAGGCTCTGAGCCGCCTCAAAATCTTTTTAAACCATAACGGTTTACAACCTTTGGTTTACAACCCGTGTCCGGCAATAGACGAGTGGCTAGGAGAGACTTCGAGACCGTCGTAGGGGTCCTAGGGAACCCCGTGCGCAGGAGCATCATAAGGAAGCTCAGCGAGGGCCCGGACTACACGCTCAGGCTCAGCAACGAGCTCAACATAGCGCAGCAGCTGGCCGCCAAACACCTCAAGGTAATCAGGAACGCCGAGCTCGTCGATGTGGTCCGGCAGAAGAGCAACAGGGGCGCGGACAAGAACGTCTTCCACCTGAACAAGTTCTACAGCCTCCAGATCGACTTCAGCCCCTCCCTCTACAACGAGCGGCTCATCAGCTTCAACAACCCCGGGCAGTGGATACAGCACGACAACCACATGGAGCGGCTCGAGGAGCAGGTCAAGGACATGAAGGAGGACAGCCTCGACCCGGACGACGTCACCCCCCTGAGCCAGATAATACATGTCATCGACGACGAACTGGACGGTCTGGAGAAGCGCCGCGCCAGGCTCCTCTACATAAGGAACCTCGCCCTGGGGGCGGCCCAGAACGCCCTCGAGGAGATGGACCGCCGGAAGAAGCAGATCGTCCACCACATAGTGGACCAGGGCCCCACGAGCGTAGAGGTGCTCTCCCGGACTTTCCAGCTGCGGGAGGACGTGATCAGGGACATAGTCGCTGAGCTCGAGAAAGAGGGCCTCGTGAAAAATGAAAACAATATAATTCAGCTCAGGGATTTCATCTAGAGCCCCTGGGGGTTACCGAAAGGTTTTTTATAAGCCTAGGTATACAACTCTTGGTTTACAACCACGAGTGGTATACCTATGAGCGGCGACAAAACAGCGTATACTCAAGGAGAGCCATCTTCGATTTCTACGCGCCGCAGTATACCCGTGGTGAACACTAAGGAGAAAAAAGATTGAGTGCACAAGGACAACCCGTTATCATCCTGAAGGAGGGTACCGAGCGCTCCACCGGGAAGGACGCCCGCGGCAGCAACATCATGGCCGCCCGGATCGTCTCTGAGGCTGTGAAGACCAGCCTAGGCCCCAAGGGCATGGACAAGATGCTGGTGGACAGCTTCGGCGACGTGACCATCACCAACGACGGAGCAACTATGCTCAAGGAGATGGACGTGCAGCACCCAGCCGCCAAGATGATGGTGGAGGTCAGCAAGACCCAGGACGACGAGGTTGGAGACGGAACCACCAGCGTGGTCATCCTCACAGGCGAGCTCCTCGGCAACGCCGCCGAGCTCATGGAAAAGAAGGTACACCCCACGGTCATCATAGACGGCTATAGGCAGGCAGAGGAGAAGGCCCTGGAGATCCTTGAGGAGATAGCCGAGAAGGTGAAGCCAAGGGACAAGAAGATCCTCAAGAAGGTCGCCATGACCACGATGGCCAGCAAGCTCATCAGCGGGTACAGCGATCACCTGAGCGACGTAGCTGTCGGCGCGGTCCTCCAGATAGCGGAGGAAGGCAACGGCGGATACAAGGTGGACCTCGACATGATCAAGATCGAGAAGAAGCCCGGCGGATCGATGACCGACACGAGCCTGATAAATGGCCTCATCATCGACAAGGAGGTCGTCCACGACGGCATGCCTAAGCTGGTGAAGGAAGCCAAGATAGGGCTGCTCAACGCCGCCATGGAGATCGAGAAGACCGAGTTCGACGCTAAGATCAGCATCGAGACACCCGAGCAGATGCAGGCCTACCTGGACCAGGAGGAGCAGATGCTCCGCGACATGGTAAGCAAGGTCAAGGAGGCGGGGATCAACGTGCTTCTATGCCAGAAGGGCATCGACGACATGGTGCAGCACTTCCTCAGCCGCGAGGGCATACTGGCCGCTCGCCGGCTCAAGAAGAGCGACATGGAGGCCCTGGCCAAGGCGACGGGCGCCAAGATTGTCTCCAGCGTCGACGAGCTCAACGGCGACGACGCAGGCTACGCCGCGAGCGTCGAGGAGAAGAAGATCAGCGACGACAAGATGATATTCGTCGAGGGCTGCAAGAACCCCAAGGCCGTGAGCATCCTCATCAGGGGAGGCACCGAGCGAGTCGTAGACGAGGCGGACCGCAGCATCCATGACGCCCTCTGCGTCGTAAAGGATGTCGTCGAGGAGCCTAAGATCGTCGCAGGCGGCGGGGCATCCGAGATCGAGGTCGCCCGGCTGCTTCGCGACTACGCGGAGAAGCGGGTTGGCCGCGAGAGGCTCGCCGTCAACGCGTTCGCCGACGCCCTTGAGGCCATACCGACGACCCTCGCGGAGAACAGCGGGATGGACCCCATCGACGCGATCAGCGAGATGCAGAGCGAGCACGCCAAGGGAAATAAATGGATCGGCGTCGACGGCTTCAACAACGTGGTAGCCGATATGACGAAGCTCGACGTCTACGAGCCCATGGTCGTCAAAGCCCAATCCATAAAGTCGGCGACCGAGGCGAGCACAATGCTTCTGAGGATAGACGACATGATCGCCGTCTCCAAGATGAGGGCACCGGCGGGGCCACCGGGAGGAGGAATGGGAGGCATGCCGGGCGGAATGCCAGGCGGAATGCCGCCCATGATGTAGGAGGCAGATGAAATGGCATACTATGGAGGACAACAGGTTATCGTACTGAGGGAAGACACCCAGCGAAGCAAAGGCCGCGACGCACGTAAAAGCAACATGATGGCGGCCCAGATAATCGCGGAGGTGCTGAAGACCACACTCGGCCCACGGGGCATGGACAAGATGCTCATCGACAGCCTGGGCGACATCACCATCACAAGCGACGGAGCCACGATTCTCGACGAGATCGACGTGCAGCACCCCGCCGCCAAGATGATGATCGAGGTCGCCAAGACCCAGGACAAGGAGGTCGGGGACGGCACCACCACCGCGGTGCTGCTGGCCGGCGAGCTGTTGAAGAAGGCGGGTGAGCTTCTGGAGGACAAAATCCACCCGAGCATCATCATCAGCGGCTACCGGAAGGCGGCCGAGAAGGCCCTGGAGACCCTCGAGGGTGTCTCTAAGGACGTCGACTTGGACGACCGGGATACCCTCATGAAGCTGAGCAACACCAGCATTAGGAGCAAGGCAGTCTCGTCCGTCCGCGACCACCTGAGCGGCATCGTCATCGACGCCATCAAGCAGGTGGTCGAGGAACGGGACGGAACCGTCATAGCCGACGTCGACAACGTCCAGATCGTCAAGAAGGTGGGCGAGGGCCTCCGTGACACGCAGCTCGTGAAGGGTATAATCGTCGACAAGGAGGTCGTGCACGCCGGAATGCCGAAGAAGATCAAGAAGGCAAAGATCATGCTCCTGGACACGCCTCTGGAGGTCAAGAAGACAGAGTTCGACGCCGAGATCAAGATCACCAGCCCCGACAGCATCAAGGCCTTCCTGGACCAGGAATCCGACATGCTGAAGAGGAAGGTGGACCAGGTCATGGAGACCGGCGCCAACGTGCTCTTCTGCCAGAAGGGCATCGACGACGTGGCCCAGCACTACCTCGCCAAGGCCGGCGTGCTCAGCGCCAGACGCGTCAAGAAGAGCGACATGGAGAAGCTCGCCAAAGCCACGGGCGGCAAGGTCGTCAACAACCTGGCCGACCTGAAGAAGAGCGACCTAGGCGTCTGCGGCGTCGTCGAGGAGAAGAAGGTCGGCAACGACAAGATGATCTTCGTCGAGGAGTGCAAGGACCCCAAGGCCGTCGCCATCTTCATCAGGGCGGGCCTGGAGCGCATGATCGACGAGGCCGAGAGGTCGATCAACGACGCCCTCTACGTCATCAGCGACGTCGCCAAGACCCCCAAGATGGTGGCAGGCGGCGGAAGCGTCGAGATGGAGATGAGCAAGGCCGTACGCGGCTACGCCGCCCAGGTGGGCGGCCGAGAGCAGCTGGCCATCGAGGCCTTCGCCGACGCCCTGGAGATCATCCCCCGCACGCTGGCGGAGAACGCGGGCCTAGACATCCTGGACACCATGGTGGCGATGAAGACCGCCCACGCCAAGAAGGAGGGCGCCTACATGGGCGTCAACGTCTACGACGAGGGCGTCATCGACATGATGGGCGAGGGAGTCGTGGAGCCCACGGTGGTGAAGGAGCAGGCCATCAAGAGCGGCATCGAGGTGGCTTCCATGATCCTCAGGATCGACGACGTTGTGGCTGCGAAGAGCGGCGGCCCAGACATGGGCGCGGGCGGCCCACCCGGCGGCATGGACGAGGATATGGACATCTAGTCCACCCCCAATTTCTTTTTTTATAATAAAATATCCTACAATTTTTGTTATAAAAGTTTTAAAAAAGAGTTATTTATGTGACATTTTTATCATTCAATTATGAGCGATGATTATGGTTATGCCATAAGGATATGGAATGACGCAATACAGAATCAGCTCTATGACACAGGCAGGTATTACAGCAGGATAGATAGGCTGTGGGTGAGAGGTACCAAGATATTGTTCGTTAAGAGGATATGGATGTTCGGTGAATGCATTATTGGATATGGCATAGTAGATAAAGTAATGGAAGATTGGTTGATAGACGACAAGAGAGAAGAGCTGTATCTAAAAAGAAACAGGTATATTGTGTGCCTGGTATTAAGGCCGTTGATAAGGTTTCCTAGACCGTTCCCCATAGTGGGCACAGTTCTTGAAGATGAGCCAAGAAAACACGCGGTCAGACTGGATGGATGTGAAGTGGATAAGATTCTAGAGGAAGCTGAAGAATATCAGGAAACGCAAGTTGGGCTTGAAAGCGTGGTGATAAGCTAACTCCTGTTATGATACTCTTTCATGTATTTTAGGTAAATGTCGGCAGGTAAGACACCCTTTGTTCTTGATACATCGACATATTTGTACATTGTATCCTCGTCAAGTTCCGTGCTTTCTATGATGCCAGACATGTATGCTTCCTCTAAAACCAAGAAATACTCAGTATACACTATTTTTAAATTGATATCTAGAATTTGTACGATAGAATCTTACTAAAAAAAATGAAATCTACTGTTACCATGTGTGATTAAAGCCTGTGACACATGTACGCAACAAAAAATACGTTTAATCGGCTTAAATTAAAAAAATTAAGTTACAGTTATATATGACAATCCCTCAGTAAAATCAACTGTCAACAATATTTGACACAAAATGGGGGGCTATGTGGCTGTATCAATTTAAAAACAGGACTGTTTTCGATATTGTTGAAGATATTCTAGATGCTGTATCTAGATCTAAACCAGTAACAAAATCATTGATTCAAAGAGCGAGCGGGGTGAGGTGGGATATTCTAGATGATCATCTCGATTCACTGGTTGAACGTGGCTTAATAAGAAAAATTGATGATGGTGGAAGAAGTTTTTATCAGGTCACTAGTCTCGGTATTAAGTATGTTAAGGCATTTAAACAACTTAAAGACATTTTAGATTATCAAATCGAAAAAGAAATTGGTATAAAATATATTAAATATTTAAAATGATATGATGTCGATTTTGTTAATTTCGTTAAACTGACTGTCACCAATATTTGATGGTTTCAGACGAATATTATTCTTCATTTTCAGTAAACATCGAAAAAACATGGGATTGTTGCCTTCATTCAGAATGATATGACGTCAATTTTGTTAATTTTG
>Ga0315533_1002471_pt1 | contig 12811 bp, 9 predicted proteins | sample SalMarSW160130MG_FD_203081 | JGI IMG/M metagenome (GOLD analysis project Ga0315533, IMG submission 203081) | Salt marsh sediment microbial communities from the Plum Island Ecosystem LTER, Massachusetts, United States - Salt Marsh Sediment SW1601-30 ...
CGCACTGGCGCTGAATATCTTTATACTGCCAACTTCACAATTTTGCTTTTTCAAGATAAAAGCCATCTTCACAGAGCGTATCCAGAAAGCTAATATTGCTAACAGCCAAACAATTATCAGAAACTGCCACCTGGCGGCTTTTATTGTTCGGCCCGCCTGCTGTAAATCAATTCGACTTAATACCAGCCAGAGCAAGACCGCTGTTACTGATAATCTCAGCACGAATTTTAATATCCGTTTTGTTCGATCTGCCATCACAATGCTGTGCTTTAACTCCACGCAAACTCGTTTAATAACTCCACAAGCCGTTCGCTGCTGGTCTGTACCGATGCCTTCTGTGATATGGCTTTGCCGGCTGCCGTAATCGAAAGAGTCTTTGCTACTTTCGGACCATCGTCCATCTCGTCCAGGTACAAGTAATTTCGGTTGCCAATCAGCTTGTTAAACTCTTCTACCTTGTCATCATATATAAGATTCATCAGAGCAACGCCGGCGATATAAGTAAATATCGCTACGTGCATCTGCGCTGCTATCACAAAATCAAATTTTGAAAATAAATATATCAATTCTTCCGGCAGAAGATGATTATCGCCTTTCAACATTGTCCGTGCCGGTGCTCCACAGAGCTTTGCTGTCTTTGAGGCGAAACTCTGATTTGTATAGTTTGTATATGTCAGTATGGTGTAGCCGTTCCGCTTAGCGAATTCGCTAACATGATTTAAGAATTGCATCAATGTATTTTGGGGGTCAGCAACGGTTTTTTTGATAAACATAAGCTCGCTTAGGGAAAGCAAAATTTTTCTGCCTGCCGGCCAGGATTGCGCGATTTTTTCCGCTCTTACAGTTTTCTTTGGCTCTAACAAAAACGCAGGTCCCCCGCCTATAACAATTTCTTTATCGGTACATTCGGAGAAAATTCTTTTACTCAGTTCATCACGAGCAGTGACTATTTTGGCATTATTGAGAACGACTTTTGTCATCCAGCGTGCCAATCTTGAATTCAGATGCGAACATCCTACAGCAAATATCATCACTTCCTTACTTAACAGCTTAAGCCACAACGTAATGATAAAAAGATTTAGCAGATGATTGAATGAAATATCAAAAAGCCTGGTATCAAAAAAGATGCCTCCTCCTCCGATAACGACTTTGTCACTTTTCGCAAGTACCGGCAGCGTCTTAGGTCCGATGTAAGAAGTAAAACCTCTCAGAATTTTTATACTTATCCCTTTATTATCTTTCACATCCGTGATGAGGTCACTTAGGTACTCCCTCATTTGTGGGACATCTTTGGTGAAAATGTACACAGTCAGCCTGCCCCTTAGGGGCTCTTCTTCGGCCCCTGTTTTAAGCTGAATAAGCTCCGAGCGCAGGATGGCAAGGTCGCCCTTATTTCTTCCGCTAAATGAACCTAATATTGAGATACGCCTCATATATTCTGTCTGGAGCTAACCGTTTTCTAAACAAGCCGGCCCACCGGTAAGCTCTTTGTAAATGTTTTCTATTTGCCGCAACTGCCTTTTCCCGTTGAAGTCGCGGCAGAATTGCTCAGCGTTCCTGGTCAGTCTTTCCCGCAAAGGGCCTTCCCCCGCAATTCTACTAACAGCATTAGCAATATTCTCTACGGTTAAGCTATCCAACAAAATTCCGGTTTGCTCATGCCGGACCAATTCAGCCAGACCTCCAACCGGCGAGGCAACGACGGGTATTTTCATTCGCATAAACTCGATAGCTGAAATACCAAATGCCTCCCGTCTGCTTGGAATAACGGCGATGTCAAATGCCTTTATAGCTTCCGCCGAATTTTTACATATCCCGGTGAAAATTACGTTTTCTTTCAGGCCTAAACGAAGGACCAACTCTTCAAGCCGATTTCTTTCCGGTCCGTCACCTACAATAACAAAACAGAATCGCCGGTCCTTTTCGCATAAAATGGCAGCGGCCTGAACAAGCAAATCCGCCCCCTTGCAACGGTGAAACCTTCCCATAAATCCTACGACTATTTTACTTTCGTTAATTCCAAGAGCATCCCTGGCCTCGTTTCGGTCATAAAGCGTGGGATCAAGCCGACCAAAGTCAATAAAATTGCTGACTACGTGCACCGAATTCTCAGAAAGTCCCACAGTCCGTAACAAAGCTGCCCTTGTTGCCTGCGAATTAGCGATTGCTATCGCCGCTCTTGAACCAAGCAGCTTTAGAAGCAGGCGATAGATAAATCCGCCTCCTCCACGAAGGATTGGGCCGTGCTCGTGGATGATAATTTTACTATTACAGAAAAAACTTGCAAACAGGCTGCTGATTATCGATTTTTGCAGGTGAGCATGCACAATATCTACTTCGTATCTCTTACATAGTTTCGCTATAGAAAAAACGGCAAAAGGGTTATATCTACGATATGTTAAGCTGATAAGCTTGGTTTTGATTGGCAGGGCATCAGGATTCGTCCTAAGGGCACAAACAAAAGTTTCGATGTGCTGGTTGTCTATCTTTTCGGCAATATTTTTGACGACGATGGGTGCCCCACCGTATCCTAAATGGTCTATTACATGTAGCACCCTTATTCTCATTTTAGACTTTCATTGCTTTGTTGAAAACCTTTGCAAAATGTCATTGCGAGGGCCGTGGCAATCTACTGCCTGGTGGGCAGAAAAAGCTATCGTTTCGTTTGAGATTGCTTCCCCTTCGACTTCGCTCAGAGCTAAAGGCTCTTTTCGCTCGCAATGACGTGCCCAGGCCTAATGTTTTCAACAGAGCAACTTTCATAGATTTTCAAATATCTTTCGGCTACGGAGTTCCAGCTAAATTTTTCCGCTTGCTTTCTCGCCGCGGCGGACATCTTTCTATAAGTTTCCCGGTCTTCGGCTAACCTCTTAATGGCGTCTGCTATCTGCTCTGCCTGGGCGTTTTCTACGATAAAGCCATTATTTTTTATCAGCTCTTCAACGCCTTCGCAACGAGTGGTAATAATCGGCAGGCCAGATGCCATCGCCTCCAGCATGGCATTGCTCATCCCTTCCTGCATGCTGGCACTTATGAAAATATCATTTTGACGATATATCTGCGGCATCCTTTCAGAGTCGACTCTGCCGGTTATCTCGACAATGTCACTGAGATTCGACTCAGATACGATTTGCCTGAGCTTCTGCTCAAATTTTCCGCCGCCGACTATCGTGAAGTGAATATTGCAGCCGTCATTATGTAATATCCTGGCTACATCTATCAGAATCTCCACACGTTTGGTGACGGATAATCTGCCCACGGTCAGAAGCCTCAGCATATCCGGGCTTTCAGCCTTCTCAGCGGGACTGAAACGGTCGAGGTCAACACCGTTTGGTATAACGTCAATCGAGACGTCCGGCAGAAAACGCAGAGCACGCTCTTTTAATCCTTCACTACAGGCCACCAACAAAGCAGCTTTTCTCCAAATCGGCTTAAATAATAAAGGGCCCAGGATTTTATAATCGAGTTTTAACCTTGTGTGCTGCCCCGGCACATCCGAGCCGCGAAGCGAAATTATATAGGGCAGTTTATCCACACTTCGATAGCATAAGTAAGCCGTAGGAAAACCAAAAAACGCATGGACGAGGTCGTAATCGTTTTCACGCAGTAATTTGCGGTAATAAAATATTGCCTTGAACAGCCATTCAATTACCTCGGTTTTGCGCCAGAAGTGCAGATTTTTTTTATGTAAGCCAACCTTGTAAATAGTGATGTTGTTGGAGAATTTTTCAGTAAAAGTACCAGGCTGCGGTGCCGAGGCCAATACATCGACCCTCATGTCATTACGGTTGGCATATTGCTTCAAGATAGCCAGAAGTGCATAACCTGCTCCGCCACCTATCGGCGGAAATTCAAAGTTGAGCATAAGCAGGTTTATTTTTGACACAACTATTGCCTAAGACCTCACGTAAAACGCGAGTTTGGAACCCCCCCCAATAAATTGGGGGGCTAAACATTTAGCCCGCCTTTCAGGCGGGGTCTTTTACTGGGGGACTTCTCAACTCAAACAAGACAACCTGACCGAAAAACTGCGCAATTTTGTAGTTCTTCATAACATATTCTCTGAAAGGCTTCATCGCTCTGAAGCGTCCGGCTTCATCGGAATCAACGTTTTTGGTAAGCCATTCGGCGTAGGCCTCATCGGAGTTAGCGGCTTTGATATTTGCCTTTTTTACAATCTGCTGCTGCAGAAAAGGCCAGAGCTCCAATGGGGGTCTGCCGTCATACGGAAAATGTGCGTTATGCGTATCGACAAAAAATTTCGGCGGCTCCTTTTCGAATTCGGCCAATAGTCCGGCAACCATTTCCGCCAGCTCATCCGGCGGTCTTATGTGCATTGTGCTGGTAAAGGCACGGGCTGCGGAAGACAGCCGCTGAGCCTTGACATATATCCCCGGTACCCAGCCCCAAACGTAAATTTTATCCGTCGGCTGTGAGTGTGTGCGTATATATTCGCTCACCATTAGCCAGGGATGCTCCGGGTTTAGGGGGATTTCTCCGAACTTCTGCAAGTAGCCCCTTGATTTTTCATCATAGCGTCTTCCGCTATATGGGCTTTTTCCCAAGCCGAAGAATATGTGCCATGACAAAACAATCATTAATATAATGCCGATGGTTCCTGCTACTACCCACTTAGTTTTATTGGCTGCAAATTTGATTTTGTCGCAATAAATCGCTATCAAATAACCGCCCAGCATCGCAGCCGAGGCATTCAAAGGCAGGTAATACTGCTCGTAAGAATGCGGACTTATCCATACAAAGGCCATATCCAATATCCACCAGACCGCAAGCAACAGCACGAAACGGTCGTAGGATTTTACACTTGTTTTTTTCGCAGAGACATGCTGCCAAATCATACGTATAACTCGTGCTATAATCGCACCGACAGCCAAAGCAATAGGCAAGATAAGCATGCTGTAATATCGCAATACGATAGGCAATTGTTTTGAAAAGGGGACAAGTTTTCGACTTCCACCTATATAGTCCGTTGCCGGTTTAGTCTGCGTGTCAGATGCTGCACTGGGCAGCATCTTTCCAAGCTCCCGCCAGAGGAATGAATAAGGCACATTAATCTGCACGTTCCAGGCTAATATCCATATATACAATGGTGCAATTGCTGCTACTACGCCGGCTATCAACAGGAGAATATCAAATCCTGCCTGCTTCCAGCTTCTGTTTTTAAGCAACGGCTGCAAAACAACAAAGAGACCCATCGCCCCAATAGCTGAAACTCCGGTCGGTTTGAACAAAGGCGCCCAAATTGCAAATCCGCCTGCCAAAACCGCCAGCCACCATTTGCCGCCAAGCTGATAGAGAACAAAACAGCTCATGCCCATCACCATACAGGCAATCATATATTGTTCTTTAACGTTGCCGTATTTTGCGATTACGGGCGCAGAAAGATAAACTGAGGCTATAATAACACCCACTGCCGCGGGCAGAATCGAGCTGAATAGTTTTCGCATCGCTATAAACATAAGTATCAATGCGGCTGCTTGGAGAACCATCTGGATAATTTTCGGGCCGGTGTCACTAAAGCCGAACAGCCGGACGCCTAAGAGATTGACCAGCAGGGTTCCCAGCTGAGCGCTGGGCTTTTCCTCGACACCGATTTTGGCCCCCTGGAGGATGTGCTCGGCTGAATAGACGTATGCACCGCTGTCGAAAAAGCCGGGAGAGTTAAACTCAAAATATTTGCCAAGAGAAAAGGGAATTGCCGCCAGGATCGCGATTATGATTAAGGCTATAGCCCGCCGGTGACGAGCTTTTCTTTCTTGTTCGTCAGGTGATACAGCTTTTTTAGCCTGTGGTTTCATTCTCCTCTGGTGGTGTCTTATGTTTCGGATGGGCTTACCCATATTTATTATCTCTATTCGGTGGACGATTCGAGGATTTCCTTAATGACATAGGTGGGTCGGTTTTGTGATTCGTGATATGTTCTTACTAAAAGCTCAGCCAGCAAGCCCATCAGTATAAATTGAACACCAATAACCAAAAGAAGAATAGTTAGATACAGCAAGGGATTGCCGGTCATATCTCTGCCTCGCAAAATTTTCATCAGGATAACTGCGACAGCCGATGCGCTTCCCAAAAACAGTGCAAGAAATCCCCAGCCGCCGAATAACTGAATCGGTTTAGTAGAAAAACTGAGAAGAAACTTAACAGTAATAAGATCCAAAATCACTTTCACTGTCCGCTCCAAACCGTATTTCGCAGTGCCGGCAGTTCTTGGTCTGTGGTTGACCACCATCTCGGCTATTCTGGCTCCGCTCCAACTGGCCAAAGCTGGGATAAACCGGTGCATCTCACCGTACAGTTTTGTCTCTGCCAGGATTTCTTTGCGGTATACTTTGAGTGTGCAGCCAAAGTCGTGGAGCTTCACTCCTGTAATTTTAGCGATCAGCCAGTTGGCGATTTTCGAGGGTAATAGCCTGGTGAGGGCTTTATCATGTCTTTTTTTCCTCCAGCCGCTTACGACATCAAATCCTTCCTGGAGCTTATCAATCATCTTTGGTATATCCGCGGGGTCATTTTGCAGGTCGGCGTCAATCGCAGCGATAATTTGGCCGCGTGCATGGGTAAAGCCGGCGCTTAGCGCCGCGGTTTGGCCGAAGTTTCTGCGAAAGCGGATGACCCGGATCCTGGCGTCTGCCTTTTGTAGCTGGCTTAATATATTGAAGCTATTGTCGGTACTGCCGTCATCGACGAATATAATTTCATAGTTGTACTTGTTGTCCAGGATTTCTTTGATTTGCTCATAAAGCGGTTGGATGTTATCCTGCTCATCTAAAAGAGGTACTACCACTGAAACTTCAGGACTTATTTTATCCATATTTTGCTCACAAAAATTTAGTAGGGTGGGGCTTTCATCCTTCGCAGTCCCTTAGGGACGGAGAATGGATGCCCCACCATTACCTTATTGGTGGGACTTCGACAAGCTCAGTCGAATCGCGGAGCCCACCTACATCACAACATAATAATAGTTAAAATATCGGCTGTAAAGCCCCTATGGCACCAGGGCGAAGCCTATTAATTCGGAACAAAGTAAGTGAGCTAAAGTTTGAAGTGCCTAAAGTGCTTAAAATGACAGCAAGGCTGTCATTCTGAGCGAAGCGAAGAATCTCTCTTTCGTTGGCCAGATCCTTCGGCTTCGCCTCAGGATGACACGTAAAGTGTCACTTTAGGCACTTTATATTTTTCGTGCGCTGCCGTATCGAATATTGACCATGTCCGGAAAGTGGGAAACCCCACGTTAAATGTGGGACTAAATAAACGATGTATTGCACCCGGTTTTGCCGGGGGTATATATTGCTATCCCTCACCCAGTTCTCTGCATAGGGATAATTTGCTTAATATTTCCTCCTTATCTGCTGATTCAATTTGATAAATTTTTCCGCCTTTTTCCTCATGCGTTTGACAAAATTCATTCCATTGTTTCAGATACTTTTCGTAATAGGTCTTTTTGTATCCTGACTGCTGCAAAAGCGACCGGGTTTCCTCCGGATTCCAATATTTTATGATTATATTTTTATCTCTGAATATAAAGTTAACACTTACTGTTTTGTTTTCTACCTTAAAGAGTCTGTCCATTTGGAAATCGTCTATGCTGTTGTTTTTAAGATAGCCGTAAATTATCTGCATCCCATCTTTTTCTCTGCGTATATTTATCTTCTTTGCATACTCAGTTGCCATTCTCGTTCTTTTTCTCTGAATACTTGGCGTCTGTTCATAGTGATACCTCGTATTATTAGACCGGTTGAAGCTTCCATTGTTACGAACGTTAGGACAACAGTTAGTGCTGCAATCTGCCGGGCCGGAGGTTTTGCTATCATAAGAATAGATGTGGTAATCATACGGAGTGAGATAGAAGGAATAATAGTCGGAAATCAAGCCGGAAGGATTCTTGGAGCTTAAAGCATAAGGAGAATAACGGTAATAAAATGGAACCAAACCGGTAGGATTTTTGCTACTAAGAGCGTAGGGTGAATAGTGAAGATAGCGAGGAACCAGGCCGGAAGGATTCTTGTGGCTCAAAGCATAAGATGAGTATTTCAGCTCGCTACTGATTAAGCCTGAAGGATTTTTGGAGCTAAAAGCGTAAGGCGAATATCGAGTGCGAAAATAGCCGGGAATACGATAGGTTATTGCATTGGTTATGCTGGGCGACAGCATCAACACAGTTACTGTGAAAACTGAAATCCTTTTCATTTTTCCACTCCTTTAAAATTTATGTTCTTCTTATGTCATCACCTCCTCTCAACGAATACCAAATATAGTTAAGCTTGATCCGTCTCCGGCGGATTAGCTTTTTATTCAGGATATATGCGATAAAGTACAAACGAATAGGGGATGTAGAAATGGGCTTGCACAAGAGTAAGGGTTTCCTGCCTGCTTGTGCAAAGCTAAACCTGTGGATAGTTGGCTATTCCGTTGCACTTTACCGCCTTCCTCCATAAAAGCGGACATATCCTTGTATTTAATGAAGAACGCTCGATACAGCGTTAGCGAGTGAGGAAGACCAGATAACGATGATAGTCCTCCACACCTTTCTCTTTTTCATTATATGCAGTATATTACCGGACTATTCCTTTGTGAGTCAATATAATTTTTTATTATTGTCCGATTATAAGCTGAATAAAAAAGGTCGATTGGAGGAACCGGCATCAGCGGTTTTGCGGCTGGATTCCATAAGTACTTATAAAAAAACACTTTCTCGAATAAATTGACGCTCGAAATCTGTAGACCTGTCCTCGCCGTAAGGCATCCTCCGTCAGGAGTCCCTAGGACTGTGGAGAGCGTAGTCGAAGGAATTGTATAGAGATTTAAATCCAGATTTTATTGATTTTTTACCCACAATACGTAAACCGATATTGCGATGCATATCTTTTTCAGTAGAGTGTATCGAAATCACTGGATTCAACGCGGCCAGGATAAGGGAAATGTTTCCAGGCGTGTATGGCTGTCAACATGCGCATCTAAAAAAGCACAATTACCCTCTCCCCCCATTGGATCTCCGCTCGGAGCATAATGAAAACCGGCTATGACATCCCAAAACTGACCTACACCGCCCGGGCCGGGCCTAATATTGTGATAATCACCTTTAACAATAGGACTGTTCAACCAGGCTGAAATCATATTATCCGAGCCGGGAATCATATATGTATCGTTGAGTCCGGAGACATTATAGCGAGTGTCTACCAGGACGCTTTCTTCGGTGAATGAAAACGTTTTTCCGGGATGCCTCACCTCGGATAGTTTCATAGCGTTCGATTGCCTGACTTCGCTGTTTGCATTACCCAGATATGCGTTCATGGTGTAATTGTACCAGGGCTTATAGTTCCTGATGTTTTTGGCGTCGATTTTATAATAAGGGTCCTCAGAACCTCGCCCGACCAGGCCTGTAAAAGTCGGACAGATAAAGGCTTTTGCATCTTGCATGTATCGAAAAAATGCACCTGCATATTCCGGATGATCTTTAAGATTCAATTCCCCATTGCACCAGCGAACATGGATGGGATTGCGAAGTCCGTCTTCCACACCATAGGGCTCTGTCTGTGAAAAATAACAACTGCGTGGGTCACAGAATTTATCGTCGTTGTCCGAGGTGTACATAAACACTGCGAGTGCGTAATTTTTGAGGTTAGCCTTGCAGACAGTACGTTGGCCCTGTTCTCTGGCTCTTTTAAGGGTTGGCATAAGAATTGCAAGCAATGCAGCAAGGATAGCTATAACTACTAATAGCTCGATCAATGTAAATCCCGTTAGAATCTTTTTATTTTTCGAGCTGGCCATCCTAACTTCTAACGGGGCGAATCCTTTACCTCTTCCTCGCATTGCAACCGCCCCTTTTCACACATGCCTTTCTGCCGTAAAGCCATTGCGATAGAGGCTTTAGGCAGTCCAAATCCTACAGGCGAAATTTTCCTTCTTTGTATACGATTATTTTAACAGTTCAATTTTATTATTGCAAGCGGTTTAATGGCAAATTTTTCATATATTATATGACCTTGCGTCAAAAATCGAGCATATTTGGGCGTCCGGCAGCAGTATAAAGGGGGAAATATCCATCTGGTTGACGGTTAATTAAACCATGCATAGGCTGTCTGCAATTGACGGGAGGTTGCCAAATGCCATGCAGAAAAATTGTTGCAACGACAGGTAAGAATATTTATCATTCGATTATGGTAAGTTTCAATGAAATCGAAAATGCTGCCAGAAAAATCGGGCAAGGAGCCAATGCCAAGGCAGTATTTCTCTTTGGCTCATACGCCCGAAACCAAGCAGGGAAACACAGCGATGTTGACCTGTTAGTTATAGCTGAAAGCGAACTACCGAGACATAAACGCAGCAGAGAGCTGCACCTCATGTTCAAACCGTATCCCTTTCCAATGGATATTCTTGTTTATACTCCCAAAGAAGTCGAAAAGGAGAGTGAGTTTGAACTTTCATTCATCTCCAAGGTACTGCGAGAGGGCAAAAAGCTGTATGGATAAAAGGTTTGAACATGCAAAGCGATGGATAGACAAAGCAACGGGCGATTTGCTAAATGCAGATAATAATCTTGCTGCTAAAGAAGTGCCGTATGATACGGTTTGCTTTCACTGCCAGCAGGTTGCTGAAAAACTGCTCAAGGGCTTTCTCGTTGCGCACGGCTGCGAATATCCAATAACCCATAACTTATTTGTTATTCTGGAAAAGGTTCTTGATTACGATCCGATGGCCGAATCTTTGCGAGAGACGCTTGCTGTGCTTAATCCTTACTCTGTTGAAATTCGCTATCCGGGGGACGAATTAACGCTAACAATCGACCAAGCCACTGAGGCACGGCAAGCTGCCCAAGAGGTTCTCGAATGGATGCAATTTAGGCTTGGACAGCTTTTTGAATGAAGAACAGCCATCCCAAATCTTTCTCTGGAAGATAAGCCCGCTTTTAGTCCACTGCGATAGAAGGTTGTTACCCATCAACCATATCCGAATTTTTTTGATAGATACTGTAGTAAAATGCTAATAGTCTTTTCGTCTAATCAAAAAGACTATTAGCATAAAATATTTACATTATTTTACCCGTGCTCTGATCTTACTAAATACCGTTGATTTTAGGCGGATGTTGAAAAGCCATTCCAAATACGTCTACTGCGAAAACAGGTATGATATAGGTTGTGCACAGTTTGACTGAGTGACTCGATTGAGTTCGTCGAAGTCTCGCCGAGGAACGCACACCGAAGTAGAAATGATGGGCAGTTCCCATCCTACAAACCGGTAACGGTTTGATAATTTTACATTCGTTTGTAGCGTGGGCCGCCGGTGCCTTCGGGGACAGTCCAGCGGATATTGTCGAAGGGACACTTCCGCTGGCAGGTCTTGCAGTGCAAACAATTCGATGGATTGGCCGGCCTTACCTCATCATGAATCGTCTCATATACGCCGGCAGGACAGAACGTAATGCAGGGACTTTTAAATTTAGGCGTACACTTTGTTTCGCAAATTGTTTTATCCAAAATTGTCAGATGTGAAGGCTGCTCCTCACGATGCTCGGTGGCAGCCATCGCGGTAAAGGTGTCTTTATCAAAATTCTGATTAGGCTTGAGCCGATAGTTAAGGATGGTTATAGCTTCATAGTCTTTTTCAATCTTAAACTTTGGCAAAAGTCTCCCTAAAACCGATAGCGGCATCCCCTGCAAAGGCCCAAACTGCGCAACGGTCTGGCGGAAATTCTTAGCTGAATACATCTCCCTCATAATGTTAGATTTCTCAACTAAATCTGTATATCTGGCCGCTGCTTGCTGCGGATTATCGAGCGTCTCGACGATAGCCTTAGCCGCTTGTATGCCGGAGTCGATGGCGTTGTGAAGGCCCTTGATTTTAAGCATGTTTACAAAGCCGGCACTATCGCCCAGAATCATTACGTTGGATTTGCCTATGCTGCCGGTTTGCAGATCTCTGGGGATGGCATAAAAACCTCCTTCGGGAATCATTTTTGCGCCGGCCTCGACTACCTCGCCGCCATCAATAAATTGCTTTACGAAGCGATGATTCTTGAAATTAGTAAGCGCATCCTGCGGATTAAAATCATGGTATTTCCAGTCTGCGCCGACAATCATGCCGACTGAAAGATGGTCATTTGCGCCTGCATACACGATGCCGCCGCCGAACATGCCTGGCCCAATGACCGGCGTCCATATCGGATAGCCCATCGCGTGAACGACCCGGCTGGCTGTGAATCTATTGTATTGCTCCGGGCTTACTTTTATAAGCTCTTTTACGCCTACTGAGTATAACTGATGACATTGCCTTTGTAAGCCTGCCTTTTCTACAAATTTTTCCGTTACCAGGCCATCACATCCCTCGGCAAGCACAACAAAATCAGCTTCGATAGTCTCGCCCTCAACATAGTTTGGCTGCTTATGGCCTTCCTTATCGAGTCCCTGGTCAACGAGCTTGACACCGATAGCTTTATTGGTGTCACCATCGAGAATAATATCTTCAGCGGCAAAGCCGGTCAGCACCTCTACGCCGAGATCTTTTGCGATTTGTCCCAGCCATTTAGTTAGCTTGCTTATCGAGATGGAATAATCACCTTTGTGTATCATTTGGCCGAAGCCAAGGTGGAAAATCTTTGCGAGCCGAATCATAAAGAAGATGTTGAATGACAGCTTCTTTCCCAATAAGAACATAATATTGTCTTTGTCGATTTTATTCGCCAGTACATCTTTGGCTGCATCGGTATCCTGCCAGCCGGGCACAGCCGAATCCAGCAGGCTGTGCAGCGGCTCAGCTTCTAAAACCGCACCAGAGAGGTTGTGATTGCCCA
>Ga0315533_1002474_pt1 | contig 12806 bp, 9 predicted proteins | sample SalMarSW160130MG_FD_203081 | JGI IMG/M metagenome (GOLD analysis project Ga0315533, IMG submission 203081) | Salt marsh sediment microbial communities from the Plum Island Ecosystem LTER, Massachusetts, United States - Salt Marsh Sediment SW1601-30 ...
TTGGCCGTTGTACTGTATGCATAATGTCTTCTAAGACAAGGGGATGGATACCAAAATGGGCTCCGATTTTTTCTATAACCTCCACCTGGTAAACACCGTCTATATTTATCCATGTGACTGAGGGTTTATCTCTGAAGGGAAAGCATTCCTCAACTGTTTCCGCTTCTTTCTCCTGAAATTGGGCCTCATCATAGTCGATGAGGCTGATCTTTACCTTTTCGGCCTTCTTCTCCTCAACCTGGACAAGGGTTCCTGGGGGCAGGCCAACTTTTTTTAAGGTCTTTTTAAATAGTTTAAGCATGATTCACATCCCTTTATGGAACAGCCTTTTCATATTTCAGTAGGCTTGTGATTTCAGTATCTTACAATCTAGACAGGTATGCACCTATCCATTGTGAGCTTCACTCAAGACTGAAGGTAACTTAACAGATTTTGCTCTCAAATGATTTGGGAATTCAGCGCTTCAAGGCTATAAGCGTCGTCGTGGAGGTAAGAAATTTAACCCGCTGAAGTATTATGCAATCTTGTTCTCTTCTTGCTGTCTTCACTCGATAACCTTACTTTAATCGCTATAGCCTCTAGAACGAATCGTATTGATTCTGAATTGATATTATTAGGAGATTGCCTCTCTTTTCAGTATGCCGTAGTAGGTCAGTATCCTGTTCACATAGCGAACCGCTTCTGTGCCCCTAGCATAGCCATTTTTTGTTTTTCTGTAGTATTTAGGATAGCGCAGCAGTGGAAGGATCTCTTCCAGTGAGGACCAGTTATTGGGATTAAGATTTCTTTCCTTTGCAATTTTCTGGGCATCCAAGATGTGCCCATGTCCCACATTGTAACTTGCAAGGGCAATGAGTACCCTGTCTGGATCTTTTGCGCCATCGTATCTCTCATAATTGGCATAGTATTTCTCGTATATCTTCGCAAAGGTTCCGTCCTCTTTTATAATTTTAAAAAATTCATTTATCTTCTCCTGAAGCGCTGTTTCTCCTTTCTTTACAGCCCATCCCAGGGATTCTGGCTCTTCTATAGGAAAAGCAATCTTTACATCTGGATAGTAGCGGCGATTTAAGAGTGCGATATTGGAATCAGCTATGGTAACCTCAATCTCTTTCTCAGCAACCATCCTGATTAACTCCTCAGTAGGTGTGTCTTCACAGAGCTCGATTTTGATGCCCAACCCCTCACTCTTAAGCTCATTCAGTCGCTCCTCATAGGAGGTGCCACGGCGCACATGGATGGTTTCTCTCTTCAAGTCTTCAAGTTTTCTTATCTGATAACTCTTCGTGTGAATGACAGCCTGTTGTTGGATGGTAAGATATTCATCAGAGAAATCTACCAGTTTCTCCCGTGAGGGCGTGATGGTCAGGCTGGCTGCAATAAAGTCTCCTTCTTCACCGTTGAGCACATCGAAAAGCTCTTCCCAGGGTGGTGTGATCACCTTCAATTTTACTCCCAGATAATCGCTAAAGGCCCTTGCCAGATCGTATTCAAATCCCATAGGATTGTCCCGGTAAGTATAGTAACAATGGGCGTTATTCCTGGTTAGTCCGGTGATCTCCCCTGATTCTTTTATTTTCTCCAGTACACTCGTTTTTGCACATGAGGGCAAAAGGGGGAGATTTAAAAGAATAAGGATTAGAAGCAAATCCTTCCACTTCTGCCTTTTCATCATTATCTTTAGTAACTCTCTCATGGTCTTACATCTGGCTTTTTTTCAATTTTTTTAAAAGAAAAAATGAATATGGGAGTTTCTCATTATACTCCCTCAGGTGGATAATGTCTTTTTATGCCTACTTTTCCTTTCACACCTTTGGTTTTTCCTTGCTCTTCTCACCCTTTTTTTTCTTTTCGGCCTTTGGGGCTTCTTTTTTCTCTTCAGTCCCCCTCACAGCCCCCTCCATCCTCTCCAAAATGTTGGCTGTTTTATCACGCAAGGAATCGGTGGCCTTGACAATGGTGTCGCCAACATTGGTAAGAACTTCGGTTTGCTTCTTCAAATCGGCTGTCCCTCCCACCTTTTGATAGGCCAGAATGGCGATGATTAAGGCAATAATTGAGATAATTAATGCTAACGCTTCCATAGCCTCTCCTCCCTTCTTTTTAAGGTTTTTTTACAGGGCTATTGTCTCCCCGCTTTGGTGAAATAGCTGCCTTTTTTAGATTCACAAAACACCTTTTCATATACTACAATAAAAGAGTTTAATTGAATGTTCAAGAGGAAAAAATTAATTTGGGCCTGTGCTCACTGGATGAAAAATAATTAATTTGGGTAAATGATAAGGGTGTGGTACAGAATTACAAAAATAAAATGGAAATACCTCTTGCAATCTGTTATGGTTAGCTGATGTAAGCTATAATTTTAGTGTTTTCAAGACTTTGGGCAAAAGTAGAAAGCTGGAATAGTTCCGAAACTATTTTGCTCACAAAGTAATTTTGTATTTGGATGGAATGTGGTATAATGCAAGAATCCTATCGTGTGAGCACACTATCTAACATACTTGATTGAACTCTGATAATGAAAATTCCAATCCGATTCTTTGATATTTTTGACGTGATAAAAAAAAAGACAATTCAAAATATAAATCAAACCCAGGGAGACAACCCTTATGGGGCTGATAGAGGCTCATACATAGTGTATAAAAAGATATAAATGTATGGGCTTTTTTATTTAATTCTAAAAGAGAGGGAATCATCATACCGGCGAAGAAAAAAGAAACCAAATCAAAAGAGAAGAAAAACATAAGGAAAAAGACCCCCGCCAAAACCAAACGGCCTAAGAGAATTGCGCCTCCTCTTCAGAAAAAGGAAAAGGGTTTCTACATTGTCGGCATGGGCGCGTCTGCAGGCGGGTTGGAGGCCTTTGAAAAGTTTTTCCAGAATATGTCGAGTGATTCCGGCATGGCCTTTGTCCTGGTTTCCCATCTGGACCCCACCCACGTAAGCATCATGCCGGACCTGCTGAAAAAATATACCAAGATGGGGGTTCTTACCATAGAAGATGGGATAGCGGTTCAACCTAACTTTGCGTATGTCATTCCACCCAACAAGGACCTGGCCATCCTGAACGGAACCCTTCAACTCATAGACCCGATAGACGCTCGGGGCAAAAGGCTGCCCATTGATTACTTTTTTCGCTCGTTAGCGCAAGACCTTGGAGAGCGGGCTATCTGCGTCATTCTTTCCGGAACCGGGACAGACGGTACCCTGGGTCTGAAGGCCATCAAGGGTGAACTGGGGATGACCATGGTTGAGGACCCGGACTCTGCCAAATACGACGGCATGCCAAGAAGCGCCATTCAAAGCGGCCTGGTGGACTATATTTTGCCTCCGGAAAAAATGCCGGAGCAACTGATCAAATATACGAAACATGCCGTCCAAAGGGTAGCGCCGGGAACTGCCCCAGTTGAAGGAACGATCTCTGATGTGCTCCCGAAGATCTTTGTTCTCCTTCGAAGCCACACCGGGCACGACTTTTCCCTTTACAAGAAAAATACCCTTTGCCGGCGGATTGAAAGGCGAATGAATGTCCACCAGATTGATATAGTTTCCAATTACGTCCGTTACCTCCAGGAAAACCCGCACGAATTGGGGACCCTTTTCAAGGAACTTTTAATCGGTGTAACAAATTTTTTCAGGGACCCGGAAGCTTTTGAAGTCCTGAGAAAGGTGCTGCTGAAACAGTTTGCAAACAGGCCCCATGACTATTCCTTACGAGTGTGGGTTCCTGGCTGTGCCAACGGTGAAGAGGCTTATTCCATCGCCATCATCATCCGGGAGTGCATGGACGAACTTAAACGAAATTTCGGTGTCCAGATTTTTGGCACCGATATTGACAGCGACGCCATTGATACGGCCCGTGCCGGTATTTACCCGGATAGTATTTCCGCTGATGTGGACGCGGATCGCTTGAAGCGGTTTTTTATAAAAGAGGAGGATGTTTACAAGGTCAGGAAAGAAGTCAGGGAAATGATGGTTTTTGCGCCTCAAAGTATCATCAAAGACCCGCCTTTCACCAAACTGGATCTGCTCTGCTGCAGGAATCTTCTTATATATCTGGATTCGGAGTTACAGAAAAAGATAGTGCCGCTTTTTAATTACAGCTTAAAAGCTGGCGGCATTCTTTTCTTAGGCTCTTCCGAGACCATTGGCGGATTTGCTGACCTTTTCAGTGTTGTTGACCAGAAATGGAAGATTTATAAACGCAAGGATAAACCCTATGGCGCCCATGCGGTCATAGAGCTTCCCGTGATGCCCAAAAGGGATATGCCTGACGAAATCCAGGCCCCAGGGGAACTCCCCAAACCCGGAGAGCCCAATATCTCCCGGTTTGTTGAAAAGACACTATTAGAGAAATACGCCCCTCCCTGTGTGATTGTCGACCAAAAGGGTGAAGTCCAATATCTTCATGGCCAAACCGGCAAATACCTGGCCCCCGCCCCCGGCAGACCCAGGTGGAGTATTGTGGATATGGCGAGAGAAGGTCTGAAACTGCAACTGCCCTCTGCCATTCGTAAAGCGATCTCCCAAAAAAAGGACGTGACCTATGAGGGTTTGCGGGTAAAGAATAACGGTGGTTTCATATTGGTTAATTTAACAGTCAGGCCGGTGAGTGACCCGCAGGGCTTACAGGGAATGATTATGGTGGTATTTGAGGACGTGACAACCCCCAAACAAGCAGAATCAGGCAAAACAAAACACGGATCGAAGAAAAAGACAGAAATACAGCTTGAGGCCTTAGAGCAGGAATTACAACACACAAAAGAGAATCTTAAGACCACTATTGAGGAGTTGGAAACCTCCAACGAAGAACTCAAATCAACCAATGAGGAATTGCAGAGTGCCAACGAGGAGCTGCAGAGTGCCAATGAGGAACTGGAGACCTCCAAGGAGGAGCTTCAATCACTCAATGAGGAACTGGTTACGGTAAACAGCGAACTTGAGGGCAAAATTGAAGACTTATCAGAGAGCCATAATGATATACGTAACTTTATGGACAGCACGGAAATTGCCACCATCTTTCTGGATAATGAGCTGTGTATTAAAATGTTCACCCCACCCGCAACCAAGCTAATGAATGTGATCGAGACAGACATGGGACGGCCCATCGGTCATATCAGCGACAATCTGACATATGAGAATCTGGTGAAAGATGCAGAGGAGGTCCTCAAGACCCTGGTTTTTAAAGAAAATGAAGTCCGGACAAAGGACGGGCACTGGTATTTTATGCGAATCGTTCCCTATAAAACCATAGACAATGTGATCGACGGTGTGGTGATTACATTTGTGGATATTCATGAACAAAAGATAGCAACAGAAAAAACCATGGAACTTCAGGAGTACGCCGAGAGTATCCTGAATACGGTGCGTGAGCCTTTGATTGTGTTGAACAAGGATCTGCGGATAGTCTCGGCCAACCGCTCCTTCTTTAAGACTTTTCAAGTCAGCCCTGAGGAGACTGATGGACGGTTAATCTACGACCTGGGGGACCGGCAGTGGGATATCCCAAAACTGCGGGAGCTTCTTGAAGAGATCATACCGGATAACACCTCTTTTGAAGGGTATGAGGTTGAGCATAAATTCCCCAAGGTTGGGCCCAAAAAGATGATCCTCAATGCCCGTAAAATCATTAGAAAGACAGAAAGGACCGAAATGATACTCCTTGCGATTGAAGATATCACCGAAAAGAGGTGAAATCTCCGAAAGGATGAAAACATGAAAAATGATAGCCCAAAAAAGTTAAAAGAATTGCGAGATCGGGCGGAACAATTGCTCAGTGAAAGTCCTAAGGGTTTCAAAGACATTCCTGCTGAAGATATTCAAAACATGATTCACGAACTGCAGGTCCATCAAATAGAGCTGGAGATGCAGAACGATGAACTCCGCAGGACCCAGGTGGAACTTGAAGAGTCTCGGAACAGGTATGTTGATCTGTATGACTTTGCTCCCGTTGGGTATGTTACGGTTGATCAAAATCTTCTGGTCATTGAGGCAAATCTTTCCTGTGCCAATCTATTAGGTATTGAGAGGTCCATGTTAATGAATAGGAGCCTTTCTCATTATATTGCTGAGGATTATCGGCATAAATATTACTCAACCGTCAGACAAGGTTTCGAAACGAGAGAAAGGCAGACTTGCCAGCTAAAACTCATGAAGAAGAATGGCACTGAATTCTATGCTCAACTGGTATGTATAGTCGTGCAGGATTCTGAGGGGAATTTCAACCAAATTAGAATAACGATAACCGACATCAGTGAGCGGGTGCGGGCGGAGGAGGCGCTGAAGGAGCACTCCGAGCGGCTGGAAGAAATAGTGGAGGAACGAACCAAAGATCTGAAAGATGCCCAGGATCAGCTGATTCGCAAGGAGAAACTTTCCGTGCTGGGGCAACTGGCAGGCGGTGTGGGCCACGAACTGCGCAACCCTCTGGGGGTGATCTCAAACGCGGTATACTACCTTAAGATGGTCCTTCCCGATGCCGACGAAACCGCCAAGGAATACCTGGATATGATCGCCTCAGAGGTCAGAAATTCCGAGAAGACCATCTCAGACCTCCTGGGCATCTCTCGCACCCGGCCTGCCGAGAGAGAAAAAATTGCACTCTCAGAGTTATTTAACCAGGTACTGAAGAAACAACCTCCACCTGAGGGTATTAAGGTAACCACCGAGATACCCCCTGACCTGCCTCCCATCTTCGTTGATCACCACCAGATAGGTCAGGTGCTCTTTAACCTGGTCACCAACGCCTTTCAGGCCATGCCTGAAGGAGGGCTCCTAACAATCACTGCTGATGAATTGCGCTTGGATAACACAATCCCAATTCCGAGATCCGAAATCCGCATTCGGGTATCCGACTCTGGCTGTGGCGTCTCCAAGGAGAACCTGAAGAAGCTCTTCGAACCGCTTTTTACCACCAGGGCCAGGGGTATTGGGATCGGTCTTGCGGTCTCCAAGAACCTGGTAGAGGTAAACGGCGGAAGCATCGAGGTGGAAAGTGAGGAAGGAAAGGGAAGTATCTTCACTGTCGTCCTGCCAACCAAGGAGGTGCAATCATGAAAGAAGAGTTGCGCATCCTGATCGTGGACGACGACCGAAGGATGGTCAAGACCCTCTTGGACATCCTCAAGGTTAAGGGCTATGAAGCCGAGGCCGCCTACTCGGGTCCTGAAGCCTTGGAGAAGGTGGGAGAGGGTGACTTCGGCTGCGTCCTGAGCGATATCAAGATGCCGGAGGTCAACGGGGTGGAATTGTATAGAGCAATCAAGGCCAGGCAGCCTGACATGGCGGTTGTGCTGATGACAGCATACTCCACCGATAAACTTGTCAAGGAGGGGCTGGAAGAAGGCGCCATAGCTGCCCTGACCAAGCCGTTGGACATTAATGCCTTGCTAGGCTTCTTCTCTTCCCTTCGCAAGGAACGCTCTATTGTCATCGTGGACGACGACCCACAATTTTGCAAGACCCTGGGAGACATATTGCGGACACGAAACTTAATGGTTACTCAAATTACCGACCCTTCCGGTGTAATGGAGAAAATTGATCCGAATACACAGGCAGTGCTCTTGGATATAAAGGTGAATGGCATTAGTGGTTTGGATGTTCTCAAACAGATCAAGGAGCAATATCCAGATATGCCGGTAATCCTGGTGACAGGATACCGAAAGGAAATGGCCCAGACCATAGAAGCAGCCCTGAAGATTAGTGCCTACGCCTGCCTCTATAAGCCCTTCAAGGTAGAGGAGGTTTTAAAACTCTTGACCGAAATTCACGATAAGAACCTGGCCAAGATTCTGGGTCAGCCTGCCAGGAAGAGGAGGTGAAGCAAGCCATGGAAACAGAGAGTATCCTCATCTTAGATGATGATGCCAAGGTCAGGAAGACGCTTTCCGACATCCTGAAGGCTAAAGGTTACGTATGCATAACCGCTGCCATGGGAAAGACCGCCCTGGATAGGGTTAAGGAGGAAAGGCCTGTTTTAGCCCTGATTGATCTCAGACTGGAGGACATGTCTGGTTTGGAAGTCATGAAGGGAATAAATGAGTGCTGCCCTGGCACGGAGTGCATCGTGCTCACCGGGTATGCCTCACAAGCATCGGCCATTGAGGCGATGAATCTAGGTGCCTATAGCTATGTGCAGAAACCTTACGATGTGGAGCAATTGCTGGTAACGATCCAAAGGGCTATTGAGAAGCGGCGGGCGGAGAAGGCACTGCGGGAAAGCGAGGAATTTAGCTCCAATTTATTGAATAATTCTCCCAATCCCATCATAGTTATCAATCCAGACACTTCTGTAAGATATGTAAATCCTGCCCTGGAAAAAGTAACTGGCTTTTCCTCCCTAGAGCTTATTGGCAGGAAGACCCCATACCCGTGGTGGACAGAAGACACATTTCAGGAAACAAGTAAAGGCTTGGAGAAAACTATTCTCGAGGAAGCACAGAGGCTTAAAGAGTCCTTCCAAAAGAAGAATGGGGAGATATTCTGGGTTGAGATAACCTCTACACCAATAAAACACAATGGGGAACCCAAGTATTACCTGTCAAACTGGGTTGACGTCTCCGAGCGCAAGCGGGCAGAGGAGAAGCTGCGAAAAGCCAATGAGGAACTTGAAAGAACTGCCAGGGACCTTAAGAAAACCGTAGCAGAACTAAAAAAGGCCAACAAAAAGATTCTGGAACAACAGAAATCAGTTGTTGAGGAAGAAAGGCTCAAAGTGTTGCTCCAGATGGCAGGAGCTACAGCCCATGAGTTGAGCCAACCACTGATGGCCCTTTTGGGTAATATAGAGTTGATGAGGATGAATAAGGATCACCCTGAAAAGCTGGCTCAGCGCATGGCCCTGGTAGAAGAGACCGGTCAACGAATATCCGATATCGTAAACAAGATGCAGACCATCCGTCATGATCAGACCAAACCATATCTTGGCGAATTCACTATTATAGACTTTGATCAAACGATACACATACTTTCAGTGGAAGACTCAGATAATGATTTTGAAACGATCAATGCCATCTTGAAGGATCACAACCAAATCAATTTATCCCGAGCAATGAGCATTGAAGAGGCCATGGAGGTATTGGAAGGAGGTCAGTTTGATCTGATCTTTTTAGACCATATTCTTTCTGACGGAAACGGCATTGATTTCTTAGGAAGAATGAAAAAAAAGGAGGTAGAAATACCGGTGGTGGTCATTACCGGGAAGGGGGATGAGATGATCGCCTCGCAGTTGATCCAGGCCGGTGCTTATGAGTATCTACCTAAGGACAGGCTCAGTGATAAATCCATTTTCCGGGTAATAGTCACTACCCTGGAAAAAGCTCATCTCAAGAGAGAGATAAAAAAGGCCCAGAAGAAGATGGCCGAGATGTCCACCAGAGACGAATTGACAGGGCTCTACAACCGCCGATACTTTATGGAGGCCCTTGGACGGGAGGTATCAAGGGCCAAGAGATATGAGACCGATCTGGTGCTCTGCATGATGGATCTGGATCACTTTAAGAGAATCAACGATACCTATGGTCATCGCGCAGGGGACATGGTCCTCACTGAGATCGGCAAGATGCTCAAAGAATGCATCCGGCAGAGTGACCTTGTATGCCGCTACGGGGGGGAGGAGTTTGCAGTAATTTTCCCCAATATTCGGCCCGAAGAGGCCCATATGGTGTGCGAAAGATTTAGGGAGATGGTGGCCGGGCATCAATTTAAATACAACTCATCTCAGTTTCAACTTACAGTCAGCACTGGTATCGCACCTTTTAGTGAACCCAAATCAACATCTCTCCAGAAATTAGTGGACCTAGCCGATCAAGCCCTTTACCAGGCTAAAGATGCAGGCAGGAACAGGGTGGTTGAATACTCATCGAGCCAATCACCTAAAAAGAAGCAGAAAATGTAAATTCAAGTATTTGCGAAAAGGTCCTAAAGTTTGGGGATCTTGAGGAAGAAAATATCAGAGTCTCGAAAAGGGCTTTCCCACAGGAACCACTCCAGGTGTGTGGAATTACCGCTCATGGCTCCCCAGTGTAGATAGATCGTTCAATGGCAGACCAGACCATTTGGCTTAGCGCCGAGTTTCCACGCTATTCTGTGTAGATTTTTTTGGTGGATTCCCCACAGGGAGCAGCGTTAGAGCAGAATCTGGTTTTCCATGGACCGGGATTCCCCTGCGGATATTACCCGTATGGCCGGCAGTCCCTTGACCGGGCATTTGTACTCACATATGCCGCATCCCACGAACGTCTTAAGATCCACATAGGGCAACTGAACAGGTTGTTCCTTGCCGTCAGGTCCTGCGACAAAACCTTTTCGAAAATAGATAGCCTTTGGTGAGGTGGGGCAGTGCTCTTCACAGACAATACAGGGCCCGTTACCAGACCAGGGCAGGCACCTGCCCCTCTCTATATAGGCAGACCCTATTTTTATGGGTCGCTCGATCTTGTCCTTCACGGAAAACTCGGCTATAGCCCCGGTGGGGCACACATCACCACATAAGGTACAGGTATATTCACAGTAGCCTTGAGTCATCACGAGGTGTGGTGTCCAAAATCCGGCCATTCCGGCCTCGGTGAGGGTGGGATTGATCACATTTGTGGGACACACCTTCATGCAAAGTCCACATCTCTGGCAGAGGGTAAGAAACTCTTTTTCAACCAGAGACCCTGGCGGCCTGATCAACCGGGGATGTGATACTTTATATGGGTGGCCACCCAGCCTGCCTATAAGTGGTAAAGAAATACCGGCAAGTATCCCTGAAAGCACTGCACGCCTGCCCATGTCAGGACTTTTATGTGATAGTCGTGACGACCACCTGAACTTGAAAGACAGCGCATCTTCGGGGCAGGAGTCAAAGCAATTAAAACACATCACACACTCCGCATTCTGCCACTCCTTTCCGGGCTCGGGTTCAGCAGCGCCCTGACAGCTTTTTGTGCATGCATTGCAACCCGTGCATTTTTCTTCATCCTTGACAAGGGTAAGGATTGTGAACCTGGAGAATATCCCTAACAATGCCCCCAAGGGGCACAAAAAACGACACCAAAAACGAGGGCGAACTCTATTAAGAAACAGGATCACCAGGAAGATTAGCCCGATAAACCATGCAGTTTTAAAGACCTCGTAGGTGTAGCCAAACACAGGTGAGAGGAGAACCTCTCCATACGCAAGGAGGTTCAGTGAAGTCCGGGACGTTGTTGAGTAAGTTGAATAACTCTAAATGGTAATAAAAGAATATGTTTGGGCAGGAAAGATGAAAAGGGAGCCATTGCCAATCAAAAGGAGGCTGGTTAAAAGGGATAGTAGGTTCCAAAACAACTAAAAAGTGAACGTTGCTCTGAATTTGAGGCTTAAATCTTTATTCTTTCCACAATCACATCCTCCCCAAAGAATTCAGGGCAGCCCGTCATAAAGACGGCGGACAAGCCCTCAATCCATTGACAACCGCCCTTAAAACTGATTCTAATAAGCCTATACACTTGGGAATTCTAAAAAAAATATAATATATTGTGCGATACAGTAATTTTTCTACATAGTAATTGTTCAATTAATATATTTTATTGGTTGACAGAAGGTATATAATAAGTATAATAACTATACTATAATGGAGTTTGAGTTCGATAACCATAAAAGCCAAGAAAACAAGAAAAGACATGGGATCGATTTTGTTGAAGCCCAAATGTTATGGGATGATTCTGATCGAATTGAAGTCCCTGTTAGAACTATTGACGAACCAAGGTTTATAATGATTGCTAAAATCGCCGATAAATATTGGTCCGGGATCATCACCTATCGTGGTGAAAAAATTAGGATCATTTCAGTGCGCCGATCCCGTAAGGAGGAGGTAGAAATTTATGAAAGCTAATGAACTGGATAAGAAGTTTGATGAAGGCGAAGATATTTCGGAATTCCTCGATCTTTCACAAGCAAGAAGACCTGGACAGGAACAGAAAAGGGTCAATGTGGATTTTCCTGTTTGGATGATCCACCATTTAGACAAGGAAGCTAAGCGGCTTGGTGTACCTCGGCAATCCATTATTAAGATCTGGATTGCTGAAAGATTAAAAAACGTTTCGGCGGGAACTTGATTCGAACAACGCCTTAACCTATGAGGAAGCGAGACGTCCATGCGAATGGGGTCAAGCAATTATAATAAGTAATTGACTGAGAATCCTATTTGAGAAAAAATGCCTAATAGAACTCGGGGTCTGCCCTTGGCATAGGGCAAAATAAATGACTGGTCTAAAAAATTATTGGAACTAATCGCTGCAAATTTTTTGCCACGTTAGTCTTCTCATCATCAATCCTTAATCGTCAGAATTAAGATTTCAACAAAACATTAAAAAACCGTGAAATCCATTCCACATGGGTAACTCTGCTCAAAGTTATGAATGGGGGCATACAAGAAAATCCCAAAATTTCGTGGCTATAATCCATTTATTCTATAGATCATACCTGTTTTCCTCTTCTGTAATCGGAAAGAAAAAAAGATGACATTCAAAAACCATGATAACAAGGGTACTATACGCATTTTCAACAAAAATAGTATTTTCACCAATTGGTGAAAATCACTTAGTGTCCCTACTTTGTTGAAAAATTATGGTACCCGATAGACCAATAATTCCCGAGTTGACCAAATATGGTCAGTAATCTGAGCCGCAAGCGCTGGCGTTCTTTGGTACCATTTTCTAGCGAAGCTTCGCCTCAAACCGACGAGTTATGCATTTAATGGCTTAAGTGCCTAAAGTGAGCTAAAGTACCTAAAGTAAATAAGAATACTTGATATCTCTATTGACTCTTATATATTACCTCCG
>Ga0315533_1002475_pt1 | contig 12802 bp, 10 predicted proteins | sample SalMarSW160130MG_FD_203081 | JGI IMG/M metagenome (GOLD analysis project Ga0315533, IMG submission 203081) | Salt marsh sediment microbial communities from the Plum Island Ecosystem LTER, Massachusetts, United States - Salt Marsh Sediment SW1601-30 ...
ATTGGGAATTCTCAACGAGTACTCCAGACCGCATGTTCCGGAAGACCAAGCAGTTCTGGAAAGGTTCTTCAGAACCATTAAACAGGGTGAGGTCTATCACCAAGAATATGAGAATCACTATCAGGCTAAAGATGGAATCTCAGAATTCATCAACTACTATAATCATCGGCGTCCTCATCAGGGGATTGGGTTCATAACCCCTTATGAGAAGTTAACCGGACAAGAAAAGAAAATTCTCAAAGAACGAAAAGCAAGAGTATTTGTTGTTCAGGAAATGAGAAAGATTATGAACAGGGAAAAAATAAAAATAAATACTCTCGAGGAGATGACCCCAGTCAAAAATTGTGACAAAAAAATTTCTGTTTAGGTCTGAAAGGGTCTGAAACAGTACATACCATTAGAATTTGCTCCTACATATCCTATTTGTGAATAGTCAGAATTAGCAAGACTACCTGACGAAGTAGAGTTGGATACACTTTTTCTATAAAGATAGAAGCGCTTTTCATTATTAGAATTATCCTGCCAAGAGAGTTCTACCTGGGTAGAAGAATTTGCAGCAGCGGTCAGGTTAGAGGGAGTACTAGGAACTGGTTCGGGAGCTACGTTGCCGCCAAAACACCCACTTAATAATAGAAACGTGGCAACGAGAACGAATAAAGCCCACTTTTTTTTCTTCAACTGCATTTTTATTACCTCCTTTTACTTCTAGTATTATTCTATCCCACAACTGGCTTGATAAAATTCTCTTGATAGAGGGGCTGTAGCTTCCCTGGCCCGCATATAGGTTGCCTAGGGTCAAGAAGGGACCTTTATGAACCTGTGTGGAGGTCGTGTCTCTTGTCGATCACCGCAGAGCCTTGTCCTAACTCGATTCCGACGGCATTCTGACCTTGTCTCACCGTGAATCTAATCAGCTTTAGCAAATATGATGTCTTTCACAGAGCCTTCAAACTCCACGACGTAGTTTTGAGACACTGTGTCAAAATTGTCGGAGACAATCGTATATTCTAGTAGATATTTTCCCCGTGGTAGGTCTGGTAGACGATAGTCTGGGCTGCTGGTAGTCAAGGGCCTTTGGCTGAAACGTATCCACTTGTCATCATAGATTACATAGAAAGCATCCAACTCTCTCTTTGAGCCGGCCATTATGTTGGTCGTGATGCTCCCTGTCCCAGACCACACTAACTCATTAGTTGGAATCCAGCGTTCTTTGTTGGTCTTCAAATCCCTAATTCTCGTAATGTATCCCAAGCATGAAAAGGCATGCTTACTCTTATTAAGATTCCTAATATCTAAGTGGTACCAGTCTGATAAGGGTTGGCCTGGAAGGTCTCGCCACTTCATCCCTCTATGCATAGGACCATATGCTATCTTCAACTCGTTCACAGAGCTTACGTCCCATCCCTTGGTTTCTTCTTCCAATACTTGAATAATCTCGGCCACATCCTCGAAGGATCTAGCATTGTATATGTGGTAGTTCAAAATGCCTTCTCGTTTCGTCCCTTTTTGGTAAAAGCCTATGCCCTCCAGTTTCAAGAAGGTGGCAATTGCGATCTCCTGGTTGACGAATAATGAACCCCTGAACTTTCCTTTGGATATCAGCTCTCTCTTAAAGTCAATAAAGACAAAACACTCCGACTGTCTGAGAAACCTGAAAATGTTTTCAGTCAAAGCCTCCGATGAGTGAACTCTTTCAGCAAAATACGTCTCAAATCCCCTCCCTCTAAAATAATCCTCTACGGACTTTCCGATGTTGACCTCTGTCTTGGTCGTTTGGCCACAGCTTATGAAGACCCTGGCGTTTCTCATTTGTCATGCCCCCAGTTTTCAAAACCTACTGTATCCTGCGTGTCAAGTTTACTTATTTGTGTGGCTGCCCTTTGGGACGTGCTCCCCCGGGGTCAAGCTATCTACTGGTAAGCCTTGTCTATCTTCTCAATGAGCTTCTTAAACTCAGTCCAGTTATCATCAAATGGGTGAAGTAATATGTCCCATTGCCGTACCTACAAATTCTACTTGACTATGATTGTTTGTTCCATAAGCTTTCTAGCCAGCCCATATCCTTCGTTTAAATCTTCAAGGATAATAGCCCTTTTTTCGGATTCGGCTTTAGAAAAAGCGTAGCCCTGAGCAATAATATCCCTTTTGATGCCTGCCTTGGCAATGGTAAGCTCCTGCTCAAACCATTGCTTCAGTGTAGATACTTGTGCGTTTATTATGAACCCTGCGGTCAAGACTGAGGCTCCCAGAAAAAGAACAGCAATCGTTAAGCCCAGTGTGATCCAATTTACCTTCATTTTTGTTCCTCCTCAGATTTATTGACTCGGACAATTTTGAACTCATCTTCTTCCAAAAGAGAGGGGATAAGGTGATGGTTATCGGATAGCTTAATCCTTCCCATTTCTTTTTGTTCAGTTTATTTTGATTTATTCATTATGTTTACCTCTTAGTTTTTTTATAAATTAGTGCTTTAGACACGGGACGAAAGCCCACAAACTAATTGAAATCTATCAATGATTCTTTTTCCTCATTGAACGAATCAAAGCCTCTTATTTTGACTAATTTTGCGCCTACTCCTGTTCCTACTTTCGTCACGGGGAAAAGATACGCTATATCAACTCAAAGATAATTTATTATACTATCATAAATAGAGGTATTAAACCTTATTATTTTGAGCTCGCTATTATTAGTTTGATGGGAAAGTAAGGTGATATAATTTAGCCTGGAAGGAATTGAGGTCTCACGTCGACTACCCATAAGCTACTCCATTGTAGCATACTGCCGATCTAAGAAAACCTTTATAAGGGTGGGTATCATAGCATAAATAGGGATTTTGTCAAATTTGGAGGGTCTTGCTATAACAATAACCTTCCAAAAGCCATATTGACAAGTGCTTTGATTTGGGTTATGTTAGTATTTGTTTAAATCTGTCGAATTACCCTTTGGCTAAGGATTTGACGAGTTCAAACTCACATGTTAAATTGCGAGCCAAAGATAGTAATAACTGGACCGATTCTAGGGGGGCAGGTCACCATTCGCACGCAACGAATAGGAACTCTCTCGATGATTTGTGTGGACAAAACTTTTTGAATTTTGTATTATATTATTAGTGATAGACATCTAATAATAATAACCTACTTGTATCTTACTACTGAAATGTTTCAGACCTTATGGGACTCGGGGAAAAAAATAATTTGTTATGACTTTGACTTGAGATCTCCTCAAAAACAAGTACAATAGAGAAAGGAGGAGAACTCAAATGAAAAATTAATAATAGCAAAAAATATTGGAGAGTTGCGAAAACAAAGAGGTTTGTCGCAATATAAATTGTCTAAAATTGCCAATATTTCGCACAATACAATTATTAAAATTGACTCAGGCGCAACTCAAATTCCCGCAATAGTTAGGGCTCATAAGATCGCCAAAGCTCTTGGCGTTAGTTTAGATGATTTAATAAGAAAATAATTATGGCGAAAGATTATTCAAAATTAACAAAAGAAGAACTATTGAAACTTGTTAACAAACAAGACGCAGAATTGGATTTAAAGAGCTATGGTGTTGTTTGGGACAGGGAAAAAGAACCTGAACAAGTAGTTTTGGACTGTGAAAATAACCTGCCAATCTTAAAAAGAATTTCAAAAAAAGAAATCAAAACAGATGATAGTGATGACAATATTTTGATTGAGGGTGACAATTATCACGCACTAACAGTTTTAAACTATACTCATAAAGGCAAGATAGATTTTATTTATATTGACCCACCATACAACACAGGGAAAAAAGATGAATGGAAGTATAACGACAAATTTATTGACGAAAATGATACTTATAAACATGCAAAGTGGCTCAATATGATGGAAAAAAGAATTGAGCTGGCTAAAAATCTTGTAAAAGAAGACGGAGTTATTTTTATATCCATAGGCGAACAGGAAGTCTCTAATCTTAATCTATTGTGCAGTAAAATTTTTAGACCCGACAATTTTTTGACTTTGATAGCAAGAATTTCCAAGACTGCCAGCGACAAAGGAAAGCATTTTGCCCCGTCTTGCGATTATATTGTTTGTTACGCCAGAAATAAAGCCAATATAGATACTAGTAATTTTTATGATGAAGTTGATGAAGATCTTTATACCAAAAAAGACGAAAACGGTGAGTATAGAGATGATGTTGCTTTATACCAATCAGCGCTAGACCCCATGAGGGGTTGTTCAAATCAAAGATATTATATTTTATGTCCCGACAATTATTTAGTTATTCCTCCTGGGAATGCTTTCCCGAAAGAAAAAAAAGAAGCTTCAAATATAAAACCTAGCACAAAAGAAGACAAGGTTTGGAGATGGACTTTTAAAACATACTTGAAGAAAAAACACCTTCTTGTTTTTAAAAAGACAAAGACATCGCCTTTATTGGACGAAAATGGTAATCAGGCCAAATATAACGTTTATACAAAAAGTTATTTGGAAGAACGAAAGGGCAAAGGCAAAAAGCCAAGAAATTTCTTGATTGACAAAAAATTCTTAAATAGAAGAGGAACAGATTATTTGAAGACGTTGGATTTAGATTTTCCATATTCAAAACCAAAAGAGTTAATAGATCATCTGATAAGAATTGCTCATATTCCGACAGGCGCAATTATTTTAGATTTCTTTGCCGGCTCAGGAACTACTGGTGAAGCAGTTTTGGATTTTAACAACGAAGATAAGGGAAAAAGAAAATTTATTCTTTGTACGAATAATGAGGGTGGAATTGCAGAGGAAGTTTGCTATCCCCGTATTGAAAAAATAATTAAAGGGTACACCAAGAAAAGCAAAAAAAGAGAAAAAATAGCAGGATTGGGAGGTAATCTTCAATATTTTAAAACTGATTTGATCCCAGTGGAAAGAATTGACAATGTAAGTGATAAGCAAAGATATGAATTAACCAAGAAGGCTGGACAAATGATTGCTATTAAAGAAAATACTTTTGAGGAAGTAGAAATTTGCGAATGGTATCAAATTGTTGAAAGTAGAGATAAAACAAGAAGAACAGCGATATATTTTAGAGAAGATATGGATAAGTTTGAGGAACTGACAAAAAAAATTAAGAACAAAAAAACAGTTTTGTATATTTTTTCCTATGGAAGAATAGATAAGAAGCTTTTTGGATATTTGGGTAAAAATATCACTATTGAGGATATCCCTGAACCAATCCTTGAAATTTACAAGGAAATCAATTTAACACTCAAAGATAAACTAAAGTAATTATGATAGAACTAAAAGATTTTCAAAAAACAGCAATAGATCAATTGAGTTTAACTTTCTTGGATCTATGGAAAACAGGAAAATACCGACTTCCGCTTGTTTTTAAAGCCCCAACAGGATCTGGAAAAACCGTAATGATAGCGGATTTCTTGAGATGTCTTGATGATAATTATCAATTTCATGAAGACAAAGCATATTTGTGGGTGTCTTTTGGTGGCGATGAATCTTACTCGCAATCAAGAAATAACCTATACGACTATTTTAATGAAGGCACCGACATGCACCTCAAAAATCTGAACAATTTGAGTGAGGGAAAACTTTATAAAAATAATATTTTCTTTATTAATTGGTCAAAAATAAAAGGGACTGACAAGGAGTCAAGAAAATTAAGAAGAAGCGGTGGTGTGGGTTATGGCGGCAAAGCTATTTTCGACGACTTTATTCAAAAAACAAAAAAAGAAAGAAATTTCGTTTTGATTGTTGACGAAGCGCACACAGAAACAGACACTCATCTTGCTAATGAAGTAATTGACCTTATTGATCCAAGGATTATTTTAAAAATAACGGCAACACCAAAAGACTTGCCAAGTATTAGCGATGTTTCTCAAAAGAAAGCGGGGTTTGTTGAAGCCTTAGAAAGTGATGTAATCGCAAGCGGATTGATAAAAGAAAAAATTATTATTCAAACAGAAGAAGATATAAAAAAATTAGAAAACAAGAAACTTTCAGAGGATGAAATAATGCTCGAGCTTGCCTATAACAAAAGATTGGAGTTGAAAAAATATTACAAAGAATTAGGACTTGATATCAATCCGCTTGTTTTGATTCAACTTCCAAGTGATTTTAAAGAGAAAGAAGAAGTGCAGGCAAACCAGAAGGAGATTGTTTTACGATATTTAAAAAGTAAAGGAGTAAAAGAAAATGAAATTGCTATTTGGCTGTCTGGAAATAAAGATGAGGAAAAATTAAAATATATAACTGATAACAATGATAAGATTAATTTTATGATTTTCAAAGTCGCTCCGGCGACTGGCTGGGATTGCCCGCGCGCTGACATTTTAGTGATGTTTAGAGAAATTACTAGCCCAACCTTTCATACTCAGATTATTGGAAGAATTAAGAGAATGCCGGAAGCTCATCATTATGAAAAAGAAGAATTAAACAGGGCTTTTATTTATACTAATTACAATAAGAGTCATATTAAAAGTGTTAAAGAAATTGAAAATGGAAACAAACCGCCAATTTATTATACGAAGTTAAAGAAAGGAATTGAAAGAATTACACTAACAACAACTTATCATCAAAGAGTAGATTTTAATACGCTTACACCTGAAGACAAGTGGCAAAAGTTTTTCAAAGAATTTTTAGATACGGAGTTTGGCACAATTTACGAAGTCTCTAAACAAAATGAAAATTATAAAAAGATAGAATCAGATATTGATCTGAAAAAAAAGAATATAGATAATCAAATCATCGTCAATGCAGAAATTGAAAGTTTTGATGATTTTGTTAATGAAATCAAAGAAAAAGGCAAAGATTTGAATTATCATTTTTCGCAATTGGATGTAGAAAGGCTTTATAATTTGCTTTGCTTTGAAGAATTAAGAAAGCAGGGGGACGAAGAAGCGAAATACAACCCCTCTCGGTCGTGGGGACCGTTGAAAAAGGCCTTGAATGTTTGGTTTAGTACAAGGATTGGTCTTGATAGGTCAGTTTATTACCCCATTATCGTTAATGAATTATTAGAAGAATCAAGCAAATTAAAAACGGTTATTGGTAAAGCGCTGAAAGCTTTCAGAAAGAAATACGAGATAGAAATAAGAGGAAAGGAGGAAAAAGATATTTTTGACTTGGAATTGCCGGAAAAAGAAGTTAGTTTTACGGATGATTATGGAAACGTACAAGAAATAAAACCAGAAAATAATCTTTTTAATCATAAACAAAGAATAACTAGAATTTCCAAAAATGTTTATGAGGAATTTTATTTAAGAAAAGAGTATAGCGGAAGGAAAAACGAAATAAGTTTTATTCAGTTTTTGGAATCTCAAAAAAATATTATCTGGTGGCACAAACAAGACAATAGCGGAAGAAATGTTTTTGCTATTGAATATTTTGATACGCAAGAAAAGAAAAACAGGCTTTTTTATCCTGATTTTATCATTAAAACAAAGAATAAAGTTTATTTTGTAGACCCTAAAAATGATATTACGGCCAAAAGTCAAGAAACGGCCGATAAAAACAAGGCTTTGCAAAAATGGATTAAAAAGAACCAATCAATATATGATTTTGAAATAGACGGTGGAATAGTGATTGAAAAATATCCAGATTGGAAAATAAACAGAAAAGAAAACTACTCTTATGAAAACGAGAAAGATTGGGAAATTTTAAATTTGAAATAAAGGAATAAAGGTATGAAATCGAATATTCTTACAATACAAAAAGATAAAGTTGAGGATTTGAAAGCAAAATTTGAATCTTTGGGTCTTAGGAGTATTAATTATTCAGAGTTTGGACAATGGAAAGCATTCTCTTATTTTCCTAAAGATATTGAACCAAAACCGATTCCCTGGTTTGAAGAATATGAAGAGTTTTTTTGTTGAAGGAGAACCAGCAAATTTAATCTATTTCGCTATTTATATTTGGGAAAATAACAAATATTTTTTTGCCTGCTTCCATTAATTGTTAAGTTGGAGTCAACGGAACGATGGTTTCGGGGAGAGGTGGCTGATACTTTAACGTATATACGGCACTCTCCTAAACTGAATCCACAAATCACTATATTAATTTTCCGGCATAACTCGGAGAGTAATCTTACTCTCCGAGTTTTAGAAATATATTATATAGTGTGTGCGAGGTTATGTAGATTGTGTCGCGGTCGTTTGGGCACTGCTCCCCCCCCCTATACCTTAAGAATAATGTAGCTACGGGGCGTTAGATTCTTGGTGTCATGGTGTCCATACGAGGGGCAAAATGAGGCAAATTCAGGCAAATTGGTGGGGAAGGAAAAATGGTGAATACCTTTTTAGGATTCCTTTTTCAGCTCTCGGAGAAGCTTTCGGATAAGAGCTACTTTGGATTTTGAATCCAGTGTATCTGCTAAGCATCGAACGGCCAAGCTAGTTTATTAATATGTTGCTTTGGTTCCCGTCACGGTCAAGCTCTAGCTAATTGTTTTACCAGCTCAAACTCGTATGTCACATTGCGGGCATAACATAGTAATGGACTACTCCCCTGTCTCACATTTCTATATCTTTCTAGTTTTTTCTGTCAACTTCCTGTCTCGGACTATAGCCTTATTTAAAAAAACAGTCATAGGAGATTATTTCTTTCAAGGGCTTTCTGAGTTTTCTCTTTGGGCTCTCGCAAGGATACCCCAAAGAGAGAAGAACTACTACTCTGTATCTATCAGGGATACCCAAGATCTCTTTTATGTGCCCTTGCTTAAATGCTCCAATCCAGCAGCTAGCAAGTCCTTCTTCAACAGCAACCAAAGTCATATGATCAACGGCTATGGCAATGTCGACCGGATGAGCGGGGACCCCACCAGGCATGATATACTCCGGATCAAGAGCCACTGCCACAACCACTACCGGAGCAGCGCCGATGAACGACTCGGAGGTGGCCTCTGAGGCAATTTTCTTTCTCATCTTTTCATTCTTTATCACAACTAATTGATAATCTTGACAGTTTCGTGCCGAAGGTGCAAGGCGTGCTGCCTCCAGAATCTTTCTTAACTTCTCCTCCGGTATGGGCTTATCCTCATATACTCTTACGCTTCTTCTCTTTTCGATGGCCTCCAAGACGTCCATGCATACCTCCTTTATTGCTACTCGATACAAAATGTGCGGTTCTAGGTCTGATTCGCCTACTCCTCCTACTGTACCTTCTCTCTTAGAGTTTTGCCTGCGGTGAACTTAGGTACCTTTTTCGCCGGTATTTGAATAGTCGCACCGGTCTGAAGATTTCTTCCTGTCCTTGCCTTTCTTCGTCTCACCCCAAAAGTACCGAAACCAACTAAGGTAACCTTTTCTCCTTTGGCCAGACAGTCACTTATTGCTGAGACTACTGCATCAACTGCTTTGCCAGATGTTCTCTTTGCTAGTCCTGACTAACTATATGAAACGTCTTATATATTTTCTTATCTGTAGAAGTTTGATTCATCAAACCCGCTAATTTTCTGGCTTCATAAATGAAGTCGCTACAAGGGATGCGCAATTATTTATGTCGTTTCATATAACTACCTCTTCTATTAACTGTGCTTTGTTCATTTTCTTACGTCCGTTCTAATTCATTATGATTGAAATAATGCTCCTGTCTTAGACGAAAAGCGTATCTTGTCAAAATGAGTTTCACAGGACTTGCATATTGAATTGACTAAGAGGTCTCTTCTGTTAAACTGATTCTTGAAGTAAGTTGCCAAAACCCAGATTGATAAGTGCTGAGATCTTCGTGGTTCATGTTCTTTGCATCGGAATATCATAGATGGGAATCTCTATCTCATCTACTGTGTTTTTGGAAAAAGTTCTAACAACGTCCTGCCCCCGGAGCCAACGTCTGGAATATCGTTCTTGAGACCATTTTCACTTCTTTGATTGAGAAATACTTCTCCATATCCTCTCTAAGAACAAATCTATCCAGTTTTAGTCTTACTTCCTCGTTATATTTTAGTTCGCTTTAACAAGTGTTGAGATTTGGTCGTAGGGAAAGCAAAGACTACGAGAACATCAGGCCGAAGACTGTACATGTCACGCCTAAAATCTTAGAATCCCTGAACTATGCTCCCGTAATGATTGCACTAGCTCAAATTGGCAGCTCTGTCTTTTCTCAATTCTCGAAAAGAGTTCTGATTATGTTTGGTCTTGATCCAAAGGAGACAATAGTTGAACTCTCTTGGAAACAATTATATAGCGATTCAGCCTAGGTCTTTCTCAACAATTCGTCGTAGCTCGTTTTCCCATACCTGATGAGTATCGAAGTGCTTATTGGGGTCGTGGAATATCACGTAAGCCCAGTAGAGACAGAATATGCCAAAGGTGATGATGGATAGAAAGATATAGAGTCCGTATGATCTTGTGTGAAGCGGATTGCTCGGAGTTGCGGTCAGAGCTGTTCCCTTTTTTCCCAGGGCTATTGTGACCCTCTGGAGAAAGGCGATCTCTCCTTGCTCATGGTAATAGTAGTCTGTGGTAAGATAGTACAAAACGACCAGACCCACAATGAGAGAGGCAAAAGATAGGACCCCCAAGGGAGCAAGAAACTGGGAAAAGCTTCCCAGATAGGTTAATATAAGCCACAGGAAGAAGAGGATGTTGGGACGAGTTGCTTCTTTTCTTTCCAGGAAAGAGTCGGCTTTGTTCAGAGTCCCCTTCTCTACTTCTGTCTTGCCTTCCAGGAGTTCTGAAACGCCCGCTTTGAGCCTCTTTATTCGGTTGAAGTGATTATTCCTGCGGCTATAGAGAAGCCAGTTATACCACCAAAGGTAGATGGCAATTAAGGTGCTAGCCGCAGTTGTGACCACTGGTCCTACTCCCCATCCTCCAAATAACCACCCTATTCCTCCAATGATACCGCTCATAACGATTACCACCAGAAGGAACACCAGGTATAGCCCAAAGGAAAGCCTTCGATCAGTACTCTCTCGTTCTTGAAACTCTGTAATGACTTTGGCCATTGTCTAACCTCCCTACGGCAAGGCCGTTTCCCCCTTGCCCTACATAGAATTTTGTTCTTTTTCATCTTATTGGTATTTTTCAACATTGGTCGGCAAATAAGATTTTTTTCCGAAGAGAGAACTTTTCTCCATTGAATCCCTTTAGAATTGGAGAATCCTGTAGTCGAAATCCGACCCCTGTTGGCAATACTCCCATAATTTTCAAAAATCAAGACTTGACCTCATTTATTGTTTTATTTAATCTGAGCACAACAGAGGTCTCTATCTGTCTTTCAGGAATGTTCCAATATTTTCTCAAAAGCATATCCTTCTCATGATATAACACTAACGCGAATCCATGTTTTTCATAAAATTGAATAGCCCAGTTTACACTCTGCCAGGTTCCCACCAGAATTTCAGGAGCTTTGGCTAAATTGATTAAATATTGAAGGAGCTTCCCTCCTAATCCTCTCCCTTGATATTCCGTAGCCATATAGGCATGTCTGATTAAGGTAATATTCTTAACTTCCTGAATTCCCATTACTCCGATTATTCTTCCTTCTTTTTCCAAACCAAAAAAGTTAACGCCAGAATCAATTTCATCTCCCAGTTCTTCAGCTGACATATAGGGTTCTTTCCATCTATCATTTGGAATTACTCCTTTGTAAGCTTGGGCAGCATCATTAATAACTTCCAGCATAGAATCAAGATCACGTTCTAGTAATCTACGAATCATTTCTCGAATAGCAACCGTGTTTTTCCTTAAGTGAGAAGTGGTTTATTTCTCTTTTATTTTTATACTTGAGGTCAGGTCTTGATTTTTTTAGCCCAGATGGCAGCTTGCTCCAGTTCTCCTTTTTTCAGTGGCCCTTCACTATCCTCTACTATGAAGCCCTCCGGCTCCGCCGCGAGATGACCTCCTTTGTGTTCTAATCTATTAGCCATGCGCCCAGCGGCATAGCCCAAAACTCTGAGCAATATACGTACTCCAATACCTTTATCTTCCGCTGAAAACCTTGTATCGAATGCGGCTACTCCGACATTCTCAAGAGCATTTGCGGGAATTTTCTTGAGGAACTCTTTAGTGGCTCTCGTTGCTCTACCCGCATGAGTGGGTGAGCCGACTATGAGAAAGTCAATAGATGATAGTTCCGAGGGATTGGCATCGCCCGCCTTAACTACCTTGACCTTACCCAATGGAGTGATAGCTTCGCCAATAGCCCTGGCTATTTTTTCTGTGTTACCAAACTTGGAGTCATAGATTATTAAGGCTTTCAATTCAACACCCCCAATCATATTGGATTTTTCTACCTGCAAACAATCATTATGCTAGCTATGTTATGCAGTATGCTGTTAATAGGGACGGCGACCATTTGTTGATTCTCCCACTAGGTGAAGCTTTTATCCATCGCTTAAATATTAACAGCCTACTCATTCCTCCTGTTTCTAACTAAACTACAATATTCACAATCAGGATTTGATTCTGGCATTGGTGAATACAGCAATTTCACAGCATTCTTGATTGTTTTCTTAGCTGATTCGATATTAGTCTCTATCTTTATCGGTTCAACGTGAAACCTCACAATGCCGTTTTGCTCTACTTGCTCAGGCCAATAATAAAGCAGGTACGCTAATCCCTTGGTTTTGAAACCACTATACTCAAGCATTAGACAATAACAATCAAGCTGATTTTGATAGTATCGTGCTGGATTTTCCTTTAACTTATATCCCCTGGTTTTATAGTCTAATGGAATATAGAAGCCATCTTCTATTAGACAATCATCAAGTGCTCCTACCAATATGGTATTGGATTCCCTGTCTTCATAGCATAGATCGCTTTTGCGCCAGTTCCTCCATTTATCTAAGATGGGAATGTCTGAGAAAAGCTCTCCTCTCATCTTTCCCTTGATTT
>Ga0315533_1002476_pt1 | contig 12802 bp, 24 predicted proteins | sample SalMarSW160130MG_FD_203081 | JGI IMG/M metagenome (GOLD analysis project Ga0315533, IMG submission 203081) | Salt marsh sediment microbial communities from the Plum Island Ecosystem LTER, Massachusetts, United States - Salt Marsh Sediment SW1601-30 ...
CAGCTCTTTGGCCAGCTCATCGGCTATCGGTTGAACAATGGTATCAATCCAACTTGGGATAGATAGAGCTTTTAGCCTGTTCTCTGCCCGGTTTTTCTGAGCCATGAGCCGTTCAGCTTTGGCTTTATAATCCTGATACTCTCTCGCATAATTGTTAGACAACTCTTGTATCTTCAATCCTTAACCTCCTCTGTGCTTACAAAAAATCGGCTGCGGTCCTGCTGGAAGATTGTCAGCTTCCCATGCTCGTCTATGGTCTTGGCAATAAAACCTTCTCCATAAAATTCATTCATAGCCTTTATCTCGGCGTTGAAATGCTCTGCATCCGGGCAGCTGGTCAGGGTGAGGTCACCTTCAGCGTAGGTCTGTATCTGCAGCAGCCGCTTGTTCACCCACACGCCGAAGTACCAGGCATCCTGGTTGGTGTCGTACTGCTCCCAGCCTTCATCGCGGAATTTTTCGTTGAAATCCCATCGGTACCGCTCACCGTTTAGGATGAAGCTCCTTTCTACCTCGTTGCCTCGCTCATTGGTTTCCATCACTCCTCCTCAGGCAAAGTAATTCCGTGCTTCGCCAGCAGCATCTTGGCCTTGTGGATATCGTGCTGCTTCTGCCTTGTTTCTGCTTGCTTGACCAATACCGGTATGTACTTGCCGGCGATACGGACCATTTCAGAGTTGATGTCGTAGTATTCCTCGTCGGTGAGCCAATAGGTCATGCCGTACTCGATGGACTTAGGTACACGCTCGCTGCCGTCAAACTGTGACAAGAAGTGGACGGTGTCATCGCCATTCTCGAAGTAAGTGGCATAGAAGCCATTGATGTCGTAGTGGGCGATGAAGGAGCAGTGCTGGATTAGGTGATTGTATAAAGGCTTGGTGAATTTCTCCCTGGCACACCCGCTCTTGAGAAACGCCTCCCACTGCTTGAGTGCCCTTCTTTTTTCCGCTGCCGGCATAAACCTGGAGTCATGGAGGGCTCCCGGCCCTCTTTGTTCTGCCAAGTCATGCAGTTGCATGGGCGTTCACCTCCTTTCATTCGGCGTTTTCTTTTTTTCTTAAATCCTTAATCTCATAGGGCCAATCATCAGGTGGCTGCCAGTTGGGGTCATCGTGCTCGTATTCCTTGCCGATAAATCCCCCACCGGCATTTGAATGGACGCATTTGCCATCCGGACGGAGATAGATGTAAGTCGTCATTTTGACGACAAACTTATTCGGCTCCGGGGGCAAGTAGCTAAGCTGTTTTCCCATCGGAAACCTCTCTTTGAAGTAGGGGGTGTGGGGTCGGCACCCACACCCCCTTATCTATTTACCCCTTCGCCTTCTTCCCACGTCGCTTTTTGGGCTTGGTGGGGTTGGTCTCTGGGGCTTCGGCGGGTGCCTCTGGGGAGGCTGCCGCTGCTTCTGGCTCTTCCTGGGCGGGCGGCTCCTCGTCGTCCCATGTTGCCTTCATCGGCATAATAAGCACCCTGGGGCTTTTGGAGTGCTGGAAAGACACCGGCGCGGTCCCGCCCGTCCACGTCATCGTGACGATGCTGTCTTTATCTTTCAGGTACTCGGTGAGGTAGCCGACATTCAGGGCCAGGCGATTTGGTGCGCCTTGCATATCTAGGACCGAGATCTTGGCAGAAACCTCCCGCCCGTCAGCCCTGGCTGAGACCCTGCAGGCGCCGTCTTGGAATTGAAAGCGGACGATGCCGCTGTTCTTGCTGGCCACGTCGCCGACTCGCCGGACGGCTGTTTCGAGCTCCCGGGCCAAGAGCTGGGCCTTGAGGACGGGCTCATCTTTGGGGATGAGCTTAAGCCAGGCTGGGGGGCTTCCTTCGATCAGCTTGACGATGACCTTAACGGTCGGGGTGAATCCGACTATCAGGCCCAGCTTGCCGTCCAGGGCGACGTGAACTTGCCGCTTGGCGGTGATGATGTCCACAAGCGCCTGTCCCTGGGGGGGTGTCCGCGGCGTTTTGGCCATCACGTGAATTAGCGTCTCGATGGCGCTGGCGGGTATGACGGTGGTGTATTCAGCCGGGAACTCAGTGGGCAGGACGATGTGAGCCATGCGAAAGCCGTCTCCTGCGCTGATTTCTATAGGGCGGCCGAATTGCACTGTGACGCCGTTCAGCACCGGCCGCTCGTTACCGGTGGCGGCATACGGCAGGGCCGATGCCAGCGCCGGGATGAAAGCGTCGCCGTTGATATCGGCTTCGTCCTTAATCTTCAGCTCCGGAATAACCGGAAAGCCTTTGATGTTTTCCGCGGGGTAGATCCCCTCGCCGTCAGACCAGGATAGCGTCAACTTTCCGCTCTCGGGGTGAATTTGCAGCTTCTCGTATCCCGGAACGTACTTGAGCATTTTCAGCACTTCTGCATAGGGGAGAAGGAAGCTCTCATCCGCTTCGGGCATATCGATGACCACCATGGACTCGAGGGTGGTGGCCATCAGCTGCCCGTCTTTTACCAGGATGTTTTTCAGGATGGGCAGCGTGGTCTTGCGAGGAACTGCCGGCTTTAGTATCTCCAAGGCATTCCTAAGCTGTTCAACCCTGATTTCCATACGCTTAACCTCCTTTCTGGCCGTTTTTTCCCTTCTATGGCGGCCATCTCATAGAAGGGGCCGGGACTAAAACATACTCGGCTGTGCTGGTTCCTCGTGTCGTACGGGGGCCTGCCGGCGGGGTGCCGGTGGCGGTGGCGGTGGCTCGGGAAGTTTGGCCTTGGGGTTCTGGGGGCTGGTGGCCCACTTGGCCTTTGCTTCCGAGATGAGCTTGTCGAGCTGCTTCTTTACTGTCGGCAACCCGCCCTCGACGGTGGTAAAAATCGGGTCGCAGTCGGGGGACTGGAGGCCAACAATGGCCCGGTCGTCTTTCAGGGTAATGACGATCTTAAGCTCATTGCTTGGCTTCTTGGGCTCTTTCTCTTCGGCTTCGGCCTGTGTCTCATCCAGCTCTTCTTCCGGTATCTCCTCTGGCACTTCTTCCGGCTCTACAACCTCGGCCTCGGCTTTCACTTCGGCCTTCGCCTTTGCGTCCTTTTCTTTGGCCTTCGCCATCTGTCCTCACCTCCTTCCTGGCATATAATACCTGTGCCCTAATGAGCACCTGAGTTTGCCAATTAGCGTGTCGACCTTCACGCTAAACATGCGGGCGATGGTTACGGGTTCAGCTGGTACAGCCTGCAGCGTCCCAGCTTCTAAGTTGAGATATGCCCCCATCCAGGTCAACCGGCCCGTCAGAAGCTTGTAGACGAAATCTAACGTCAGGGTGGCCATCGCCTGGTTGATGACGGGGCTTTGGGCGTTGTCCTCTACCGCCTCGGCGCAGTCCTGCTGGGCCGGCGCCGGTGACGTGGGCGCCGCCAGGAGACTGGGGAGCTGCAGAGAGGGCACCGGCAGCTTGTGAACGGTGTGGTCAATATCATTGAACGCCTCCTCTAAGCCGCTTACCTCTCTGGTGTTGCCGATAAGGACCTGGCCTGACTGAAAACCGTTGCCGGCATCCAGCCACCAGTCGTTCCAGTCTAAAGAGTCGTGTATCAGCTTCCTGGCGTGGGGTGTGTCAACGCAGCCGATAATCAGCCCCCGCGCTATACTGCGGCCGATATAAGTCTGGTCATTGAGTATGTCGCGGTCATAAGGATAGACGCTGTAGCCTATCCGCCTGCCGTACTGAACCGCCAGGCGCTCGGCGAGGACTTGGGACTTGAACTTGCCGACATCACCCTCAAAGAAATTCTGTCTTCGTAGGTTATGCGGCTCCACCCGGTCGTGGTCAATCAGCAGCAGATCAAGGTCGATGTTGGCCAGAATCCTACACAGACCTTCGGCCAGGAAACCACCTGTCCCACCGCAGCCAACCACGACGATTTTCGGGCGGCCCATGCTGTCGCCCATCGTCACCGTGTAGCTCATCCTCGGGTATGACCTCCTCCTCTTCAAACTCTATGGCGCCGGCGAGGGCGCCGTCGAAGACTTTCTTCCAGGACAAGGGCAGCCAGTACCCATAGACACCGAGCCTCAGCTTTACCACCGGTGTCTTATCCAGGCTGCCGATTACCCCATAGACCTTTAGCCCGGTTTCGTCTTCATCGTCCCTATGGCTGAACCAGGCGCCCATGACGCCGTGAGAGTGCATGTCAAGAACGACCCGGTCCTCACATTCATAGACGACCTTGCCCGCCTCTTTTTCCTGGGACGGGACATGGAAGTGGTAACCGGAGTCGCCGATGACGGCGACGTAGTGCTCCTTCGAGGTGTCGGCAAGAAACATGTCAAGCGCCAGGTCAAAAAACCGCTGCGGGATACCCCCGAAGGTAAGGATAAACTTCGTATTCAGCGGCGACAGGCCCCGAATTTCGCAGTCAGCAACGGGGATTCGAACCTCCAGCAGCTTATTCTCCGCCTCGATGAAAAGCCCGTTGGCGGCGACGATATAGTCGTAATATAGCCCCCGCTCTCCCTTGAGGCCTTCCGGATGGTTGATTAGATAGCCTACAGGTTTCACGTCACATCTCCATTTCCATAAGGTCGCGCACCGTGCCGTGTTTGACCAGGTCGGCCATCGGGAACTTCTTTTTGTTGTCCAGGTGCGCCCACAGGAGAATAATGTTCTGGGGGAACTTGTTTGACCGGTTGTGCAGATCCGCCGTCGGGCTGAAGAATGACACAAAGAAAGACTGCACGATATCGGCTATCCGGGTGGGGAATTCATGGGTGCCCGGGCAAGTCCGGCCAGTCGAAAAGACGTTGGCCAGCGGCGCCTTGTAAACGGTGTCGGTTTCTTTCGTCGGCTTCTTCTTGACCGCATAGACCCACGGTGGGCTGCCGGGCCGGCAGAGGAAAACCAGGCCTGGGAGCGGCACCTTGAACCGGCGCGGCGGTGTTCCTACATCCTCGAGCAGCGCCAGCGGCCTAACCTGTGGCTCGTCGTATATGGCGACCACGGGCCCGTTCCTGGTATTCCGCCACCAGAGCGTGCGGTCAGGTAACAGCCCGGAGCCGAAAGACAGCTCACCCGCCAGGGCATGGGCTACATCCATGGCCGAGACGACCTTCCGGGTTACGGTTTCTGCCTGGAAGGTTGTCATCACCACGGCCTGGTGATGAAAGTCCAGCCTCAGCCGCAGCGGGTCGGGCGGGATTCCCAGCTCTGCAGGAACCGCCCACTCAAAATTCTCCGGCTTCGTCTCCGGCATCTTCTTCGTCCTCCTCTCTTTCTAATTCAGGCTCTAAAGGGCACCAGTGTTCGGTCGGGTCGTAGACCGTCCGCCACCGGGCCGGGTCAGCGGGCTTTCGCTCCTCCTCAGGCAGCGACAACAAGAAGTCTAAGAGCTCCCTGTAGCGAATCTGGGGGTCTCTTTACAGCCAATCGACAACGCGGGCAATCTTTCCGCGTATCTCTTGGGCCTTGGGGTAGTCCGCTGTCAGCTTGTCGACGTTATAGCGTGACCACTTAAATAAAGGCTCGGCGTTGCCCTCGATATATTCACAGTCAGCGTAGTTTGTATCCAGGATGACGCACCCGGTGTTAGAGCACACCCAGTCGCCGAAGTCCCCGAGCCCATCGTACGGCGTGCCGTCGGTCATCTTGTGCAGGGTATCAGGCTCCCAGCCCGCTGGCGGAATCATCTTGACCAGCTGCTCGCCGACCACCCCCTGAATCATGTCAAAGAGCGGCACCTTGGCGCCGTTCAGCTTCTCCTGGGCTGTTCTACCGGTCTTGGAGAACTCCGCCTCTATGCCGGCTTTCTTCGCAATCAACAGCGTGCGGCGTATGGTTTCCTTTACCTCTGGGGTATCTTTCGCGTCCATCAGCTGGATTTTCCTCTCGCCCACCTTGACCATGGCAAAGCCCATCGGCGCGATCCATTGGCCGCCGACCGCCAGTGATGACACCAGGTCTTCCACCCAGGCGATATCGCTGGCAGATGGTCTGAATTTTTCCTTTGGCAAATCCGCCGGGTCGAAGGGCACCCGGTCGTCCTGCTCGTCTCTCCAGTCCCCCTCGTAGGGGTAAACGACAAGAGCCAGCAGCAAGGCGTACCCCAGCCGCAGACCGAGGTCGTGGTAAGATGAGTAGGACATGCCCATCAGCTCCACCGGCAAACTGGACACGAAACCACCCAGCTCGGCCTCCTGCATAAATATGGGGAGAGGGAAATACCTTTTGTTGAAGAGGTAGCAGAATTTGTAAAGCCGGCCGAATCTGGGCTCCGTCAGTATGTCGGCTTCATGCTCCGGAAGAAATTCCCGGATGATGGCCACGAACTTCTCGATGTCGTCTATATTCGTGAAGCATTTCAGTAGCTCCGACAGTAGCGGGGGCCCGACCTTCAGTTTCTTTGCAAGCGTGGATAAAGGCCAGGCCTCCGGCCGCGGCGTTTGAGCCGCCTCGACCGCCGGCGGCCGCATCATGGCTTCAATGGCAGCCCTGTTATTTTCAGCGACGATGGTATCCAGGTCCCACATAGCTAATCCTCGTCAGTCTGCCCCTGCAATCTCACCAGGGCGTCGACCGCCTGGATGGTGTGGTTGCCATAAGCCGCGGCCTCGGCGGTGGCCAGGTTGATTTCGGGTATCCTCTCGAAGAGGGCATTGGGGTCAAGACTGCCGCCCATGACGGGTATGCTGTTGGCCAGCTCGATAATCATGAGCTGCTTTGGGGGCACCTTTTCGAGGGCGTGGACCACCTTGTCTATATCTTCTCTTTCTGCCATGCCTGTCACCCCTTACTGTGCGCCTTTCGTGCCGACCCGCTTCTTGAACTCGTAGATGGTGTCTTTCGTCCCGGGGTCCGATTCGGAGTCGCGCTCACTCTGGGTTACCTCGGCGTTGGCCAGCTCGGGGAAGAAGCTTGACAATGAAGTCCTGACTTCATCGGGGCTGAGGTTCGGATCTGGGTCGGGGAAATCCCGTCCGTCGTAGACAAATACCCTGCTCATAGGTCACCTCCTTTCTTTTTCTTTTGTAGCGAAGTAGATTGCGTGTGGCTCGGTGTAGCTGATAACGGCGCAGATCCCGCCCTGTCTTCTGGCCCATTCCTCTTGCTGGAGCTTCTTGATTTCCTTGCGGCTCGTTCCTCTGTGCGCGACCGGTATCAGCTCACCGTTGCCCATCTTGTAGAAGAGCATCGACATCTCTCCTTTCTGGGTATAGTTATCCCTTTAATGCCATGTCTATGGCTTCTTTCATTACCTCCGACCAGCTCTCGAGCCCCCACTCCACGCCCTTCTTAACCTGATAGAAGACATCGTCGGTTATCGCTTCCGCTGGTATGCCCATCTCTTGGGCACGAAGCAATACATCTTCCAGGGTGAGGATGAAGACTACTTCCTCATTTTTGGCCATAGGTCACCTTCTTTCTGCTGTGGTTTGCCGTTACTCCATCCAGATAAGCACAGTCTTGGTTTTCATCTCCTGGCCGCAGGAGTTGCACCTGGCGTGGCTGGGCATATCGTCGCAGTCGAGGTCATCGCTTTCGCACCGGGGGCAGCAGATGATGTCGCCCTCCTCGATTTCCTTGCGGTGCTCCGTCTTGCCAGCCTCAACCCGCTGCGCCTTGAGGAGTTCCGGCCAGGTGTGGTTTCTGAGGTAATCGCTGAGCTGCTCGATAGCAGCCACCTTGGCCTGCTCCTCATTCTGGGCCTGGTCGTCTTCCACCTGAAGGCGGATATCGGCCGTCACAATGAAAGGCATAGCTCACCTCCTTTGGATTCTACTTGTTTTGACTTTGTATCCGTGTCGCCGTGCCGAATTCTTTAGCAGTTTGGCGCAGGCATCGCAAAGGTTTAGGGTAGTTTCTTCCACGTCATTGTAGATAACGGTAACTCTCTGCGTCGCCTCGGTTCCCCGAAAGCAGGCTGGCGCTACAATGGGTTTCCCCAGATGGGCGCTTTTACCATTGTCGCAAAGCTCTGGCGGTCGGTCATACCTAGGTTTCCCACCTCGGTCAAGATACATAGCTCACCTCCTTGACTATTAAATCGTCTTACCGTAAGGGTCGCCCCTCTTTTTATTCTCCTCTCGCTTGCGGAACGCTGCATCCCAAATCCCGCTATCAATGAGCCCCATACAGCTATGGATGAGCACCGGGGTTTTCTGACATGAATTCCGCTGTTTACAGTGCCGGCAAAAGAGCTTCTCAAAGTCATCCTGGTCAAGGTCATAGACGCTCTTGCCAGATAAATCTGTCCAGTGCATCTTCCCTCACCTCACTTTGCTTCTCAATTCACTGATTAGGTTACTTGCTTCACGCCTGTTGCGGGGCCGCTCCTCCAGTGGCTCTCTGATACCCAGCCTCAAACACTGTAGAGCTATACACCTGGTTTGATTATATGTAGGCGGTAAATTCCAGGTGCTAGCTGGTGGGATTGCCTTCATTGTCCATCTCCTTTACGGGATTAACTCGGCTTTGCACTTTGGGCATTTTTGGAACTCGACCTTGCCAGAATGAGGGAATTTGGTATAACAATACGGGCAGCGGATTATATCGCCCTTACGCATAGCTCACCTCCTTCACAGCTTAATATTCGTCCGGGAAAAGCACCGTGGTCGCCGACCGGTCGGCCTCGGTGATAATCCAGATTTTAGGCAGGCCGTTGTGCTCGTATGCTGACAGCAGCCTCAGCTGCTTGCCCAGGGCATACTCGTTTTCTCTCTTGTCCTCGGCGCTCAAATCGCCCCAGTCACCTTGCGAATGGCGCTGGAGGCTCTTCCTGACGAAATGGGCGAAGGACTCGTTAGCGGCACCCAGCTCGGCGACGCCGGCGGTAGTAACGAGATGCCCCATCGGGAACTTCTCTCCCATCGCTTTCACCTCCTCTCTCCTGTGTGCAGGGAGATAGTCGGGAATAAAAAAAGCCCCCCTCTCCTTTCATAGGGGAGGGGGAGTAAAACAAACCGCCCTTAACGGGCGGTTTTTAAGCAAAAGACACCCCTAGTAACGGGGTGTCTTTCCCTTTTTTGCCTTTACTTTAGATAGTGCCTAACCGCTAACCTACAAACTTGCTCAACTCTCCTTTTGTATTCGGCTGGCAAGGGCTTGCCGTATCTAATGGCTTTGCGCTTTTTGTTTTTACTAACGCCTTTGAGGGTGTTACCCAAGTCAATAAATAGGTTTACATAGCTACTGGATACTCTAACCTTGGCAAACGGCGAAAGCGTGATACCGCTAACACCCAAGCCGTCTAGGTAGAATAGGGGCTGATTGCCAAAAAAGATGTCTTGGCTGATGTTATTGAATTGTCCCCGCAGGGGGTAACGCCTTTCACCTAGACTGTGTAGCCGTTGCCTTTCAGCTTGCCAGTCGGCTCTATCCTGTGCCCTATCGCTGGCTTTCCAGTCGGCTATTAAGCCTTCAATAAAGTTTAGGTAGTGATGTTCTGGATTGAGGCAAGGCTTATGCCCAAAGACACAAAAGCCCCCGCTTTCCAAAAAGAGGTCAACAAGGTGCTGTTGACGGCTAGGCGTATTCCACCTTGGAATAGCCATTAGTCACCTCTCTTTCCGTCTTGTGTGCGGTGGGGCGTACCATACGCTAGAATAGTTACGCCGTGACGGCGATTTTTTCCTCTGGTTTTTGGGCTTCGGGGGTGGGGGCTTCGGCTTCAGCCATAGACTTCTCCATAGCTTCGGCAATAGCCTTGTCCATATTGGCTTTGTCGGCGGTGACAATCGGCTTGCCCGCCTTTATAGCGCTCCTCTGGAGGGCTTCATAGCCCTTCGGGTTGTCGTTTGCCACGCCTTCGGCATACGCCACAAGGTTAGCGGCAAAGTTTTCCCGTACTAGCTTGACGCTATCGGCGATAGGCTTGGCTACCTTTACCACTGGCTTGCCCGACTTGCTAAACTTGACAGTGCCGTCTTGGTTGTAGCCTAACCGCAGGGGTGCGCCTAGTGCGTCAATCGGGATAGCGGTATCACCCTGTAGGTTAGTAGCCGTAAAGAACGGTAGCCAAACACTCTCAAGCTGGATTGACCAAACACGCCTGCCAGTGGGCTTGTTGCCGTTGGGGGTAAGTAGTGACTTGATATAGTTAGGTGACTCCATATGTTAAACTCCTTTATTGAATTTAGCGTATGGCACACCCAACCGCACACAAGGGGCATTATAGACGGCTTACCGTTGCCTTTCGTAGCTACCTACATTATAGGTAGAGGTCTAACTATTCAGCACCCGTATAACGGCGGTTGTTGTCCTGATGGCTAGGCTGGTTGCCTAGCTACAGTAGCCGTATTTTGTAAATGTTCTTGAAGCTATTTTACACTTGCCTATTACTGTAATAATAGGTAATTTAGCTTCAATATCATAGTATCATAGGACAAATTCATTTGTCAAGTAGTTTTGATATGAATTTTAGAATTTTTATAAAATTGATATATTGATATTGAAGCTAAAAAATTACCCCGATATAACAAGATAAGCCAGCTTATTACCAAGCTGGCTTAAAAAAAGAGGGGCGTGCGCCCCTCTTAACCCTCCCCTTACCGGAGGCGAAAAGACAAGCGATTTCTAGTGGTTATTCTCACTCCATAGTGGTAGAAAGGGATGCACGGAGAACACCTCTCGGTCAAGGAAGAACGGGTCTTCGCTCATTATCTCCGGCCTAGAGTAAACGCCCCCCATTGCTGACCCCAAGAACCTGGCGCCGGTAGTTCTCCGGCTCCACCGGAGGAAATATCCGACGATGGTTAAGGGCTTGTCTGCTTTAGCCAGAGCTGTCGGCAGCAGGGTGTCCAGAGTCCTGCGAAGGCTGTGCCAACCATATCCCCTTTTGTGTACCCCCAGCCCTTTAACACATATCCGGTCAAACATGAACGTTAGTGCTCTTACATTATGCTCCTTGGGGTGGTAAGCCTCAATGTAGGGCACTATCTCATCAGGAATGAGGTGGGTTCTCTTTTCTCCCCCTTTGGCAGTGTCCACGTAGATAGTGTGGTCCTTTATAGCCCTTTTCTTGATGCGGGCCAACTCAATCCTTCTAGGGGCATAGATTGTAGCTACCGCCAGGTAGAAGCATTCTCCCTTGGAGTAGAGCTCACGGTTTCCGATTAGTTGTCCCACCTCTTCCCTAGTGAACGCCGGTGTGATTATCTCTGATGGCGTCTCAGGGCGGTCTCCCGATTCCAGCGGCCAGTCCCAATGATTAGCCTTATAAAGTTTCTCGAGCACAGCATAGTAAGTTCTGAGGCTGCCCTCACTTATTCCATCATCACGTCTGTGGGCAAAGTATCGGCGCAGGTCCATCTCCGAGGGTGGGATTCGGTCCCCCAGCCAAGTCAAAAATTGACCGGCAATGGAACGGTACCCAGTAAGAGTGCTCGGAGCCCGGGTGCGCGGTGAGGTCAGTACCAGTTTTAGATTCTCTAATGGTTCATTCTCTTCCATTTGACACCCCCTACACGTTTAAAGTATAATAGGTAATCTAGCTTCAGTTTAGCATACCAGAGGTGGGCTGTCAAGCCCTGGCTGGGGTGTTATAATTTGGGAGAAGGGGGTGGAGTGATATGCCAGCTATAGTTAAACTTAACAAAAAGGGGCTAAATGACCTCATAGACAATATAAAGGCCACTGGAGGAGACACTACGGAGCTCGATAATCTCATGGCCGAGGCCAATGAAGATGAAAATGCCCGGCGGCCGGTAAGACAGAGGGAGAGAACCCTGAGGATCATGGTGGAGGAGCCGACAACTGCGGAACGGCTTGAGGCAGAGGTGGGAGAGCTTTTTCCAGGGGGTATCATCACGGGGGAGATACTGGCTAAGTGTATAGAGATGGACGGGAAGTACTCCCTGGCAGAGCTCAGGGATATGTGCCGGAAAGCTGGACTTAGCCCGAGCGGGGAAAAGAAAGAGCTGGCAGCCAAACTAATAGCTAAGGGGAGAAAGTAATGGAAGAGCAAGTGAATCTGGCAAAGCAGAACCAGTGGGAAGCGGGACCCGATGAAGAACTCAAAATTCCCGAAGTTTATATCAAGGATTTACACTTTGAGATAGTGGTCTTTACCAGGAAGGAGAGGGGTGGCAGTGACTTCACCTTTCGCTGCAAGGAGTACGAGAGGACTGAGGACGGCCAGTGGCGTTTTGGCGGAGTCTTGATTGACACCAGTAAACGGAACCCGAAGGGAGAAGTTAAATTAGTAAGACTCACCTATCACCCTGAGGTGGTGTTGGTCGATGCCGCGTTCATGGTTGTTCCGGCTCCGGAAGCGGAGACCTAGCCTTTCTTTAACCTCTGGCTTATCCTGGCATTGAATGCCCTCACCTTGGCAGCCCCCCTGAGCTTGGTGTCTTTCATTTCCTCGGCGACTTCTCTTACTACTCCGGCGAATTTCTCCCGCTGAGCTGACTGCTTTGGTGTCGGTGGCAATCCGATAGGCGTTTCTCTCAGAATGAGCTTAAGTTCTTTGGACATCTTGTTTCCCTATCAACTAAAGAGAGGACGGTTAAAAAACCGTCCTCTCTTAATGTGCTGTGGTTCTCTACCAGGCTCTAGCCCTTTTTCCTGAGCCTTGAAATACAGCTATTCATGGCCCGAACACGTGTGGCACCGGCCTTGTCAACCGTCTCCCTGGCGCAGGTAGCCGGGTCTCCGCCGGCCTTGAACAGGTAGCTGAGCAGGTGGCGGGGGACTGCGCCCTTGGGGAACGACTGGGTCTTGAGGCTTATGAGCCGATGTGACCAGGGAACGCTATTGTAGAGAATAGCATTACCCGCTTGGGTTAGTGGAATACCAGCCATTAGCTTTACCTCCTTTAAGAGTATTTCACCCGTTTATAGGGCTTTCATTATCGACCAAGCAGCAAAA
>Ga0315533_1002482_pt1 | contig 12764 bp, 18 predicted proteins | sample SalMarSW160130MG_FD_203081 | JGI IMG/M metagenome (GOLD analysis project Ga0315533, IMG submission 203081) | Salt marsh sediment microbial communities from the Plum Island Ecosystem LTER, Massachusetts, United States - Salt Marsh Sediment SW1601-30 ...
GCTGGAAGAAGGCAATTTCCTATAATGTCAGTCAGCTCTTTCTTAAGATAAACATTCAATCTATAACCAGAGATATGCCCTAATAGTCCCAATTGGTCTTTTTTTTTAGAAGATCAATTTCCTCTGCCTGAGAGATGATAACGTTTCTTAATCTCTCTGTTTCCTTCTTTAGCCTTTCTTTTTCAGCATCTTTTTTCCTGCGGGAGTTTTTAAGGGCATCCAATGCCCCAGAGAGGGCCTTTTCCTTTATCCGATAGTATTCCCTAGGCCATATCTCCTCTCTGCGACAGATTTCTGAAATCTTAACACTATCCTTAAGACTTTCGGTGAAGATACGAAGCTTTTCTTTTGGAGACAGCCTTGTTTTTGCACTCACTTGAAACCTCCTTCTTTTTTATTATACTTGTTTTTGAGGAGACCTCAAGTCATAGTTGTGACAAATTATTTTTTTTCTGAGTCCCATAAGGTCTGAAACATTATAGGTGCTTATGACACTGGAGCGAATCCAGAAACAACTTATTGGTATAAGGTGACTGCTTGGAATGACAGTGGAGAATCCGGTTTTTCTAATGAAGCTTCTGCTACAACTCCTGCGGGACAAGCTATGCCAGCTGCCCCTAGTAACCTGGCAACAACTGTAGTCAGATACAATCAAGTGGACTTGAATTGGCAGGATAACTCGGATAACAAAGATGGTTTTAGAGTTTTCAGAACCTCTGGAGGAACAACTTACTATGAAATAGCCGACCTTGATTCTAATACTACATCCTACAGTAATACTGTAAGTGCTAGTTCAGTATATTGGTATTATATCCAAGCCTATAACTCAGCGGGCACAGCTAACTCAAATTCAGCTTCTACTACAACACCTGCGGCAGTAGAGGTATTGGATTACCACATGGAAGAGGAATACCTTGGATATGATTGGTGCGAATGGCGAACTACAATTGTGGGTAACGTTAGAAATAATACAGGCGGTACTCTGACTATCTGGATGCAGGGTAAATTTTTTGACCAGAACGATGTTATGGTAGGTACAAGTTATGATTTATTAGACCCAGTGGGAGCAGGTGAAACCTGGCAGTTTGAGATAAATTATTGGAATGAGATAGGAGAGAGGATAAGCCGAGTGGAGGCGTGGGTGGATGATTATTAATAAGGATAAAGAGTGAAGAATATTTCACGATTCTACCAGGGCGAATATCATTTGTGGGATGAATAAAATATAAGCCTATAAAGGCAGAGAGAGAGAGAGAGAGAGAGAGAGAGGAAGGAAGGGAAAATAGAAATAGAGATAAGACCAGAGTGGGGCCAGAATGGTAAAGGAAAATACGGTCGCTGGCTCGGGATTGTCTACGTGGATGGAGTGAATATAAACGCTGAGTTAGTGGAGAAGGATATGCTGAAGAGTATGAGGGGGGAGATTGAAAAATGAGAAGAAAATATCTACTATTGTCAGTTGTGGCTTTAGCCTTGATTTTAGCTGGGTGTCAAACAGCTAAAGAAGTTAGAAGGGAGGGAGAGGATAGATTAGCAAGGGAAAAAATAGCAGTCCCTCATTACAGTGATAATGAGCTTATCACGAATTATTATCAGATTAACGCAGAGTTACAAGGGGCTTTAGATGATTTGGAGAGTGCAAGAAGACAAGCTACAAGATACTCCTTAGAACAGAGTAAAAAAACAAGTGAGGGTGGAGGATTTGCACAGGGATTTGCAGAGGGTTTTGCAAGAACGTATAACCCCGGAGTAGCTAACGAAAGATTCTTTAGAATAAAAGTTGATACATTAAGACAAATAAGAGCTTTATATTTAGGTGAAATTGCCAGAAGGGGGCTTAAATTACCAGGATAGGCAAAATCGGGCTAAATTAAGACTTTATGCTGATTGACAAGAAAAAAGACGCTCATAGAGGCTCATACAGGCACTTTCTCAAGGGAAGGCAGCCTATATGACCTTGTCAAGTTTTGAAAGGAGAAGAAAGTGAAAAACAAAAAGTTACTGGCTATTGTTTTATTGGGTTTGAGTTTTTGTTTTGTGTCCGGGGTAGGGTATGGGGAGATTAATGACGAGTTAAGTGGTATGATTAAAGTATCACGTATGGAATATCTTATGTTAAAAGCCGAGGTTAATTATATAATGCGTAATCCGACTAGTTTTTTACAAATTGATTTGGTCTATGATCCCTATGGATACCTCGGGAATCTTAGGAAATGGCCTGTCAAAATTGATACCGGGAAAAAGATTGTTGTAGATATCAGAGATAATAGAACTGTATTATTTAATAAGTCCGGAGTAGTTTTATTAGAGTCATTTAAAAAGCAATTGGAGGTTGTTTACTCGTTCATTGAGTATATAGCTACATCTATAAACACTGATATTGTAGCCCGATTTTATAGCAAAGGGGACATCCCTCTAGGCTACTTCTACCAGGGCGAATATCACCTGTGGGAGGAGTAGGAAGGAAGAGGGAGAGTTCTACGTTCAAATTTCACTCCTGAAGAGATGTAGTCGTATTTACTAAGGGCTTTAAGGGAATGAAATTTGTTATATGAAGAAAGTATCGAGTAGGAAAAAGGAATCGTTCAGGGTATGGGTAAAAGAGGGGAGAGTATGAGAAAGAAGAGACTTACTATTGAATTTGCGGGCTTGCGAGACAAGGGAATTTATGAATATGGCAGGATTATCCTGGAAGAAGGGAAGCTGAGAGTAGAAGGCGATAGGTTTCTCAAGAGACTGCTGGAGAATAAGGTTCGGGACTTAAGGCCAGGGGGAGATCAGGCCTGGGTCGATAGTAAGGAAAATCCAGAGCTTTTTCTGAAAATACTCCCCTATTTCTATTCGGGGACATACCTCTGTGCTAGTAGAATCAATGAGAAGAGGAGAGAGAATGAGTAGAAGAAAGGTAGTTGTAATAGTTATCTTAGCGTTCTTCCTGCTATTACTGACTACAGGAGTTATGGCGTTCAATAATGAACCTGACGGATTCGGTGGGCTGAAGTGGGGTGACAAACCAAAAGAGGGTATGGAAGTTCTTTCTGAACACGATGGATCCCTTTTTCTCTTTTGGCCTGAGAATGTATCTACTGAAACATCATTCACTAGCTACGTCTTTTGGGATAATCGTTTCGTTGCAATGATTACTACCATTCTTGACGAAGAGCAATACGAATTTATCAAAGATTTCTGTGTAAGGATTTACGGACAATGGTACGATGTGAAAAAAGAACTAAAAGAGGGCTTCTTAATATATAATCTAAGTTGGGATGGAGAAAAAGCGGATATAAAATTGTGGTACGATACTCAAGAGGAACAGGGGACGTGGAGTATGTGGAGCACAGTAATTATGCAGGAGAAAGAAGAGGCGGAGAAAACAGCAGGAGGTTTTGGCTTTCAGAATGAGCCAGACGGATTCAGGGGGTTGAAGTGGGGGGATCCTCCTACTGAGGATATGGTCTTCATCCATGGGAATGAATACGGTCGAAATCAATATCTGCTGCCAGATGAGAAACTGCAAATGGGGGAGGCTGAGTTAGTGGAAATAGAATATATTTTTTTTGATGACGGAAATTCTGAAAGACTGATGGAAGTATGGATAAACACTAAAGATACTACTTCTGCTGCTAGCATAAGATCAGGAGTAAATAAAGACAATTATGAGCTTCTCGAGGAACTCTGCAAATTCAGATTTGGTAAGGAAACTACAATAGATTCCTCTAAGAGAATTGTCTGGGGTAGTAGCAAGACGTTAGTATATTTGACCTATGACCAATACTATATCAGAGGTCTCGGTACTGTAGTAGGTGGCACCTTGGTGTTGTCGTATTTACCAATCGACGGAGAATATCAAGAACCCAAACAAAAGGCTGAAGAAGATGCCCTGCGGAAGAGTACCGCTGAGGATTGGTAAAAAACGACGCTTATATGGGTTACTTTAGAGTCTTTGACGAGGAAATGAAAGTTACAGACCATCTTGAATATTAAAAGGGCTCTATCAAGCTAAAAAAATAAAGCCAGTTGTGGGATAGGTACATCAAAGTAGGAGGTGAAATCGAGATGAAAATAGCTGCTTTTGTATTGGGTTTGATACTATCGTTAATAATTTTGGCTGGGGCTTTTTATTGTTTTTTTGCATCCGCTGTAACGACAGGAATTATTAGTATCACTGAATCTGAGAAAATAGTTACGGATGCTCAGGGTTTAGCCAACGCAGGGGGATATGGTTTGTTTCTTGCCATATTAGGGATAACAGGAGCTTCGCTTGCATTTAAGCATAGGATTGCATCAGCCATTCTACTTTTTCTTACTGCATTAGGTTCAATCGCTGTGGGAATATATACCCCTCACGGAAATATGATAGTATGGGGAGGGCTGCTTTTCCTTCCAACTATTTTTGCAGCAGTGGAGGAAAGGAAAGATAAAGAGGAAAGAATTACTAGAAGAAGAGAGGAAGAAGAGAGAATTACCAGAATGTTAATTAAAAAATATGGTAATAAAGAAGAATGAGTCAGACGGCTAATTAGAAGAGGAGAAGATGAAACCTAAGATAGTAATATTATTATTGTGTAGCTTAATTCTATTAACCATACCAGGGCGAATATCACTTGTGGGAGGAGTAAAAATAAATTGAAAGCCAGTTAAGGCTTAGAGAGAAGGGAGGCGAGAAAAACAATGAAAACAACACTACAAACAGCTAAAGAACTCTTAGAAAGTCAAGCGGCAAAAGGTGCTGGTCAAACAGTAGAGAGAGCGAAAGGTTTGGCTCTTGTATCATTGGCTACGCAAGTCGGCCGAGTGGCCTCGAGTTTAGAAGAAGTAGCCATAAATTTACACTCTTTAATTACTGAGGTTACTGAGAATAAACAAACTAAAGATTCTCTGAAGAGATTAGGTATAAAATAAAGGGGTTAAGGAGTAAATCCGGAAGCTGAAGAATGCTATAAATAAAGAAAAAGACCTTTATATAGACACCTCTGGCTCGCTATTTCTATTAAAAAATAGCCTAAAATCGGTCAAAAATAGGCAAAATTTAAGACTTCTCTATCAAGTTAATTGTTTTAAGCCAGTTATATAATGCATCAATTTGAAAGGAGAGAAGAAGATGAAAAAAGGACTTTTAATGTGTATGGTTCTAGTCCTGGCAAGTGTAGCAGTATTGGTAGGTCAGGTCCGGGCCGGAGAGATGGAGGATCTGATAGCGGCCGCTAAACAGGAGATTATAGACCTAAGAATGCCCTACACCAGCGACCACGAAATAGACTATGATCCAATAACTCAGGTATTGACGGTAGGCTTTAGGACTGGCCCGGAATTTACCTACAACTACAATTTGTACTATCTTTTGTGGTGGGACGCTCAATTCATAGCCCTCGACTGTTTTGAAAGAAGAGATTTACCGGTCAAGGAGGTCGGAGTATTTACAAATCTTGAAGATAATTCGGGGATTCTGCTGTCCATAACAAAGGCGGATTATGTCAGGAAATATGCTAATGCTGCGAATGGTATGGGTAAATGGATTGATTTATCCGACTCATTCCTGTGGGATGAGGAAAAAGAAGAATGGAGAGCAATATCAAAATGAAAAAAGAGGGGGACTTTAAAAACTATTTAGATAAGTTAAAGGAGCCTTCCCTGAGAAATTACTTCCCAAGAGCTATCGATTTAGATTCAAAGATAGAAGAAGCAATCAAAAATGCTTAGATTTGCTTAGATTTGTGGAAATGTCAAAATACGATAAAGCAGTATCCATGGTCTTTTTATAGAATATCGGATGCTTATATGAGTTTATTGAAAGAAAGACCGAAAAGACATTTATGAGTTATAAGAGGATTGCTAGCAGTTACATGACCAATAATAAAAATGTCAAGTTTTGTCAAGGTTTGAAGAAACTCCAAATGGTGTAGCGTTGTACTGATGAGCTTCATGAAGAAAACAGTTGGATGACCTTAATATTGGTCTGGAGTAAGACAAACTAGGCAGATTAGATTTCGAGCTTCAGAATCGACAGTCAAAATACTGAGTTTTATTGAGTTTTTCGAACTCAAGAAAAGGCCATCATCCCGTATTAATAAGCCTTACGGGGAACGCTGCCCAATGGGGCTCAATACTTAGCCTAATTGTCTGGAAGCGAAAAACTCTGTTTTATCTGAACACCGTAGATTCAGTTCTCAGCCAGATTCACCGTATGGAAGAACCGCCAAAGGATGCAGGGAGGATGAAACGAATAAAAATGAAGAGTCAACAAACGCATTTACAGTTCAGTTTTCTGCCATATATCACGCTAAAAGATGAATTGAAAATCGGAGATATTCTATTGTGGCCTTTCTATAAAAAGAAGGATATTTACCTAAGGCAAGAAACAATACGAATACAGATACAGAGATTACTTGCACAGTATGTCGAGAATTCCAAGGAACTAAAGCCGCTCCCAAACATAACGATATTATCCTATCGTTCTCCGGATTATCTCAATCCTCTTACTGACAAGCAGCTGACTGAAATAAGAAATGCCGTGACTTTACTCTGCTTCTGTACAATTATTAGAAACAAGAGTTTCTACGCTTTTTCTTCCGACGATTTTCAGCTATTTCGCCAGAATTTCATTCCAGGTGACGACGGGGTAGCGCCATCTTCTGGAAGTATTATCACAAGAAAGTACGGTGGGCCAAAGATTGATGAGATCCTATTTATTCGTCCTCTCCGCATGTCTTCTGGTCAGGCAATAATCTTCGATGAAGAAATCCTAAGGTCACTGGAGAAGCTACAACAAGACCAGCAGAATCAGCAACTTTCCAGGCGGATTATGAGTGCATTAGAATGGGTGGGCTATGCATATGCCAATACTGATAACTTCAACTATTTCTCACGAATAGTTATGATGGCCACTGCTTTTGAGATTCTGTTGGGAGGTTTTCGAAATAGGTGGGAATTCATTAAAAAAATAAAAAAGTATACGTGTAATCCAGGTGATAACAATCCAAGGGACAGGGAAAAGAGAACAATAAAAAATAGAAAGGGATTTGAGGCACGAGAGTACTCTTTTAAGGAGTGGTGGGCTTATGAGTTCTACGGCCTGAGAAACCGAATTGTCCATGGTGATGAAATAGGAAAAAGAGATATTAGGAATAGGAAAGGCAATGAATATTTCTTTCTGTCTCTTGAATTTTTCGAAGAATGTTTGAAAAGAATACTAGGACAAAATAATTATTATCAATACGATCCAAGAAACCAAATAATCTGGGCTGGGATTCACCGTAAAATATGAAACCTAGGAGAAGGTAGTTGTGAGTTTATTTAGGAATCGACCTTGGGACGATGCAACAGAGGCTTCCCTCTTCGATAGAGAGTACCTACCTTACATCAAAGACTACCCGCAACTCATGAAGATTTATGAGAAGGGAAAGAGGTTTAGATTTGCCAATCTCTCATCCGTTGATCTCGTTAAACTATGGTCTCACTTGTTCCCGCTAAGAGGTAGGGATAAAGAGGGCCTGCCTTTTGTCAAGATGGTTTCTCGCCAAGAAGCGGAACGTCTCGTATCCAAGAAAAGCCAGAAAGACCCTCCCGGTGAATACTCCTCTTTCCGCTACTCCGAAAAACACTATGCGGTGTACAATGGGTTGATATTCCGTTTCCTGTATGACATTGCTTATCCTATGCTGGCGAGAATCGTAGAAACATCCAATGCCTACTATGGGGATACGGTTCCCAGAAGTGATCAAAAACTTCAAAATGCAATTGCTTCTTCGCTACTGTTGGCCCTAACCGTTTTCCCGGTTAAGAGTAGGCTTGCTTATCTCAAGAGAGAAGGTTATGAGGCAAATCGTCAAATTCCTTTTTTTCTTACTGTTTTTCTTGATACCTTTTGGATAGATGTCCTTGAGAGGTTTAAGGTATTATTTTGGAGAAGTACTGGGTCCCCCCAAGCCACATTCTCCGATGATGATGTGGAATTTGCTGGCCAGTTTGAGCATGAATGGGAAAGGGCCAAGTTGTTCTCAGGCCTGAACTATGATTTTGTGGTTGTCCCTGCATTTGAGCAGGCTGATATGGTAAGATACTCGCAGCTCTCCGGGTCTTACAGAAGAAGAATCTTTAATGAGATGATCGACTATGTTGTCCTTAGGATTTGCCCTAGACTTCTGCTTGAGCTGGATCAAATTGAGGAGAAGCGCTTTCAGTCGTGGCAGTATGTACTCATAGAAATGACCAGATCCCTTGTCAATGTAATCCTGAGAAGTATTGAACGGGCAAAAGGGGGAAAGCTGAGTTCAAAAGATCAAATGCAATTACTGGAAACCTTGCAGAAACGGATAGTTCAACTGGCAACAAGCGAGTACAATTATCGTTTTAGAAAGAGCGAGGCTCTGGAAAGAACGCCCGGGATATGGGGGATCTTTCCCCTCGGGCACCTCGTTGAGCTTTCGGTCTTTGCTCAAGACCTTGTGGGTGATCGCTTCTCACATATCTTGGCTCCAGTTCTCAATTCTATGATGGAGAAGCTCAAATGGGTTCGACCGTCCCATTTTCTGAAGCAAAAGCTTTTAGAGTCTACGCTCCCAAGTGGTACTTTGACTGGAACAAAAGAGAGAAAATCCTCTTTGACGATTACAGCAAGTCTAAGCGAGAGGAGACCGAAAAATATGAGACCCAGGCTCACAAAGATGAACGCTATGAACAACCCGCTCCTGAGACGATCCCCTATAACAAAGAGTTCTACAATTATTTAGAGAAGAAACTGAAAGACGAGGCAGGTGTCCGTGACGATGAACTGCTCACTAGGGCTCCCGAGGCACTTCGCTCACAAGAGATTTACAAGGATCCCGAGACTAATAAGCATTTCTATCTTGTCGGTGGAGTAGCGAATAAGTTGGGGGTGTCCGAGCGAACTGTGCGACGATGGGCAATAGAAGGAGAGATTCCCTTTGTTTGGAAAAAGCTGCAATCTGCACAAGAAAAGAAGTCAACACGTTGTAGGGTTTTTGCCAAAGAGGAGATTGATCGCTTTCAGGCCGTTGTCTCGCAGAAGAGAATCGCAGAGACGATTGGTGTCACCGATCGTCAATGGCGAAGAATCAAGAAGAGATATGGCCTAGATCGCTCATCGACGAAATCTAAAGGTCTCTCTAAACTCGAACGCCAGAAGCAGCTCCTCAATCTGGCCAAAGACTGGAAAGAAAGGAGAAGAAGCAACAGGTAGTCTCAAGTAGATAACGTTATCTTAAGAAATTCGTGACCCGATGGATAGTTTATCATCGGGTCTTTTTTTTTGATGTCCGCTTTTGCCACACTGTTAGAGGGGGGAGAAGAGAAATATAGGAAGAGATGAGGAATCAGGTTTTGGTCATGATTCCAACAACAAGACTCTTGGTTTTGTAGCAGGGGGAATTACTGATTCTTTTGTATCGGACAGTTTACGTATCAAGAAAATAAAAAAAGAAGAAATATAAAAGGAGGAAAAATGAAAGAATTGGCTTGTTCGGTGTGTGGTGAGAAATACCAGGTAGGCTCTGGGGTCAATAAGGTTACGTGTGCAGAGTGTTATATCACGGGTGAGGTACCAAGAGTGGAGGACGGAGTGTATTATCGTGGTCCTGAGGCATTCAGGAAAATAGTTAGTGCTGGTATAGATGACTGGAAAATTATCGAGGATAAGACGGCAGAAGATGGGAGACTTATTAATCTGTTCAACAGGATGAGAAAAAAAGAGAATTCACTTGTCAAGATTAAACAGAAATTGGGTATCTCTTGGCGTAAAATAAAGCGATTAGAAGCATATAGACTACTCAATTTAGGGTGGAAAAGGAAGGATATCGCAAAAGAGCTTACAGTCAACCTTTCGACTGTTTCCAAATGGAGAATGTTGCAAAAAGAGTTGAACAATAACCAAATACCCTATAACAAGAAAAAAAAGCAACACTCCAATTTTGAAAGTTGCTCTGGTGGCTTATCTTCAGAGGGCAAAAATCAAGAAAATCAAGGGTGCAGGAAATCAAAAATTGACTATCACTTCAGCAAGAAAACGCTTGATATTGTGCAAAGTGATAATGAGGAATGATTGTTGAGAAGATAGAAGGTGCGGGAGACGAACAGTCAAAACGGGAATCCTTCATTAATAATTATCCAGAAGAACTATTATTAGACCTTCGGGTTAAGGTAGGCATTATATCATGCAAGAACTAGAAATACTACAAGATTTTGAAGAGATTAGGGGACAATTAAGGCTCCCGCTGGATATGAAGCCTTGTATTTGTACGCTTATGAAGGATTATGAGAAAAGCAAGAGCGGAATTAACGCCTTTATCATAGCCTGTGAATTATTTAGAGTTGGTAGGACAAAAGAAAAAGTCGAGACTGTTTTGTTTAAGCTAGGGGTTACGTTTTCTAAGACACAAAGTGCTGTTAAGGGTGCCTCGACTGGCAAATACAGCTACGGCTGTCCTCGGTTGGAACTGGAAGGGCTGTGTCTTTTCAATAATCGGAATGAATGTTGGTGGTATGAGAGAATACCTAAGAAAAGTCAAAAACGATGTAGAGAAAGAGATTTCTGGCGTTTCGGGTGGCCAACGAAACTGAATCCTGCTCCGGTAGTCGTCTATCTAGCTCTCAAGGAACTTGAACACAGAAGAAGATACAAAGCTGGCTCACGCTTGTATGTATCAAGGAAGGAGTTAGCTGAATTAGCAGGGGTAAGCCTTCCCTGGGTCATAAGATCTCTTGGAGAGCTAGGAGAATCAGGGCTTATAAAGTTTCAAAAAGGCAAACAACATCGTTGGTACGGCAAAGCAAGTGAAGTAGAAAGAATTATTCCTATTCCTAGGATTGAGAAACAATGCTCTGACAACGACATAGCTAAGTCTTGAATTTATGACATAAACTCAGTTACCATCGAAAGTAAACTGAGTTACCTCATAAATAGGTCTATGGAATAGTAATAAGAAGAACACACCCAGGGGGTAAAGTAAGGGGTATTAAGATTAATCATGGAGAATCAAAGGAATAAGATATACTAATGAATAAAAGACTAATAAATATCAGTGAACTATCAGAATATATAGACTTAAGCACCAGTACTATTCATTCCTGGGTAAGTCTAAGGATGATATCTTTTGTTAAGGATCTCTTTCTAATTATCGAGACGACCAAGGTTATTTTATGAACACAAATAATGGCTCCAAAAAAAATATGACTCAGACTTTAGACGTATGCTTGGGGTTTGTTCCTATGGAAAACTGGCAGATGAGATTGCTTAAAGCTTTCGAAATGCTTATGGAGGATAACGATTCTTCTGGCTTGACAAAAGGGAGTTTGGGCAGTATAATTGGAGCGCAAGAGAAAGGAGGAGTGAGTAAATGAGGGTTGCTATTTATGCAAGAGTTTCTACTGAAAGACAACAAAAAGAGCAGATAATAGATTCTCAAATAGAACAACTGGAACAGTATGCCAAGAAAAAGAAACACACCATAGTAAAGCGGTATATTGATGAGGGATGGAGCGGGGGCTTGCTTGCTCGGCCAGCCCTAGACCAACTTCGAGACGATTGTGCCAAAAAGGAATTTGAGGCAGTACTAATCAGTTGCCCTGATCGACTTGCCAGAAAATATGTCTATCAGGAGGTTGTTATGGAAGAGATCCGAAAATCAGAGATTGAAGTGATATTTCTTAACAGGCCAATTGCTGACACTCCAGAGGATAGAATGTTTCTGGGTATTCAGGGATTGGTGGCTGAATATGAAAAGGAGAAGATAAAGGAGAGGTGTAGAAGAGGTAAAATGCATAAAGCAAGGAAAGGGGTGGTGGTAGGAGGAATACCTCCCTATGGTTATAGATATATCAGAAAAACAGCTGAAAAAGATGGTTATTACTATGTTATGCTCGCAACTCAACATATGAGTTTGAGCTAGTGCAACCCTTAGTTAGAGCGTAATCCAACAGCTTCAAACGAATACCAACTGCAAACCAAATCTCAGCATTTGTCAATCTGGTTTTTGGAGGACAGAAGGGGAGAAGTTGCTTTTTTTTTTCCTTTCTATCCTAGTCTATTCTATTATATGCACATGGTCTAAATGCGCAAGTGCAAGAAAGGAACCGGTCCCCTTTCTGTTTCTTGCTCTCTTGGATTTTCAGAGAGTCCAAAGTCGTTGCCTATTGTGGGTTTCGGTAGTAATTTTCTTTTCTTTCGCTAACTACAAGAACAATTATCATTCCAAGTTTCAGCGCTTTTCAATTTGTTCGTTCTGAGATGAAGCCCAACAGAAGAAAACTGGACGTCAACCGGAGCTAAAACTCTGCATGACCACCATTGACACAGCCGATTTTTGCGATTAAGATGGAAGCGTATCTCATAGATATCAGTGAACAAAAAGGAGGAACAAGAACGAACAAAGCACAGGTCGCATAAGGAGAAATTGGCATAGGATCTGCTTTCTGAATCTTTTTCCCGATGCCAGCTATCTCTCTGATTCTGATTCACCCTATGGTGGGTCCGGAGCAGCGAGCTTTTCTGAGAGTATGGTTATGCCTACAAGACTTACATAGGAAAGACCCCAATTTGTATCAAGACACCAAAATCGGGTTAAGAGTCATAGATACCTTTCTGGATCACAGTTTTCAAAAAACATGGTGGTGGTATTGGATCCTATCTCTCTGATGATGGTCTTTCGGTCTGCGATGAAAAAGAGACGAAATCAGCCCAAAGGAGACTTTCCCTAGCCAGACGAAGGTAGGCTTATCCCTAGGGAAGAATACAAAGAACCTCTCAAGAA
>Ga0315533_1002484_pt1 | contig 12757 bp, 10 predicted proteins | sample SalMarSW160130MG_FD_203081 | JGI IMG/M metagenome (GOLD analysis project Ga0315533, IMG submission 203081) | Salt marsh sediment microbial communities from the Plum Island Ecosystem LTER, Massachusetts, United States - Salt Marsh Sediment SW1601-30 ...
CTCGATGGTAATAACCCAGGTCAATTCCCATATGCCTCGTGTGCATGGAGACACCTTTATACATATTGATGACGTGGATTTCATCATACCCAAAGACGAACCATTATTGCAATATGAGACAAAGGTTCCTGACGAGATTGCACAGCGGATCGGGAACTATGTTGGCCGTATCATCAATAATGGGGATACAATCCAGGTTGGATATGGGAGCATACCAAATGCGATTCTCGCCAACCTCCACACCAAAAAGCACCTGGGGGTTCATACAGAACTCTTGAGCGATGGCGTTGTAGAGCTCATGAAAGATGGCATTATTAATAATACAAAAAAGAGCATCGATCGTGGTAAAACAGTGGCAACCTTCTGTATGGGCAAGAAGGAAACCTACGAATACATCCATGATAATCCAGGCGTAGAGTTTAGGGGCATCGACTATACCAATAATCCTCTCATTATTGCCCAGCAGAACAATATGGTTGCGATAAACAGCGCCCTGGAAATTGACCTCACAGGTCAGGCAACCGCAGAATCCATAGGAAAGATATTTTACAGCGGTATAGGAGGGCAGGCTGACTTCATGAGAGGTGCTGTTTTGTCGCCTCACGGCAAGACAATACTTACCATACAATCAACCGCAGAGAATGGTGCGGTTTCAAGAATAGTTCCCTTTCTCAAAGAGGGAGCAGGCGTCACGTTGAACAGAGGTGATATTCACTATGTTATAACAGAATATGGAATAGCATATCTGCATGGAAAAAATATCAGAGAACGTGCAATGGAATTGATATCAATAGCACATCCAAAGTTTAGATCCTGGCTTATAGAAGAGGCGAAGAGCCTGAACCTGATCTATAAAGATCAGGCCTTCATCCCCGGAAAAAAAGGAGAGTACCCTGAAGATCTGGAAACCTATAGAACCACAAAAACCGGACTCGAAATCCTTCTAAGGCCAATAAAAATTAGTGATGAGCCATTACTAAAGGACTTCGTCTATTCCCTTTCAGATCAGAGCATATATCGCAGGTTTTTTTCTCCGCGAACCGATATGCCCCATGAGTTTTTGCAGAAATTAGTGATAATTGACTATACTGAAAAAATGGTGATTCTTGCCGTGATAAGACATGGAGACAAAGAAAAGATTGTTGGAGTAGGACGATATGGCATAGAAGAGGGCACACACACTGCTAATGTGGTCTTTGCTGTCAGGGATGATTATCAGAATAAAGGCGTAGGGAGGGAACTGCTTTCCCATCTTACCTATCTGGCAAAAAGACGGGGGTTTATGGGCTTCACCGCAGAGGTACTCGCTGATAACAAGCCTATGCTTCATCTATTCCGAGAATTTGAAAAAAAAGGATTTGACATTGAAAAGAGGATTGAAGCAGGAGTGTTTTATTTCAGAATAGGTTTTAGGGATATACAATGAAGTCCAGGAGGAATTGTTTAGGTTTAGAGAGGACTGCCCTGTATGGCCTTGCTCTATAAATCCAGTCATCATCATCTCCCTTTGAGTGGACCCCATTCAAGAATACTAACTCGATAGTATAGGAAATCCTATTTTTTAGACAGGATAGATCCACCAAGTTTTGTGGCGGATTCAGCATATAGGGAAAATAAGAAAATCTTGTTAATCGTGGTAATCCCTGGCCCAGACCTGATTTATAAGCACAAGTTCCAAAAACTAATCTCCTGAAATACTACAGCGACAATAGCTTATTCCAAGCAAATCGCACCCCTGGCCCAGACCTGGCATGCAATGCTTAGGCTGTATTGCCAGGACTTATAAATAATATAGAAATTGCAATATTTGCCAAGGAAGTCGCGCCAGGGCGGGCAGGGCGGGCCTGTCAAAAAAGTTCCCCGATATGTTGGGGCTAAGTTCAACGCCTGGAAAAAGCTATAGAAAAAAGAGCTCGTAAGCATATACAATCGTTGTTGGCTAAATTCGATAAAAAGTGCGAGAAAGATGGCATAGTGCATCATCAAGCTGAACGTCAAGGCAACCCACTATTTTGATATCTTGGATAGCACTCCTTGCAGAGAGACATAATTGCGGATATCGTAGCTTTTCAAAAGTTACGGTATGATAAGGATATCAAAACATTAAACCAAGTTGTCCCTTTTTATAGGCTTTTGAAAATATAGTGTCTTTCTAAAATGATATACATATTTGATAAGCGCCTGGATGCAGTCGAAAAGATTGAAACATCTATGGCATATATTCTGACTCTCAGTCTGATATTCGTTATCATAAGCGCACTTTCTCATCGACAGTGGACCGTTCTTTTTATCAGTACGATCACCTTGTCTCTCTTTTATTTACCAGCAGTGGTGGAGAAAAAGTTCAGAATTCATCTCCCCATTGAAATGCAGTTCGTAATTGTCCTATTCATATATGCATCCTTATTCTTAGGGGAAGTAAAGCACTATTATATCAAATTCTGGTGGTGGGATGTCCTATTACATACAGTCTCAGGTATTGGTTTTGGATTTGCGGGATTCATCATTCTCTATACACTTTACACATACCAGAGGGTGAAGGCTAGTCCACTCCTTATCTCTGTGTTTTCGTTTTGCTTCGCTGTTGCCATTGGAACGGTATGGGAAATCTTTGAATTTTCGATTGATAGTATCTTTGGGTTGAATATGCAAAAATCCGGCCTTGTTGATACGATGTTGGATTTGATAGTCGATTCCGTTGATGCATTATTTACTTCAGTTTCAGGGTTTATGTATATTAAGGGTGGAAAAACTCATCTACTTTCGCGCCTCCTGCGAAGATTTATGGAAAAGAATCCGCGGCTTTTTCGATCGAGTCTTAATCCTTGAGCTGGCCTGTATTGAATGGAAATCTTAACATAACAAAGCGATTGGAATAGTGAGGTGGAGTCAGGTGAGTCCTGTACCCCGTTTCTAATCGGTAACCCCAACGCAAGCGGAGGTAGAGCACTGATAAATCGTGATCAAAGTTAAGCTAATCAATGCCGTTGCCGGGAAAAGAGCTATCAGTAACCAGGATCTGGCAATGAGTATGAAATCCTAAGAAAATCCCCAAAGGTTTTCTATGGCAATAACGGCCCTGAGAGCTGCGTCCTAAACTGTGTACTCCTTCTATAATTCCCAAAGTAGGCCCCAGCAAGGCTTTTCTAGAAGCCATAATCATGCTCACAAAAGCCTGTAAAATGGGATAAATCATTTCCGTGGAGATATCGGTAAAAAAAGACGTAAACTGGCAAGAACAACATTCCGGGTAATTTCCGTTTTCTCTCTTGTCTTTAGCAAAGTTTTCTCCTTATTTTTCTGAAGTTGGTTAACCAGACTTGTGATTTCTCTTTGTAAACCATCAGGATTTTCCCGCTTAACATTAATCGAATACTATTCTCCGATTTCCCATTTACATGCTCACATGTATTTTTTCTGGGTGTAAATATCTTTGCTTCTCCAGTTTATGATAGGCAGATAGGATAGAGCTTCCCGAAAGAGATATTATATCCGTTTCAAATATCTTTTTTTGTCGGCACGTAGAATAAACACAGGTTCATCCTCTCTCACTCAAGGGATATTTACCTTTCCATCGTTTTCTGATAAATCCATGGTGGATTTTCCTTTTGGTGTGTGGAGGGATCCTGCTTTCCTTCTTCGCGCAGCTTTTAAATGCCCCTTGGCTCTTTTATGCCGATGCAGCGGCCTCAGCAATCATAGGATTTCTGATCCTCAGGGGCGCCGTTGAACTGGTGCAGGAGCTTATCAAGGAGCGCGAGGAGGGGACGGATGTCTCCCACTTTATGAAAAAGACAGGGGAAAGGATCAGGGAGAAGATACTCCTAAAGTGGCTTGCCGGGAAGCTTCAGTCTGGATCGCTTACCAAAGAGGAGCTTACGGAACAATTCACCGCTGATTTTTGCGATCAGACCCCCAAGTTCCTGATTCTTTCAGGAATGGGTTATCGGCCCGAGAGCGGTGAGGATCTTCATAGGTATCTAAAGCTCTTCGTGGAGCAAAAGAGGCTCATAAATGATGAGGACAGGTACTGGCTGGTGGCCCGCTCATGAGTTGCCTTATAATCTGTTGACTGGTCTGTAAGTGCCACTGTCGGGTGAAAACCATTGGGAGGCTTGAGATTACTCAAAACGCCAGGATACCCCATCCGGAATGGCAGGGAACTCTACTCATGGCGCAGGGCCTCTATGGGATCCAGTTGAGCGGCCTTGCGGGCTGGAAAGTAGCCGAATAGAACCCCGACGGCCGCTGAAAACAGGAAGGCGATGACCACGATGCCCGAGTTGAATATAAATGGAATACCCAGAGACCCGGCGCCGATACGGGCTGCGGTCAGGCCGAGGGCAATGCCGACAAGACCGCCGAAACAGGACAGTACCACCGCCTCTACCAGAAACTGCATCAACACTTCTCGCTCCAGGGCGCCGATGGCCAGCCGGGTGCCGATCTCCCGGGTTCGTTCGGTCACCGACACCAGCATGATGTTCATGATGCCGATCCCTCCCACCAGCAGGCTCACCGCCGCCACGGCGGCCAGCAGTCCGGTGAGCACCCGGGTCGTGCCGGTAACGGTGCTCATGATTTCCTGCATGTCCCGGACATCGAAATTATCGTCTTCATCATCCGCTATATGGCGGCGCTCACGGATCAGTCGTTCGATATCTGCTTGGACTTTTGTGGTGGAAACGCCGTCCTGGGCCGAAATAAAGATGTCCTGGACATGTTTGTTGCCTGCAATACGCCGCTGGATGGTGCGCACGGGTATAAGCACAAAGTCATCCTGGTCCGATCCCATGCTGGACTGGCCCTTGGATTTGAGCACGCCAATCACCTGGCAGGACAGCTTTTCCAGACGAATCGTGGCACCGATGGGGTTCTGCCCCCCGAAGAGTGCTTCACGCACGGTTTCGCCAAGGATACAGACAGCCCGGCCACTGCGCAACTCCCTGCCGGTAAATTGACGCCCCTTTTCCAGGGTCCAGTTGCGCACCGTGAGAAAGGCATTGGTGCTCCCACTGACCGTGGTGGACCAGTTCTCGTTTCCGTAGATGGCCTGTGCGCCCTGGGAAGAGACCGGCGCCACGGCGGCCAACCCGGAGATCTCCCGGCTGATAGCCTCTGCATCCGCCAGTTTCAAATTTTCAGCTTCCGAGCGCTTGCCGCCGGGTCCGCGCGGCCCTTGGGTGGGCCTGACCTGCAACAGGTTGCTGCCCAGGCTGGAGATCTCGGCGGTCACTTGGGCGGTGGCCCCGTTTCCCAGGGTCACCATGGTGATGACAGCTCCAACCCCGATCACGATACCCAGGATGGTCAGTGACGAACGCAGGACATTGCGACGGATTTCCCGAAGGGCCAAAAAAACGGTTTCCCAAAGCATTATTTTGTCTTTCCCTCCTCTTGGTCGTTGTCGATGAGACCGTCCGTAAAATGGAGCTGACGAGCGGCATACGCTGCCATATCCGGCTCATGCGTTATCATAACGATGGTGATGCCCCTGTCGCGGTTGAAACGACAAAGAAGCTTCATCACCTCTCTGCTGCGAGCCGTGTCAAGGTTTCCCGTCGGCTCATCGGCCAGCAACACTTTTGGCTGGGTGACGATGGCGCGGGCAATAGCGACCCGCTGCTGTTGTCCCCCGGAAAGCTCGCCGGATGTATGGGATTCCCAGCCTGTAAGACCCACGTCATCCAGGGCTTGCCGGGCCTGTTCCCGTCGTCTGGCAACCGGAATGCCGCGATAGATCAACGGGAGTTCCACATTTTCCAGGGCTGAGGTACGTTTTAGAAGGTTGAAGCCCTGAAATACAAAGCCCAGATAATGACGACGTAAGATCGCGCGCTGGTCCCGGGACAGGGCTTCAACTTTAACGCCTTTGAACCGGTAGGTCCCGGAGGTCGGAGGATCCAGACAGCCCAGGATATTCATACAGGTGGATTTGCCCGATCCGCTTGCTCCCATCACAGCCACAAACTCTCCGGAATCAATGCGCAGGTCAATACCCTGCAGGGCGTGCACTGCTGCCTGTCCTTCTCCGTATACCTTGGAGATACCGTCCAGTTCGATAATGGCATTATTTCTTTTCCGGTTTGAATCTATTATATTCATTTGCTTACACTCACTGTATCAACGACAAGCGCCATTCCGGGTGTAAGATCGCCTGATGTCACCTGCGTCATGGTACCGTCAGTCACACCGATAGTCACGGCAATGGAAACGAGACTATCAGCATCGAGCGACCAGACAACCTGTTGGTTATGATCTGTGCTTTTGTGCTGGTTCTCATTCGATGGGGAACTGTGTCCCCCGGGTTTGGGGGGCATGAGTTTACTGACGAAGCTGCCGATGCCGGAGGTACTTTTCTCTGGGTTGATCTCTGTTGCCGGTGGGGTAAAACGCAGGGCAGCATTCGGTACCAGAATCGCCTGTTCGATTTTTTTAACTGTGATATCCGCTGTTGCCGTCATACCCGGTCGCAACAGAAGATCCGTGTTGTCCACACTTAATACAGTCTCATAGGTAACCACACCGTCGGTGGTCTGGGCGCCGTAACGGACCTGACGAAGGGTTGCCGGGAAGGTCCGATCCGGGTAGGCATCAACTGTAAACGAGGCGTGCTGAGCTTCCTTTACCTGGCTGACATCGGCCTCGTCCACATCCACATGGAGTTCCATCTGGGTGAGGTCCTCGGCAAGTGTGAAAAGTACCGGCGCCGAAAAGGAAGCTGCCACGGTCTGTCCGGGGTCCACATCGCGGGAGAGAACAATGCCTTTGATGGGAGATCGAATAACCGCCTTGGATAAATCTGTCTGATTATACGCCAGGGTTGCCCGGGCTTCGGTAACCTGGGCTTTTGCGCAGATAAGATCAGCCTGAGCCCTTTGAAATGCGGCTTCGGCAGCATCCAGCGCATCCTGGGAAGGGGCCTTGTTGTGCGTCAGCTCGCGGGCATATTTTATCCGCGCCAGGTCAGCGCGCGTTTCCGTTACAGTGCTCTGTACCTGCAGAACATTTCCTCCGGCAGCATCCAGAGCGGCTTGGGATTTCATGACCTCAGCTTCGAGTTTTGAGGTATCCAGCCTCGCCAGCACCTGGCCAACGGCAACCAGGTTATTGTAATCCACCTCGACCGTTTCGATGATGCCCGACAGCTCGCTGCCGATATCCACCTGATTGGTCGGTTCCAGTGTGCCGGTTGCGGTAACCGTAACGGTAAGGTCACCCTGCTCAACGGCTTGCGTCTTGAACTGGACTGAACCGGCGTTTTTAGTGCCGGTCCAGTAGATAACGGCCAAGACGATTAGCAGTACCGCAATTCCCCATCCGAACCACCGTTTCAGGTGTCGTTTCGGGCTTGAAGAAGAGGTGAGACCCAGAACCTCTGTGATATCTGAATCCTGATTCGTGTTTTCTTTTGTCATAGGTCTATCCTTCGTTTTGGGTCGCGTTGTCTTTCGGTGAAGCCATTATGGTGGTCCAACCTCCGCCGAGGGCTTTGTACAGCCGCACCAGATTGGATGTGACCGCTCCGTCACTCTGCGCCAGCTCGTCTTCAAAGGACAGCAGCGAGCGCTGCACCTCTAACACATTGATGAAATCCACGAGGCCTGCCTTGTACTGATCCTGTGCCAGTTGGGCGGCCTGTTGCGCCGCGTCCGTGCCTGCTTTGAGGGCTTGACGGCGCTGCTGTTCTTCCGCGTAGGCGATCAGTGCATTTTCCACTTCTTCCAGGGCACCGAGAACCGTGGATTCGTACTGAATCAGGGCTTGTTCCTGCAGGGCCGATTGCACCTGGATGTTTTGCCGGATGGCACCTGCATCAAAAATGTTCCAGGAAAAGCCAGGGCCGATACGCCAGATGTGGCTGGCGGCGGTTATAAAATCCGTGCTGGATACAGATTCAAGTCCGATCGTTCCGGTCAAGGTAAACTTGGGATAAAGGTCTGCCGTGGCGACACCCACCCGGGCGGTCTGGGCCGCCAGTTCACGTTCGGCCATGCGGATGTCGGGTCGGTGTCGCAGGGTGTTGGCCGGTACCCCCACGGCAACTTCCAGGGGAGTGACCGGTATGGGTTTACGTTCTTTCAGTTCCGCATGAACCGAACCGGGCGCTTGCCCCAACAATACGGCCAGGCGATTTTTGGCTTCTTCCAGTCCGGTACGCAAGGTTGGAATTTGGGAACGGGTATTTTCCAGATTGTAGCGTGCCTGTTGTACGGGCAGTTCATCACTCAGTCCGGCATGATACCGCGATTGTATCAACCGATACGTTTCCTGCTGGGCGTCAAGGTTGGCATTGGCTACCGCCAGCCGGGTCTGGTACGTCCGGGTATCGACATAGTTCAGGGCCACTTCGGCCAATAGTGATACCAGAACGTTGTTGAGATCTTCAGCGCTGGCCTGCAAATCGGCATCAGCCGCCTCAATGGAACGCCGCAGACCGCCGAAGATGTCCAGTTCCCAGCCCGCGTCGAAATCTGCGGAATACAGATCCGTTTCGCTGCCGCTGTCATTGTTTTCACTGCTGCGAGATTTAGTGACTGATCCCGCGGCATCAATGGCCGGAAACAACGCCGCCCGGCTGATGCCCCTCCAGGCCCGTGATTCACGCAGGCGCGCCCGGGCTTCTTTAAGATCCAGGTTGCTGGCGACGGCACGATCAATCAGGCTGGATAAAACCGGATCATTGAGTGTCTTCCACCAGGTGGCAAGTTTTGCGGGAGATGCCGTTTTGTCGGTCAGTCCTCCGGCAAGGTCACCGTGCCAGGTTTCCGCTGCTTTGATTTCCACCGGCACATAATTGGGACCGACGGCCGCGCATCCGAACATATCCACCAGCATGAACAAGGCCAAGAGCCCGCCAAGACATCGGTAAAACCTTTGGATAGCCCCACCCCCGGATAACACGCCTTGATTTTTTACGTTCAGGCACAAATACCTATACTTTGCAATCATCCAAAGCGTCCTCATTACTGGGTTCCTCTTTGGGACTCCCCCGCCTTGTTGCCGGGACACGGCTTGGGATGATCGGGTCGAAGGACGAGCCGATCGACTTCCTGCTCACAGTTACCCGTAACCGTTTCCCCACGGGGATTAACAAACTGCGCAGTATCCCCGGCGTTCTTACCTTCACATGCCGTATAGGCCTCCGGAGGCGGGCCGTGATGCCTTCTGCCAGTTTCCTGCGTTGAAGGATCACCCCCAAATGCATTGGTAACGGCAAAAGCTGCCAGCAGAACAAAAGCAATTGATATTTTAATAATGGCTTTCATTGATCAAGCTCCTTTCATTGGTTGTCAAGTAGTGCGACCCTGTTGTGTTTATTCGGTGCCCCTCCTGATTTGCCGAAGGGGCACCATGGCGGATGGCAAGTTGATGTTACTCATTTCAATTTTCAAAAGGCTTTTTATCATCAGGCCGTTCCATCTTATGGCCTCCGGTGATGCGTTTCTCCCCAGGCATTGGACCTTGTTTTCGCGGATGCATCTCATGCTGCCTCAACTTTTTGATTTGATCTGCATTGAGAATTTTCTTAAGGGCCAGGCGCGATTCAATGTCCTGGATAAACATTTTTCCCTTTACATCGGATATCTTTTGCGCCAGTTCAAGTACATCACTCTCAACAACAGTCTCATCGGAAAAGGCCTTCTCCATTTTAAGGCGAAGACCATCGAGTTGCGATTTCAATTTTAACTCCTTTTCACGGAAGGCGAAATCTGCATCCCTGAGCCCCTTGATCTGTTCATCAGTAATCCCCAAATCCTGAACTATTCTCGGGTCCCGCCAAAGCCTGCAAGTCGATATGTGATGCCTTTTCATACCAAATCCCTTGACCGGCTTACTGTCGCCCGGCCTAAATGCCCCTGCATATGTAGGAATAAAAAAGACCGTAATCAATAGAACTACTGCGCATGTGCCTAATTTTTGCCTAAGATTCGTTCTCATCATGTACCTCCTTTTATTGTTTGTGGTTGTTAGTTTTCCGAGGAATCTTTTCCCTCGATTTTGACCCTATAGTAAATGAGAGATGTAAAGGATTTATTTTGATACAGAACAAAATTGTAAAGATTCCTGAATTCAAACAATAAGTGCAACATTGAAGGTCATGCAGCCTGTTTCATGACTGCCTGTAAGAATACTTCATTCGGTGTCTTATATCCAAGAGTTTTTCTTGGTCTGTTATTGAGGCGATTCATTGTCACGTGGACATGTTCATCGGTGATTGTTTCAAAGCTCATTCCTTTAGGGAAGTATTGCCGAATAAGGCCATTGGTATTTTCACAGAGCCCACGCTCCCATGCATGATAGGGATGGGCAAAGTAAACCGTGGTCTTTAAATGCTCTTTGATATATTCGTGGTGAGCGAATTCCTGGCCATTATCGGAAGTGATGGTACATACCTTTACCTTGTAGGGGTTCAGGAGATCGATAGTGGCCTCAGCAACCAGATCAGCCCGTTTCTTCGGGAGCTTTCTAATAAGCGTGAATTTAGTCTTCCTCTCAACCAGGGTGAGCAATGCTCCTTTGTACCTCTTCCCAATAATGGTATCGATCTCCCAATCACCGATCCGCTCTCTGGCATCCACAATGGTCGGTCGTTCATCGATACTGACACGACCCTTTATCTGTCCACGATGATCATATGAGCCGTAGCGTTTCTTACGCTTTTTATGGGCGTGTCTCAAGTGGCGGTATAAGGTACCCCCTCTGGCTTTATCGGCAAGCACATGCTGATAAATACTCTCATGACTGATTCGGAGATAGTGCATTCGTGCCAAAAAACCGGAAACCTGTTCAGGGCTGAAATCCTGCCGGATACACTCAATAATACGGGCAATCACCGGAGGAGTTAGCTTGACGAATTTATTTGCCTTTATGCGTCGTTCGACAGACATGCAATGAGCCTGTTTTGGACGGTAGCCTTTTTTGCCTCGGTTCCTTTTCATTTCCCTGCTTACTGTGGATTTGTGAACCCCGATTTCAGAGGCAATGTTTGTTTTTGAAAAATGTGCTTTCATAAATGCGTAAATTTGGTATCTTTGTTCTTGAGTTAACTGTGTGTATTGACCCATAAGTGCTCCTTTCACTTGGTTGTTTAAGGATGCTTATTATACCGCAGTTAACTCGCATCCTTAACCACTTTGTTGTGTTGCACTTATGAGTTGAATTCAGGATTTTGTAAAAAAGCTTGCTTCTATGTTATGAATAGTAATTACAATTGAAGCAAGGAAGGCTCATTGGTCAAGGATTGGATATAGGAAAATCATGATGTCCCCAGGTAACTTACAATCCGGGATGAAGGTCTTGATTATCGATGACGACAAAAAATTGTGCCGACTGGTCAAAGACTACCTTGAGCCTATGGGCTATGATGTGGCTGCGGCATATAGAGGGACAGATTGGTTGGGACGGTGATTTTCACGTGGTGATTCATCCGGTTTGGATTTCCATTGTATTTTGGAAACTTACAAAAATATATTTCCTCAGAGACTAAATCAAAGACAAATGAATTTTCCTCCTAAAAGATTTGGATTATATCCACCGTATATCGAAAATGCAGATGGGGCTGATTTTGAATAATAGCATAACTCAAATCAAAGGAGTAGAGATTTTAAAATTTAAGAACATCACTAAAGTATTATGACGGCCATCTGTCAAAAGGCTGTTTTTCGAGCTTCATTTCTCCGTTACTGCCCTTGTATATATTGATCTAGGCATTCCAGTTCTTGGTATCCATTTCAGGATAATCCAGTCGAAAATGGCTGCAGCGGCTCTCTTTGCGCATGAGTGATGCCTTGAGCTTCATTTCAGCGCTGATAATCATGTTCGCGGTCTCGTGGGCCAGTCTCAGTTCATGGAGATCCGCCGCTCACAGCATCGGTATATGATGATCGCGCAGTTCTTCGACATAAGCCAATGCCGCCTTCAGGAGACTCTCTTTTTTAATATAAAGAACAAAGTTGGGGATCATGATGCCCTGCAGGGTTTGTGTCACCCAGGGGCCATAACCTGCCTTCCTCTTTAACGGTGCTAGGATCTCCTCCTCTATGGCCTTTATTTTAGCCTTGGAGATCTTAGGAAGCTCAACCCTTTCACAGTTCCCGGCGGCCGCCTCAGCGGCAATAGCTGGGTTATCATTTATGGTTTAATTTCAAGCAGATCCCTGCCAAATATCACTTCTCCGTCATAATACAGCTTATATTTTTCCAATGTGGCTGCCTCATCCACCTTAAACGGAGGATAATGTGTAAGCACCAGTTTCTTTACATGTGCTTTTGCTGCCATAATTGCCACATCTTCAAGCGAAGAATGGCTTTTTCCAGCCACTTCTTTTGGCACATATGTTGCCGGGTCAATTTTTGATTGCATTGATTGTGCATTTCTAGGAGGTGGATTAAATCCATCCGGCCCTAAATATCCTTTGTTTACAACCTGTCCTGAATCAACAACCAAAATATCTGCATCTTTGGCAAGATTAATAAGGTTTTCACAGTAAGAGGTATCTCCTGATACAACAATGGATTTTCCATCCGCATCAAATCTGTAGGCCAGATTATAGGCCGTATGAATTGTAGGCAGTGTACTTACTTTAGCCCCGTCCACTTCAAAGGTATTGGCTCCTTCCAGCTCAGTAATATTAACTTTTTCAGTCATGCCATCCATTGTCCCGGTTTTTTTGGACCGATATTCGATGTCTTCAGGGAAAACAGCTGGGAAAATATTGTGTAGCGCCTTGACACCCTTTACTCCAAAAATGTGT
>Ga0315533_1002489_pt1 | contig 12733 bp, 10 predicted proteins | sample SalMarSW160130MG_FD_203081 | JGI IMG/M metagenome (GOLD analysis project Ga0315533, IMG submission 203081) | Salt marsh sediment microbial communities from the Plum Island Ecosystem LTER, Massachusetts, United States - Salt Marsh Sediment SW1601-30 ...
AAAGACAGAATGCGTCGAATAGTCTGGCAGGAGAATGTTCAAGATGTTATTAAATATAGTCATGAAAAACCTGTTATTCGCCGTCTGGAAAAACTCCTCGCGGCCTAAAATCGGTCAGTTTGAGTAAAGTAGTAAGCACGATTGTTTCGTTATTTTGAAAACGGAGAAAAGGAAAAAACAATGAAAAGTAGAAGAAATGGAAAGCTGGAAAAACTAACTCGCCGCCGTTTTTTGAAAAATTCGGCGGTTACCGCCGCAGGACTAATGGTCCCGGCCTTTGTTGTAAGGGCACTGGCAGGTGAGGCACGAAACAGCAAAAAACGGCCCAATGTGTTGTTTATCTCAGTGGACGATTTGCGGCCGCAACTGGGTTGTTACGGCAGGCCCGAAACAATCTCGCCAAATCTGAATCACCTTGCCTCTGAAGGTGTAATCTTCACAAACCATTTTGTTCAATGCCCGGCCTGTGCACCGTCGCGTCATTCACTTCTGACAGGTCAGCGCCCGAGTCGCTCACGTTTAAAATCATACACGATGCAGGCCTTTGACCTGATACCGCAAAAGTATGAGGGCAGGCCTGTTTCCCTGCCGCACCATTTCAAGCTGAACGGCTATTACACCGTCAGTGTCGGCAAGATAAGCCACAGCCCTGACGGCCGAAAACGCGGGCCGTCAATTATCGAGCATGACGCCTATGATGCCGGTGATACCGGCGAGCCGGAGCTGCCGTTCGGCTGGGACGAAGTCTATGCGCCCTACGGACAATGGAAGACCGCCTGGGGCAGTTTCTTCGCTTATGCCGGTGGAAAGACCCGCATTCCCGGCAAAACCCCTTCCACTGAGGCAGCCGACGTCCCTGACACCGGATATCCTGACGGGCTTATAGCTGAAGAGGCAATTAAGAAACTGCGGGAGCTAAAAGATAAACAATTCTTTCTTGCAGTCGGTTTTTACAAGCCCCATTTGCCCTTCAACTCGCCAAAGAGATACTGGGACGCCTACGAGCGTGACAAAATTGGGCTGTCGGCTAATCCGGATGCGCCGGAGAACATCGACCCCAATATCAGTCTGCACAACAGCTACGAGCTAACCCCCAGATATACCGGCCTGGCCACGCCCGGCGTTGTTACCGGCGACGAGGCACGGAAACTGCGACACGGCTACTTTGCCTGTGTTCATTATATTGATACCCAGGTCGGCAAAGTGCTTGACGAGCTGGACCGGTTGGGGCTGCGGGACAATACCATTGTTATCGTCTGGGGCGACCACGGCTGGCACCTCGGCGATTACAGTATCTGGGGCAAATCCACGCTCTTCGAATTTGCACTGCGAAGTCCTCTTATTGTAAGGGCCCCTCGTGTTACCGCCGCCGGTGTGAAAAATCCCGAGCTGATAGAATCGCTCGACATCTATCCTACACTCAGTGAGCTCTGCGGCCTTGATGTCCCGCCGCACCTTGCCGGCAAAAGCTTCGCACAACTGCTTAAAAATCCAAAACTGCCCGGCAAGGGCTACGCCTGCAGTTATCACAAGAAAGAAGATTATATCGGCGAGACTATGAGAACTGACCGCTATCGACTTGTCCGCTGGACCGACTTAAATAACAAGACCGTTCAGGTTGAGCTTTATGACCACAAAACCGACTCCGACGAAACCGAAAATGTCGCCGACAAACATCCCGAGCTAACCAAAAAGCTGTTGAGTCAAATGCAGAAAATCAATTCGGAAACAGTTGAGAAAGAAGGCAAATAGCGATAATGGAAAGACCGGATTACCACAAGCTTCGACAGCAAAAGCAGTTTGATTGGTTTGTGGCCTTTTCGGGCAACGCCCTCTGGGCACTTACGGATATACCTATAAAGGATTTCTATACGAACCCCGCCGCCTGCATAGAGGCATACCGCAAAGGCAGACCGCTGATTAGAGAATTGTTCGGCCCCGATGTGCCTTTGGCTTCCGTCAGTACGCCTATGATTAAGTACGGCCACCTAAATACCATCGGTGCCAAAATCAATTTCCCGGAGGGCGGTGAGCCGCACCACGAATTCCTGTTCGACTCTCCGGAGGAAGGAATTAAGCATCTGTCCCGACTTGTCGGGGTCGATTTTGCAACTGCCGGCTTGACACCGTCTTATCTGGACTTTCACAAAAAGATGCAGGATGCTTTTCCGGATGAGCGAGTCTATTTCGGCTGGCAGTGGGAAGGCCCCGTAACGACCGGCTGGGGTCTGCTCGGCGAGAGTTTTATGTATGATTTTTTTGATAAGCCCGATGCACTTCGTAGATTTATGCAGTTGGCCACGGCGAGTATGGTGGAGTTTTGCAGATTTTTCTGCAAGGTCGAGGATACGACCGTCCTTGACAGTGAACCCGACCACGGCCGGCTCTGCGATGATATTGCGGCTATGGTGCCGGCCCGGATGTGGCAGGATTTTGTCCTGCCGTACTGGGATACGTATTACAACGGCCCGGCGCCGGGCAGAATCGTCCACTGTGAGGATATGAATGCGGAGCAGCTTCCCTTTCTGGAAAAAATTTCGATAGTAGATTACGACCCGGGCATATCGCCCAAGCTAAACCCGAAGATTATCAATTCCGCTACGAAGGTCCCGTTCGGCTGGCGATTAGGCGGCTTCCACTACAGCTCTATGAGCTGTCAGGATGTTGAGGACTTTGTCTATCAGGCCGTCGCCGACGGCGCCGCTTATGTCTTCACTTATATTGAAGCGGTGCTGTGCCAGGACAATGCCGCTGAAAAGGTCAAGGGCTTTATTGCCGCCGCAAAACAGGCAAAAAAGCTGCTTGACGACGGAGCCGGCCGGGAAGAAGTAGGCCAACGAGTAAGTCCCGCAGGCAGAAAAAAATTCTGGGATAATTGGCAGGGATAGCCGATTGGCGAACTAACCTGCTTACCTGAATGTGTTTTCAGAGCATTTCCAGTTGCTCGTAATCTTTTCTTGTTCCGCTGTTTTTGATTTCTTCCAGCCACCGGTCTGATTGGGCCTTGGTGTAGCCGAGAAAAACCGATTCAGGTTCGTGTCTGTCGGCCGCTGCAGAGGCGATTTGCTTATTTGCGTTTGCATAACAATACACGCAGCCGTGCGGGCAGGTGTCATACGTGCCGATGTCTGTGCTTTCTGTGCAGCCGCACTGCTTTCGTGTCGGCCTTTGCTTATATTGCAGTCCCTCAGGGTAAAATAGCTGCTCGATGACTTCGCCGTCAATGCAATGCGCCTTTTTGATTTTCTCATTGACTAAGTAGTCCCCACAGCACGAAAACATCTCAATCCCGTATCCGCTCGCAATTTCCGCTAACTGGTTTGCCAGCTCAATCTTAAAATCATTGCTGCAATCAAAAATTTTTAACCCCTTTGCCTTCTCAAGCTCGGCGAAATTGCGAATGACCTTGCCGTAGTTCACCACAAAGCTGAAATAACAACGCTGAACGTATCCCGCCAGTTCGGCCGCAAGCTCTTCGAATGTCCTGATATAAAAATCCCGCCCTGAAATACTCGAAATGATAATCGGGTCGAATCGCCAGTTTATGTGCTTTGGCGAATATCTTTTGCTCAATTCTTTTAAGCTGTCAATCGCCGACCGCTTGTTGACATTGCCTTCGAAAACGTCCGGCAGGGTCGTAACGGTATAGTTAAAATAAAATTTGTATCCTGAACCCTCGATGATTTTTAGATTTTCAAGAAAAGGCGCAAAATTTTTTGACCAGAACACAAAGCAAATAACGTCTTCCCGGCTCAAAGAAACAGTATACTTTTGTCCACCGAACGGCTGAACCACCCCCGCAAAGCCGTCTTCCAGCCGCCCCATAAACCAATCACCGTAAAATGCCGGTATATCCGTTCTGCGTGATACGGAGATTATCCTTTTCATATCTGCCTGACCGCCGTAGCTGTAAAGCGTGATACAAATCACCAGCCGCAAACGACTAAATGTTACCACGCAAAGGCAAATTCGGCAAAGTCTTTAAAATCGACTGTATTATCGCCGTTAATGTCGGCGTCTAATCCTTCACCGACATTGAGCCATTGGCCGGAAAGCATCTCGACATCGAGCCAGTTAATAAAGCCGTCGTCGTTTATATCCGTTGCCGGCGGCCAGCCGGGCAATACCCCGCTATTGACCGTAAAGTTGTCTAAATAAACCTCGCCCGGGCCTACTGCAACATTATCCGAGCCGCCGCCGATATGAACGTAAATTGGCTCACCTGCCCATTGGCCCTGTAGCAGTCCCGAAATCCTCTGCCAGTCGTTGCCGCTTCCATACCCCGTATGGCTTAAGTACAACTCGTCGCCCCCGGCGTCGTATGAGATATACAGCGTCCCGTCGTTCGAGCCCCTCGCTGTTTGTTCGGCGGGTATAACGTTGCCGTCAACAACCTCTTCATACCGCCAATAGGGACTGTCCCCTTCACAGCCCGCCTCGAATGAGATGCGGTTTCTCTCTATGGCTGTGCCGACGCTTATAAAGACCCGGCTGTCCTGTTCGCTGATAAGCTCGTGATGAAAATCAACCTTCAGTGAAAAATCTTTTGTGCTGTCAAAATTCCATTCGTTGGATACGTAAGCCGCCTCAAGGCCATTAGCATCAATATCGGCTCTGAACTCCAGCCGTTGACCGGTCTCTGCCAGCGATGCTGATTCCGGTCTATCCTGTCTCAATCTCCAGTTGGCCGACCTTACACTGTCGTTGAAATCGTCGAGAAGCCAGTTCGAAGCCATTGCGTTTGCATCCTCTGAATAATCGCTTACTGCGATACCCCTATGTGCGGTTACAGCAAAATAATAATCTATCCCCGGCGTCAAACCGGTTATAGTCACCCCATTTACATCACCGACGTACGATGTTGATGCGGGTTTGCCATTCTGGCTCGGCTCGTAGGGCGGCCCGGGCGAATCTTCCTGATAATAGATTCTATATCCCGTTGCACCCGCGGAGGTCTCCCAGACAACGTCAATCTCTCCGCATCTGGCTCCCGTCTGTGCTGTAACATTGCCTGGTACCGCCGGCGGCGTGATTTCAGCGGTGATATCTTCGTCATAACGGCTCACACGCACCGCATCAAAGTAATCCGGATGAAGAATATTAGGGTCGCTGCGGTCTCGAAACCACGTCTGGTTCGGATAACCCGGATGCGTTTCAATCCCCCGAAACAGCCCGGCTATCTTCCATTGACCGTCGTCTTTAACAAACCACCCCCCGCCGGAATCCCACGATGCTGTGGAGGCCTCGCATTCTACGTAGTTGCCGGTGCCGACGTCATTGAACCTTCCCCAGATTAAATCCGAAGTATAGCCACTTAAGGTATTATTATACAGGTAGTCGTTGATTTTGTTGGCCCCCCACCGCAGGGTAGTGTTACTGGTCCCGGCCCAGGTGTATCCGTATGCCATATCATTGGTATAGAGGGTTGAGTCACGCCCTTTACCAAAACCGCCCATAGTAGTTGACTTATACTTTTCCAGTGTCCCTGTATAAAGCGGTACGTAATCTGCCAGGTTGGCAAGCTGACCGTCCATTGTTGTAATCCTCGCCACCCGCAGGTCGGCAGGGTCCTCAACGCTTATATTGGAAGTCTCAGCAACCTTATAGTCTGTTCCTCCAATCTGAACGGTTGTACCGCCACCGCCGCCCTGGTGTCGTGTGGCCAGAACATGGTTGGGACTGATTACCACGCAGGAGCCGTTGCTTGCCCATCGCCCTACAACCCCGTCGGCCGGCCTATCGTTCGGCTCATCGTCAGTATGAAGTACAATACCGAAACCAGTGGACTGAACCAGTACCAGCGCGAACAAGAAAACAACGAACCGAGTTATGCCTTTAAACCCCGGCTTTACCAATCCACAACCTCCTCCTGTGAAAATATCGCCGTAAAAATGCTATTATACCAGATTTAAGGCAGTTTTTTCTAAAAAAACATCTGTGGTTGTTAGGATTCTTTAGCCATCGCCGTACCGGCGACGCTACAGCGGCACCTGGATATGGCCGATCACCCTGCAATCCGACGGCTTTATCAGTTCACTTAGTTTGGTTACCTCGGATGCATCTTTAGTGCAGATAAAGGCGGCCTGTCCCGCAGATATAATCTGCCTGCGGTCGGGGCTGCTGACTAATGATGGCGCGTTTATTAGTATAAAATCAAATCTGTTCAGCGCCTTTTGAACTATCTGTTTTATATTCATTTGCTTTGATTGGGCAAAGCTGTGTCCCGGCCAGACCCATAGATTCTCGAATTCGGTTTGAATCGCTCTGGGGCGTAAACTATTTTCTCCTGCAGAAAGCCCAAACGCCGCGGCGATAGCGTCACGCTTGAGGTCAAGGTCGATAAGAAGACAGCGTTTATTGTCTTTTGCTAATCCGACCGCTGCGTTAACGGGTATCGTTACCGGCAGAGTCTCCGCACCGACCGAGGCAAACAGGATACTTTTGTATCTTTTCCCGGCCTGTTTTATCTGCTCGCAAATTCGCTCGTAGTTTTCTTGTGGTTGTTTACCGGGTGGTTCCTTACTGCTCGTAAGATCTATGTTGATGATTTTGTTTGTCTTTCGCTTTTTCGATTTTTTCAGGGCCAGCAAAATCACTGCTATTAAAATTATAACAATACCGACGCCGCCGAGGATGACCCATTGATTTTGAAGTATTTCTAATCTCAGCAACCCGCTTTTATTCAGGATATTATCCATTTGCTATTCGCTGTCTGTTGAATACCCACCCCTGCAGACGCTTTCAATGTCCCTGGCCACAATCTCGGCGATGATTTGGTCCTGTTTTGCTAATACCTGGCCCGGCTGCTTAATGGCATACCTAACGGACTGAACTTGCGGCTCTTCAACCTCGATTTTTTTGTCCGGCCCCTTTCTTTTTATCGCGGCGATTCTCCGCTGCTCAACCATAATCTCTTCGGCGAGGTTGAATTTCGGCACACCGGTTTGCTGGTGAGTTGCCCTTAACGTATCTTTCTTGGCTGCTTTTTCTCCCGGTGAAGGATTCGGCCCCTTGAGCGGTGTCCGTTCTGTTGGTATTATATCGTGTGCGCGGAGAATATCCGCCTTACACCGCAGGATATCATCGTCGCTCCGTTTGTTTTTTGGGTCTTTACTTACCACCGCGGCCTCCTTTAATACCTTTATTAGTTTAACGCCCTCACCGGCAGTAATCAAGGATAATTTGCATTAACTGCGATGTGGATGTTGGTTTGTTTGCTTTACTGGCAATTCGATTACATAGGGGTTTTTTAGCGCAAATTGGCTTCGATAGCAGCCACCAGGTCCTCGGCAATCTCAACGCCCAATTCCGTTGCTATTTTCACGTGTTTGAACGCCAAATCGTACTTTTTTAGCTTATAAAACCCGAACACCAGCCCGGTATGCGCATCGGCCATTTCCGGCTCAATCTCAACCGCCCTCGTGTATTCAGCCACCGCCTGCTCGTAATCACCCTTGTTGGAATACGCCGCACCGAGGTTATAATGAATCGTGCCGTCGTCCGGCTGGATGAGAGCCGCCTTTTTGTACTGTTCAATAGCCGTATCGTATTTCTGTTTCTTAAAATACGCATTGCCCAGGTTCATCAAGGCAGCCGCCATATCGGGTTTAATAGCCAAGGCCTTTTTATAAGCGCTGATTTCATCTTCGACCAGTTCCAGTTTGCTATAACAGACACCCAGCCCGTAATACGGCTCCGCAAAATCGCTCTTTATATCCAGCGCCCTTTTATATTGGTATATTGCCTCTCTATAATTGCCCATCTGGCTGTAAACGTCGCCTAATTGGCTGTACAAACCGGCATTTTTCGGCTCCCAGATAATCGCCTTTTGCAGCGTCACTTGCGCCTTGACGAACATCTCCCGTCCGCAGTAGGCGATTGCAAGATTTTTATATGCATCTATAAAATTCGGGTCCATCTCCACCGACCGGCTGTATTCAGAGACCGCATCGCTCCACCATGCTCGTTTAAGGTATGCATTGCCGAGGTTGTTATGCGTTTTTGCATCGTTCGGATTGATTTCCAGGGCCGCCCGGTATTCGTATATCGCATCCTCCGTTCGGCCTTTTTTCAGGTAGATATTGCCCAGGTTCGCCCGTGACTCGGACAGTGACGGATTTATCTTAACCGCTCTTTCGAGCGCCGCCAGCGCCTGGGCCGCATTGCCGAGCTCGTTGTAGCTGTTGCCCAGATTATTAAACAGGCACCCTAACGTCTGCATCTTATTCAGATTTTTCATATAAATACTTTCATTGTCACCGTCGGGCACCTTAAACTTCTTTATGTAGTGCTCGTCGCTGCCCGTTCCGCCCTTGCCGGTCGTCTCGATATTGAAGCGCACCCGCCCGTCGTCGTACCTGACGAAAAAGTGTCCCGGCACGACGACTCCGTATAAAGGCAAGCCAAGCCGTTCTGCCAGCGAAAGATAAAGAATCGACAAGCTCAGGCAGTGCCCTCGTTTTCTGTCCATCACGCAGTGCAGAAACAGGTCATTCGGGTCATTTGCCTCTTTGACCGATTCAAAGCCCAATTCGTCGAACAAATACTCGTTCATCACCGCAACCGCCTTATAGTTCGCTTTCAGCCCCTTGTCTTTTAGTCTGTCACGAATCTCGTAGGCCATATCGTCCAATTTGGATAAATATCTTCGCCCGTGCACGATGTTACTCCATTGCTCCGATATAATCAAGGCGGCTGTAGCCACGTCAACCTCTTCCGGCTCTAATCGCAGCACCTGCCCAATCGACCTTACGTACAGCCCGCTTTTGTCCTCATTGGCCAGCAGCTCTCGGCCAAAAGATACCGCCGTCGTAAGAAACAAAACACAAACAATTATTGATAAACACTTCTTCATAACTCAAGCTGACCAATTTGTAGCTCTGCCACAGGTAGCAAATGTTAAATGTAACCCGATTTTTGACAATATATTATGCTTCTCATAAAATATAAAACACTCATCCCGCCCTCCTATAGGAGGGCGGGATTCCACAATTTTGCATTTCGCACTTTGATTTTTACATTTTCAAACTGACCAACGGTCAGTTTGAGTAACTACTCCGCCACCGCCTCAATCTCAACCGCCACACCGGCGGGGCGGCGCTCGAACAATTCTATATCCATCCAGCTATTGCTCTTGAATCTCCAGCGGTTTGCCAGTCCCACCGCGATAATACTAACTGTGGCGGCAATCCACGGCCCTAATGACCCAAGCCCCGGCAAAAACACAACTATAAGCAGTCCGCCCAGCCCTAATATCACCACCGCCCCCAGCGCCGATGCAATCGCCAGCCACAGCGTGTCCCCCGCACCTCGCAGCGAGCCGCTGTAAATGGTGCGGGCGGCGTGAAAAACCTGGTACACCGCTGCGCAAATCAGAATATTGACGCCAATCTCAATTACTTTATCGTCAGAAGACCAGAACGCCATTAGGCCGTTTCTAAACACAAAAAAGCAAAGCCCAACCACCCCCATATAGACCAGTCCTATCCTCAAACACACGGTCGTCTGTTTAATCGCCGTATCTTTTTTGCCTGCCCCGATACTCCTGCCGACCGCCGCCGTCAGCGCCGTCGCTATTCCCACAATCGGCATAACCGAGAGGTTTGTGCACGCAAGCGCGGCGCTCGTCGCCGCCATTGCCTCTTTGCCGAACCTGCCCACCAGCCCGAACAGAATCACCCCCCAGAACGCCACGTTCAGCATCAGCTCGAACCCGGCCGCAAGCCCTACTTTTAAAAGTCCTTTCATCTTCGCCAAGCTGACATTTATTGTTTGTCTGCTCTTAAAAGTTGCGTTTATATCCCCGCTTAGAAACGCGGCCATTCTTATCCCCGCCCCCACCGCCGTCCCGATGAATGTCCCCCAGCCCGCACCTGCAATCCCCATCTGCGGAAAACCGAATTTACCGAAAATCAGTACGTAATTAGCTGCAACATTGACTACCTGCCCACATAACGCCGCGTACATCGTAATAATCGGCCGATGGATACCCATAAAAAACTGGCTGCTCGCCCACACAAAAACCGACAGCACCTGGGCGTAAAGCATAATACGAAGATAGATTACCTCCATCTCCGCCACTTCCGCCTCATGGCCGAGCACCCTAAAAATCCACGGCGCACTCGGCCACATAATCACCACCACAACCACGAAGTACAAAAGCCCCATATATATCGCCTGCCAGCAATAGTTCGAGCACGCCTTTTTCTCGCCTCTGCCTAATCTCTGGCTTACAAACGTATTAACACTTGTCATCGCACCTATCACGAAGCTGCCCGGCACAAAGCTGATAAACCCCGCCGGCAGAATCGCCGCTAATGCCGCCGTGCCGAGACGCGAAACCATAAACCTGTCCACAAACTGCATAATCGTGAACGATATGGTTGTCACTACCATTGGCCCCGCCAACTTCAGCATATATTTAAGCGAAGTCTCGTCCATGTCGTGAGCTTGTGACAGTAATGATTTGTCAGCCATTAACTAAAAATCCTCTGCCGTTGTCGTTGTAAAAATATTTAGCCCCGCAATTTATTGCGGGGTTCTATGTTTAGCCGTCGCCGGAACGGCGACGCCATACACAATACGAACTATGAACTACAAATCCAGCTTCATTAGCACTTCCTCAGCCGATACACCAAGAACTCGTATCTGCTTTACTGGATTAGTCTGGCCTGAGATTATAATGACGGTGTTCTTTTTAACGCCCAGCCGTTTCGCCAGAAACCCCACCAGACACTGATTGGCCTTTCCCTTCTCCGGTGCCGCTGCAACTTTAACCTTTAACATCCCATCGAGCAGCCCGCAGATGCACGTTTGGCTGCTGCCGGCCACCACCTTCACCTTAAAAACCACCGCCTCCTCAACTTCTCTAATTACCAGTTCAGTCATAAGTAGAATGTAAAGTGTCTAAAGTGGACTAAAAAGTCAAGCTAATCCCTTATTATTCGAAACTTTAGGCACTTTAGTTCATTTTTAGGCACTTCACACTTTTCGCTATGTCTCTCTAAGATTGGTGCCGATTGCCATTTGCACGTATTTTTCAATCTGCTCAGCCAGTTCACTTAGCGATGCAAGCTGAAAATCCTCATAATGACCCTGCAGCACAAAATCGCCATTCAGCGCCTTTTTGGATATTCTAACCCGTATGACGGCTGGCTGGTCGTCCTCTTTGCTGAAATCGCCCTCTTTATGCTCGGTAAGCTTTACCTCCCAGTCCTCGCTTATGAAAACCAGGCACTTACCCGTAAAAATCGCCATCGGAAAATAGTCACGCAATAGCTTAAGTGTCTCCATTTCTGACCCTGCAGATTATTTTCTTAAATGGTTCTTACCTCAATTCAATATACCAGAGCGTCTTTGCTGACGTCCGGCTCTGTGATAACGGCATCTTTGTGTCGCCTGATTTTCTCGCTGATGAAAATATCCCGTGTCTCGGCACCGCTTATTTTTACAAACGGCCCATCGGCCTTGGACGGCACCTGCGCATCAATCGACGCCGCTTTGACTTGGCGTAATTCAATGGCGGGCACGCCCGAATGAAGGGTGCCGGTTTTGAAACCGTCAATCTCGAGGTTCTCCGTATTCTCGAAGATAAAGGCTGGGCCTCGCTTAGTGTCCACCCGGACGTTATGAAACTCAATATCTTTGATGTTCTTACAGAAGAACCCTTCTACAATCTCATATCCATCTGCCATCGCCGGAATGTGGTTGTAATCATCTTCATTTCCGCCGCTTTTCTCTCGCTGCCGGCCTTTTGTCGCTTCGATGTGTATGTTGCTGAAAGTTATACCCTCAACCGGCAGCTCCGGCAGGCCGGCAAAGAAGCCGCCGTATGCAGCGTTGCGAACGGTAATATTACTGAAATGTATATTACGAAATATCGGAGTTCCTTCGTTAATCTGCTTTTTTGAATCATCCACCTGCTGAAAATAGAACATATTTATGGTAAAGGGGCACAGCACATCATTCATTATAACGTTGTTGACCCGTATATCCTCGACCAGTCCGCCTCGGCTGCGCCTCGATTTCAGCCGGATACCCCTGTCGGTCCCGATAAAAACGCAATTCGAAATCGCCACGTTTCTCACTCCCGCAGACATCTCGCTGCCGATAACGACACCACCGTGACCGTGGGCCATAATGCAGTTGCTGATTGTTATGTTCTCCGAAGGCCGGTTCACCCGTCTTCCGTCCTCGTCCCTGCCGGCCTTTATCACGACACAGTCGTCACCGGCGTCAAAATAGCTGTTGGAAATCCGAACATTTTTGCACGAGTCGATGCCCAGCGCATCGGTATTCGGCGAATCCGCCGGGCTGATTATTGAAATTCCATCTATCGTAACGTTCTCACAGTACAGTGGGCCCACCACCCAAAAAGCCCCGCGAGCAAATGTCACGCCTTGTAACAGGACATTGCGACAGTTGCGAAACTGGACCAATTGAGGCCGCCCGAACCTCGTCTGGTCGTGACCGAACTTCTCCCGTGTCAGCCGCATAAACTCAGCACGGCGCTTACGCACATACTCCGGCCGCTCCTGCGGCTTTTGCTGAAACAGCTTCCACCAATACCGGCCCTGACCGTCAACTATACCTCGGCCTGTGATGGCGATATTTTCACAGTCTCTGGCTGATATGCAGGGTGAAAAACCATGCTGCTCTATACCATACCACCGACTCTGTACTGTCGCATAGTCGCTGGCATCCTGGCTGAACAGTATCCTGGCGCCGCCATCTA